>ERZ795055.1198-NODE-1198-length-21487-cov-13.415920_pt1 | contig 21487 bp, 27 predicted proteins | sample MGYA00375139_ERZ795055 | MGnify/ENA primary metagenome ERZ795055 (study PRJEB30184, sample SAMN05720283) | anaerobic digester metagenome | isolation source: active sludge of municipal wastewater-treating anaerobic digesters | place: USA | collected 2015-01-23 ... | reverse complement strand
GCGGGAGCAGCAGCCTTCGGTTCTTCCTTCTTGCCGCATGCGGTCAGGGCAACAGCAAGCAGAGCAGCAACGAGAATCGACTTGTTCATGGGGATTTCCTTATGGTTAGAAAAAAATAGGTGGTCCAGAAAATGGTCTAAGTGCGTTCCACGCAACTGGCTATTATATCAATTTTTCGGCAATCGCATCATTTCATGCTGCACCGCGCCAATTCTGCTAGTGCTACAGACCAAGCGTTGTCGAACTCACCGGCGTACCGCCTTCGGCCCATATTTCCTCGAATCGCCTGCGATAGGGCATGACTTCCTCGGGTTCATCGATCAGCAGTTTGCTACGCGGTTGGTCGCGGTCAAAGCGGATCAGCGCGTGGACGCCGTCAACCAGAATCATCGAATCCCTGAGATGCGCGAGTTGCTCCGGCGTTTGTTGAATCGCGCTGTTGTGGCCATAGGTGGCCAGTAGGCGCAGCAGGAGCGGCTGTCGTTGCTGTAATGGCGTGGTGTTGCGCAGGGCGACGCGCAAACAGTCCGCTCGCGCTGATCCGAGTGGTGCCTTTAGCGCAGCGATCCGGCTCGGTGTTTCGAGATGCATCTGGCCGAGATCTTCGTCGTAAATGAATATGGTTTTTGTGGCCAGTGCCAGGATGCAATCAATCGCCGTCTGATAGTCCGACCAGGAGGTAAGTAGCTCGCGAGTCATGGTGGGCGCTCCCGTCCATTGTTAGAATTCACGATTTTTACCGGGCCATTTTATGCCGATTGGTGTTGTCGAGTCACTAGATCATGAAGCGCGAGGCGTCACCCGCCTGGAGGGGAAGACCGTCTTCGTCGATGGGGCGCTCCCTGGCGAGCGGGTGGAGTATGCGAGCTACAGAAGAAAGCCGAGCTATGAACTCGCGCATCTGGTCGCGGTGCACTCTGCTTCAGCCAGTCGGGTGCCCCAACTGTGCGAGCACTTTGGCATCTGTGGTGGCTGCGCCATGCAGCATCTGGAACCGTCGGCGCAGCTGGCGGTGAAGCAGCGGATTCTGGAAGACAGTCTCCGGCATATTGGACGTGTTCGCCCCGAGCGGATTCTGCCGCCGATTCACGGGGCGCCGTGGGGATATCGCCGTCGGGCGCGCTTCGGCGTGCGCAAGATACCGGCCAGGGGGGGCATGCTGGTCGGATTCCATGAGTGGCGGAGCAGCTATATTGCCGATATGCGCTCCTGTGCCGTGCTTCCGCCGCACGTCTCGGCCTTGCTGCTGCCCTTGCGCGAACTCTTTGGTGGAATGTCGATGGCCGATCGAATTCCGCAGCTCGAGGTCGCCATCGGTGAGCAATGTACCGCACTGGTGCTACGCATTCTTGCCCCACTGAATTCCCGGGATGAAGCCCTGCTACGTGCCTTCGCCGACCGCCATGGCGTTGTCTTCTACCTGCAGCCCAAGGGGCCGGACTCCGCTTATCGCTTCCATCCGGTGCCCGGCCCCCGGTTGTACTACACCCTGCCGGAATTCGGTCTCGAACTGGAGTTCAGGCCCACCGATTTCACGCAGGTCAACCACGCTATGAACCGCGTTCTGGTGCGCCGCGCCCTGTCCCTGCTCGATCCCCGGCCGGGCGAGCGGATCGCCGACATGTTCTGTGGTCTGGGAAATTTCACGTTGCCGATCGCCCGTTCCGGAGCCGTGGTGCTCGGGGTTGAGGGGAGCGGCGCGCTCGTGCAGCGTGCGCTGGCGAGCGCCAAAGCAAACGGGCTGGCGGACAACGCGCGCTTCACCGTGGCCAACCTTTTCGCGTGTACCGCGGAATCGATCGGTGCGCTTGGTCATTTCGACAAGATGCTGATTGACCCACCGCGCGAGGGTGCCATCGAACTGGTCAAGGCGTTTGGGCGGCAGGGGCCGCGTCGTATCGTCTATGTCTCCTGCAATCCCGCGACACTGGCGCGCGATGCTGCCGTGTTGGTTTCCATTTCTGGCTATCGCTTTGCGGCGGCGGGGGTGGTTAACATGTTTCCCCATACGTCGCATGTCGAGTCGATTGCCATTTTTGAACGGCCATAAAAAAGAGCGACCGAAGCCGCCCTTTGTTACAGCGTCTGCAGCGATTAATCGCGTTCGCCGGTAAAGGCCATGATCAGTTGCAGAAGGCTGACAAAAACGTTATAGATATCAAGGTAGACCGCAAGTGTTGCGCTGACGTAATTGGTTTCGCCACCTTGAACGATACGGCTGATGTCATACAGGATGTAAGCCGAGAAAATCAGAACCACGGCGGCGGCGATGGTCAGCGAAAGCGCCGGAATCTGGAAGAAGATATTGGCGACGGCAGCCAGCAATACAACAATCATGCCGACAAACAGAAACTTGCCCATGCCACTGAAATCTCGCTTGCTGACAGTGGCGACCGTCGCCATAGTGAAGAAGATCGCGCCGGTGCCGCCTGCTGCCAGGGCAATCATCGAGCCACCATTGGAAAATCCGAGTGCGACTTGCAGGATGCGCGACAGCATTAAGCCCATGAAGAAGGTGAACCCCAGAAGCAGGGCAACGCCGACGCCGCTATCCTTGTTTTTTTCGATCGCCCACATGAAGCCGAAGGCGATGCCCAGGAAGAGCATGAAAGAAATGAACGGACTGCCGGCCATGAAACTGAAGTTCATCTGAACACCGAGCAGGGCGCCGAGGACTGTCGGCACCATGGAAAGGCTCAGCAACATGTAAGTGTTGCGCAACACCCGGTTCTGTTGCAGTGCAAGTTCCGGTGAGCCCTGGCCAGCGATCTGGTAGTTGGTGGTCATGCGTGAAGCTCCGTTTCTTTGATGATGACAAGGTCTAAGACTAGCGGACCTCGCCGAAAGTTTCAATAATAGTTGACCTTACAAGTCAGGTAATGTTTTGACCGACTATGCTATCATGCGCGCCTTCCGGGGCTGTGGCAGAGCGGTTGAATGCACCGGTCTTGAAAACCGGCGTGCCGAAAGGCATCGTGAGTTCGAATCTCACCGGCCCCGCCAAATGGACATGTTGAAAGCGCCTCGTGGGGCGCTTTTTTCATGTCTGGGCGAGGTGTCAGCCGCCAATTGGTTACACATGAAGTCAATGACTTGGCTCAGTCCTGATCCAACATATGGTTGGTTAAAAGGACCGGAAAAGGACCGATAGTAGGTCCGGGTATAGATCAATTTGATGGCGTTGCTGGTAGGCAGCGCGGCCTGTCCATTGTTGAGTCTCTTGGCTTGAATGGCCATAAATTTCCTTTTTTATGCGTTCTTTCCCTTTCAATTTAATGGGATAAGGGTTGCGTTTGAGTAGTGCCCCGGGGAGCGATGGGCGGGGGCTGCCGTGGTGGCCCCTGGCGGGTCGTTCGGGCTGGCCGAGTAGGTGGTGGTGGCAGGCCTGCGGGCGGGGCAAGGCGAGGCTCTAGCGTGCGTCTGCGGGGCGGTGGCGGGCGCGGGTCGTTGAGGGGGATGGCTTCGCAGGATGTGCTGACGAAAAGTGACGAGGCCCCAGGATTTTTCCCCCGAGGCCCCGAAAAGCTGAGAACTGGAAACTGCCAGCCTTGTTGGTCAGGCTGCTGGGGTCACCTTTGCGAGCGGCACATAGACATTTCTCCCATGTTCTCGAACAGAGAACTGCCATAGATGCTGAACTGGATCGTTGCCGGTGTATTTTTCAATAATTCCAAGAGCTCGGCGTTTGCTGATGTTGGCGTCACCCGCAACGGCATTCGCTAACGCCATTTTGGTGTTGGTGCCAGCAGCGATTCTGCCAAGAATGCAATCAACTACCTCGGCATCATTTTTGGCATCGGCTTGCTGACTAATGATAGTACGCTGGGCATCATCGATCGCTTCAACCGAGAGAAGAATTGCGCTGTATGAAGCGGCCAGTTCGATGCTGTATCGGTAGGTGGCTTGCTTGAGCACGTTGCCTCGACTCTTGATGTTGTTGAAGCCAACTGTCTTTTCATTACCTTCCAGGCCGAGGAATTCGATGGTGTGGCAACAGTCGCAGTCGTCACGCAAGTCTGTCGTGCCACCGTACACAACCTTGCCGTTGCTGCCGGGGTTTTTGTTGGTGTGTGCCATGCCAATGACTGTGCCGCCTTTTGCAACAAATGGTCGGATTACCTTCATAAAATCACTCGCTTTTTTCTTGTCCATCAGGTCGGCGAATTTTTTCGTGGTGTCGAGGACAAGTGTGACACCTTGGGCTTGGCCCTTGTCGGTCATCTCGCCCAAAATTCCGAGGAAGTCTGCCGCTCGAAATCCGTTGTAATTTTCGGCTAGCATGTGGAAGCCGAACTCTTCAGCAACCGACAGCTTTTCAACCAATCCGTGTGCGTTGTCGTCGACATTGATGTAATACAGATTGGCTGGGTCAATTTTGCCAGCCTTGATGTCTTCGCAAAGGAGGGCGATCGTCAGTAATGTTTTTCCCGTCCCAGGTTCGGCATACATGAATGTCGACTGACCGATTAATGCCAGTCCACCAAGAATCTGCACCTGCTGACCGATTTCGCGGCTTAGGCTCTCGGACATTCCACGGAGAGAAAAGCGTTCAAGTGGGTTTGTTGAGCTGCTTCGACCGGCTTCTGCGCTAGGTTTTTCTAGAGGCAGTTTGGCCACCCCGATAACCTCGTATTCACAAGGCACGAAGGAATCATCCGCCTCGGAGCATATCGCCATCCAGTCGTGGCCTGCATCCTTGACGCGATTTAGGATGGTCCCGATGTTGTGACGGTTTGCACTGTTAGAGTTGAACGAGCGCCACTGTACTTCTAGGGCGCGTCTGCCAGGATAACTTGCCCCCCGTTTGCTGAACTGGTCGAAAAGCTCAAGTCCCTCGTCGCTGCCACCTGTGACGTTGTGGAGTGCCATTCCGACAGCAATCCACCATGGACGACCACCCTCTTCAGGGTCAAGTCGCTTGAGTAATGCAGCCAATCGGCCAACTGACCAGATGCTATATTTGTTGTCACAGTCGTCACTAGAAAATGCACTATTCATTGAGGCCGGTTGTTCATTACAAGATTGTCGCTGGCCTGCTGCTGCTCCCTGCAAGTCCTTGTATGCCTTGTCAATTGCAGCCAGTATCGTGTGTATGTGAATCCGCGCATCAGATGCATGCTTAATTTCTACTGCTCTTGGCGGGGCGTACTTGTAGTTATGCGTTCCGGGAAGGCGAAGTACGCTGGCAATATCTGCTGTGCGCGTATCATCGGCTAGAAGTCCGTGGGCTTCGGTTAGAGCCTTTAGTTTATTTGCATACGCTTGCCAAGGGTCTCGAGGAAGGAATCTATCGAATACCCAATACACATGGAGTCCTCCTCCGCTGTCGATCACGTAGGTCGGCGATTGAATTCCAATGGCAGTGCAGAACTTCAAGACGGCTTGCTCTGCCTCCTGAGTCGTTAGGTAACCTTTGCCCTTTGCGGCCTTGTCCTCGCCGCAATCGATATCTATCCAGATTCCGCCAGCTCCGGAGGTATTGGCAGCCTTGCGATTGTCAGTAGTTTCGTAACCCGCGATTGCGAAGTAAGCATCTGAGCCTTCTGATGATAGCTTTTGTGCAAACTGAACCGCTTCTTCTATCGAATTGACGGGAATGTTGCGGAAAATCTTTGTATGCCTGTTTAGCGTCGCGATCTGATATTTTTCGTCTGGAAAACGCCAGAGTGCTTCTAGTAGTTGGCGGCAAGAACTGCCACTGCTGATAGACGGAGATGTTCTTCCAATTTTGATGTTTTTTGGGTCGATGGGGATATGCCGACTGCTAGACGCAATAGCCCCATGCTTCTTCATGGTATCCATGAAAATTACTCCTGTAATACAGGTGTCCAGCTTGGGTGGGTTACTGGTCAGGCCGCTGCACCGTGTTCCGTGCCGCGTAGGGGCTATGCTATTAGTCAGTCACCGGGGCTAAGCTTTGAAACGCCCCTGAATTGTGTCAGTCACCGGGGCGAAACATTGAACGCCCCTGAATTAAGTCAGCTGTATATTCTGATCAACCTTGCCAGTGGTTGCGATTTTACTCTTGTCGTTTAGGTCGTCAAGGATACTGAATGTGTCTCAACATGACGACGCTGCGGCAGTGGGCGAGAAAGTGGAAGTCTGAAAATCTGCGGAACTGCTTCCGGTGCGGAGATTCAGATTCCCCAGAATTTCAGGTTTTATGGTCTTCAGTCGATCGCCGCCCGAATTTCCGCTGCCTCGGGGTGTGCCATGGCGAACTCATAGAGCCAGTGATAGTGGTCAGCGCATGTCTCGCCGAATGATCCTTCGCCAAAGGAGAGATTGCTGTACGCATAGAGGCAGGCTGTAATGCCCAAGGCCTCAGTTGACATCGACCCTTCGTAGCCATTGTCGGCAAGAACCGCAAACGATTCATCCTGCTTTGGAGCCATGTAGAAGCCGCCATTGCTGAGCAGGTAGAAATGCCAGTAGCCACCGGAGTAGGCTTGGGCAAGCTGCGTAGCGAACTGGTAGATCATGGGCTCGACAGTGAGCGGATATCGAATGCCGAAATGCTGGTCGGCGGCATCCATGCGTTGTGGCGCCGGAACGATCTTGGCGGTAATGATGCTCATATAAATGCTCCTTGTCGGAAGAGGGTCGCAAGCACCCATTCCCTTATCAACAGACGTGCAGAATCCTTGGCAGGTACGCCAATACAGGTCAGATGTCAGTCGAATTTAGGGAAGGGTGCTGCGGTACTGCTATGTCGGCGCTGGGAATGGCCGAGCGGTAATGCCGGTGATGCGGTCAGTCGAAGTACAAGTTCGCCATCATGTGCGCGGTGGTCACGGCCATGTCGGCAATGTCCAGGTCAAGCATGGCGTCGATGGCGGTCAGCAGGTGGTAGTCATACACGGCATTGCTCCTTCATTTGGAAAAGTAATGAATGGCGCCCAAGATCATCAGCAGGCCGACGAACGCAGGCAAGGACACAGAGAAAAGTGCAGCAAGGGCAACGATGGCAAGTAAGGTCTTGGTGGCCGCGAAACAGCCGAGGATGATGAAGCCCAAGAGGGCGGCAACGATTACAGTCATACGCTCTCCTTGGCCGGCCTTTTCTTCTTCACTGGCTCAGGTGGTGCATCCGTTGCAACAGCCAGGTTGGTGCCGCTGGTGATTAGGGCAGCGCATTTCTTCTTGAATGCCTCAATATCGCCAAGCAGGTAGCCGCTATCCTTTTCCTTGCCAGCCTTGACCAGACCTTCCGCCACCAGCGCAGCAAAGAGGAATGCCGGGCTATTGCTCGACTTGCCACGGAACAGTGCCTGCATGGCTCTGGAGGTCATGGTTTTATCGACGGGATGCTGAGTCAGCAATTTCTCGATGGCGGTCAGTGCTACCCAGTCTGAATTGAACTGGCCGTTGCCGCTGTTGCTCACGATCCTAAATTGAATCTCGCCGTCAGCCGTGCATCCAAGGTGGTAGGTCAGCTCGGAGCGCCCGGACAAGGTATGGCAGGTGGCGATCTTCAGGATGCGGCTAGGCGGGGCATTGATAACTTCCTTCTTCATAGGACTTCCTTTCGTAGTATTGGTAAATGCTTATGGAATTGGCCTTCATATAAGATGGCAAATGATGCGCAGTACTATTTCAGCCACGTTTAGTTAGGTTGAACTCACGCCGAATGATCTCCAGTAGGGCCAGGCATTCCGCATGGTCACGAGACAGCCCAGCATCGAATACCAAGATGCCTGCGCGCTCCTCGTAGGTCTCTCGCTGGCGTTCATCCAAGTGGTGCAGTAGGTCGGCCACAATCTCGTTACGCGGCTTGGGGTAAGTGCTCATAGCGGCTCCAGAAATGAAAAAAGCCATCGTATGGATGGCCCTTGGGGTGGGTAAATTGCTCTTCGGCAGGTCATGGCGTAGTCATTGCTGGGGTTGCGAATGATCGACACATAGCCAGCAGGTCTGCGTCGATGCCTTCTTGGTCCGGCACAAAGATCGCGGCAAAAGCCCCATCGTCATTGCCAATGAAGACCAGTTCGTAGATGCAGGTGTTGTCATTTCTGTGTTCCTCAAGGATATCGGTACAGGGATAAAAGTCAGGATGGCCGAAGGGTAGGTCGTCGAAGAGGCTGGTCATGATGGGGAATCCAGCTGCCTGCTCAATTTCAGAAACTGCCTCCCCTCCCTCCACCACAATGAAGTAGCCATCAGGGGAAATGCTGGGGGCGGCAGGCGTAGCACTCGGGGCAAGTTGCTGGAATCGCAAGCTGACCAGTTGCCTGATGCCGGGGTTAGTGATGCGCTGAACTTCTGATGCGTTACGGATGATCAGCATGGGTGTCTCCTATATATGGTTTGCTGCGGCTGTTGGTGGGCAGTCGGGTACGACGGCTTGCTCTATGCGTGGAGAGGCTGAAGGGGTACGGCTGGCTGGTGATTGAAGATAGTGGGAACATGGATTGCACCTTTCTGAAATGACAAAAGAAAACGCCCCGAGGATTTCTCCAGGGGGCGTCGGGATGATTTATTTTCTGGCTACAAGTTGGACTTGGTGGCCTCGTTGCTCATTTCTTGGATTTGCTGCAGGTCTTCTGAATTACCCAAATGAATGCCAAGAGCAACATCAGAGATAGAAATGGCTGGGCATACTCCACCAGCGAGATGAGAGCAGCCGCCCCAAGGAGACCGTAGCCACCTCCGAGCATCAACACGTCAAGGAATCTAGCGCCGATCTTTTGTTGATAGCTTGCAAACTGCTCGGCGCCAGTTTGATTGAGGCGCTTGAAACGACGATTGCCATTCCAAATTAATAGTATTCCCCCGACGGTGACTGATAGCACTATCAGCAGACCTGAGTCGTTCATGGCTGCCGATGCTTACTGCTGGCCAGTCGCCAATGGAACAGGGAAGAAGCCACTGGATTGAATCGCCTCTACCGGCTCATCAGCGAAGAACACGCGAACTTTGTATCCTCCATCGAGTTTCCATTTGTCTTGGCTAAGTACCCATTTCTCTACAAATTCTGTGACTGTCTTCCGTGCATGCTCTCGCTGCAATTCGAGATACTTCTGGGAGGTGGCTCGTTGCCCAAGAAATGCAGTAATGGTTTTTTGAAGTTCAGATATCTGCGAGGCGCCAGAAAAAACTGACCATTTTCCGAAGGACTCCCCTTCCAGTTTTGCTGTGTCAATTGCCACGGGGAGGGATGGTTTTACTGCGGGGGCAACGACTACAAAAGTCTTGTCTCGACGGATAAAACGCCATTCAGGAGCCAGTTCTACATGGTATCGATAGGTGGCAGGAACGCGAATTCTGGCTACTGATTTTCCTAGATTGATTCCGAGAGCAGCATAGGTTGTAGCTTGCTCGAAAATTTCTGTGGCAACGATGCTTGATACCTCAAGTAGTCCACCTTTTGTTCGCATGACCACCTGTTCATCTTGAGCGACAACGGTAACTGGGCCTGGTACGGCAAGTTGCGTTCCGTGACCGTAATAGATGCCTGCGCCAACGCTGGCACCGATCACAACTAGTAGAGCGATAATTTTTGTAAGCATATCGTGCAATTGAAGGCGAAAAAGTGCCCCAAGAGGAAAGCTAGTTGGGGCCGTATGGTGACACGTGCTTCTGACATTTTCAGGGTGTAACGTGCAGATGGTTATCTCTTAAATCCATCGTCATTTGTGTACATAACAAATGACTCGTCGTCGATATACAAGCGAACCTTATATATAACTCCAATTTTTTTAATTATTGAGAGTTGAATTCCGCTTTTTAATATCATGCATTCTTCATTTTTTAGAAGGGCTTTGTATTGCTGCGAGTCCCTCTCTGAAGCAGCGCGCCATATCTCTTTTAGTCCAGAGTAGGTATTGCAAAACGGAAAGTCTTCAGTAGACACTTCTGCTGAAGCAGTAGTAGTAATTAGAAGCACACAAAAGGCAATAACGTAGCTCTTTGTATTCATTGTAAATCCTCCTTATTGTTATGCTGAATTTTATGAAAGCATTACCTTGCCCATAGGCGATTGATTGTGCTCAACCTAGGTCAGTTTTTGGATGTAGGTGCGTAATGACGAATGGCTTATTGGGGCAAAAATAATTCATGTTAATTGGGAAGTTCGATATTGAAGAACTGGTGAATTAAGCTCCAATTTTAGGTTAACCATTATGACAAACATTGTAACGAATAACGTGACGACGAGTGTGGGGTTTGTCACGAGACTCGCAACATGTCTCGGCCAGCCCCTCATTTGCCCACAGTTATCGGACGCAGGATTCGTGCGTTACGTGAGGAACTTGGGTGGTCACAGGAAAAGGTTGGCGTTGCGATCGGGATTGATGAGTCCAGCGCTAGGGCTCGGATCAGCCGCTATGAACTTGGCGTTCATGAGCCGCCGCTTCCAACTGTTAGGAAGATGGCAGAAGTGCTGGACGTGCCACTGTCCTATCTTTATTGCGAGGACGATGATATTGCGTTGCTGCTGTTGAAGTTGCACCAACTGAGTGATGATCGATGCAGCATGAAGGTGCAGGAATTCCTCTTGATCCTTGATCAACTCTGATTTCTTGCGCTCTAAACGATAGCTTTTCTATTTCTTGAGTGAGTGCTTCGTGCACAAAGCGGAAATTGACGGACCTGGAAAGCAGACGATCATTGATGCAAGAGCAGGCACCAACCTACTACGCAGTGATAATTAGTCAAACACTTTCAAGAAGCTCGAAAAGTTTGAACACAATCTCGTCCGTCACTTTGTTCGCCAAGTCAGCATCAATGGAGTAGTTCTTGAATGTAATTCCAACGATGTCGCGTGGGATGCCTGGAACAGGCGTATCGTCGAGATAGATCGGAATAACAGCAGCTTCCGCGACTCTAGGAGCGAAGCACTCTCTTTCGAAAGTGGGCCAGATTTTCTCGACATGATGCTTGTCGAGCAAGCAAATCACGAATCGAGCTTGTTCGCCAAATATCTGTGTGAAGCTTTTGTGCCATGCCTTTCCGAGATAGTTGGCCTCAAAATACTCGTCATAGAATACGGCGCAATCAAAGATGTCCAACTGATCAGCGATTAATCGAGCGAGTTCACGATTCTCTCCCGCAAACGATATCGCAAAGTCAAACTGATACTCCTTAATACCCGATCTAAATCCACATGCGGACCTAATCTCATCCCAATTGAGGTGCTTTAGGTAATAGAAAAGAGCAGGGTCTTCAATTGCAAATAGCTTGGTTTCAGAATTGTAGTAGAAGTAGCGGTCGCATATTGGCTTTGACTCAATCAATGTGGACAGGCGCTTTTCTTTTATGTTGTTGATACTTCCACGAACATCTGCATTGGCGTTTGCCAACTCTGTTAGGTCTACTATGGAACTGTCTTGCTCGGCAACACAACGGAGCACCTTTAAATATGGATCATTGGTTGATCTAAAACGCCGCCCCCGGCAAAACTCCTTGACTGCTTCTTGGTAAGAGTGCTCAAGTCGCTGCACGACTCTGCTACGGAGTTCGCCGGAGTTGAACTTCAGGCCTACTGACTTAGCTTGAGTCTCCGTGACCTGATTGATTAGGCATATGGTCTGACAGACAAGCTGGGTCAGCCAGTAGTCGCCCTTGGTTTCAGCGAAGATCGCATTAACGTCACCGAATTGCACCTGGAGGCGTTCTTCACCCTTGAGCACGAGCTCGGCCGTGGTTTCTAGTGAAGCAGGGGCGATGCGGTGAATGCCGCAACGCTTTGCAATGTCATGCACGAGGTGGATAAGCTCGCTGCCAACTCGATTGATCCCGATGATGACGACCTTCGGGTGGCTATCATCGTCATACTCCTCTGCCGAAATCTTTACGATATCCGCGATCTTTGCTTGGATGGAGCTTTCCAGACGGTGAAAGTCATCTACAATAAATCTTCCTTTGGGAGCGTGCTCAGCGAGTTCGAGAATACGGGCCATGTCTTTGCTTCGCCGCGCAGAAAGATACTCAAAGCCAGCGCTAGGCAGAGATTCTTCAATGATCTTTTTGACTGCGGTAGTCTTGCCCGTGCCAGACTGCCCCTCAACGATCACTGGTTTTCCAGGATTCCGAATATCAACGAGAAGTTCGCCGAAGTTCGGCGGGCGGACAAACGTGAACTCTGGCACACCCTCGGTACGGAAAACCTCCTCAAGTGGATAATTCATTTGTTCTCCTCGAATGGCAGAATGATTTTATTAGCGCAGTAGCATACGCTAGCGGGGCGCAAATGTCTGCTTTGGGCTACCTCGTTATTTGGCCGCTTCTGGCCGATCACAGCCAGATAGCTACCCCCTCCACATCTCGAATTTCCCGCCGCACCCGACGCCTCGTCGCCAGCCTTTGCCCTGAATGGGAGTCGGTGAAATCGAGTTGGCGTCAGGTCGTCGGGGGCCGTAAAAGAGTGGAATCCTGAGCACACGAATTTCTGGCTTCTGCTACCCCTCCATCCCATCACCATCGTGCAGGGAGGGCAAAATTCCAGATTTTCAGTTTCTCGGGATGTCGATCAGGCGAGCTTCGCAGCCAATCGCTCCACCTTCATGTGGCTATACCGCGCAAGGCAGGCTAGGGTCTTGTGCCCCGATATTGATGCAACCTCCACGGTACTTAGCCCCAATTCATGCAACCGGCTGACTGCCTCATGTCTAAGATCATGCCATCGCAGGTCTTTGATGTTGGCCCTCTCGCGTGCGTACTCAAAGGCACATCGAACTGTTGGCATGGGTACCGGGAAGACATAGCCTTTCAGGTCTCGTGGCAGTGCCGATAGAACTCTCACTGCTTTACCGGATAGTGGGATCACACGGTTATCGCCATTCTTGGTGCCTCTGAGAACAGCGATCCGTTTGCCCAGGTCAACATCACACCATTGCAGCTTAAGGGCTTCGCTTCTCCGGCAGGCGGTCTCGATGGAGAACTGGAACAGTGGCGCAATCCATGAGTTCCGGCATTTCTGAAGTTCGGCCAGTAGCCTTTCCTCTTCATTGCCAACTAGCCTACGTTCTCGACCTTGACCCATTGATGGCTTCCGAATGCCTCTCACTGGATTAGTGATGGCATACGACCACTCCAGCCGAGCGTGCTCAAAGACACCTGACAAGGCACATAGATCATGCAGTACCGTAATGGGCTTCACGTTGGCTAAGCGCCGATCCCTGAATGCTGCCACTTCCGCTGGGGTGATTGACTTGATGTTCAGTGTTGCAACCTTGTCGGCCTTGATGACGCCAAGCCGATACTTCTCCTGCTCCCCGCCGCGTTTGGTGGGTGTTACCTCCTTTCTGTAGCGATCAATGAGGTCGGCGAGGGTGGTTGTGGTGGTCTCGGCAGATGTGTATTCCCCGAGGTCCATTGAGCGTTCGACGCCCCGGGCCCATCGCTGAGCATCTTCCTTTGTGTCAAAGGCCTTTGAGAGAATTGGAAAGCCCTGTCGTTGTATGCGACACTGCCATTTGTTGGTTCTGAATCTGATTGATGCCATTACGTACCTCCTAAAAGGACGTTGGCAGGACCGAGCGAGTTACTGACTTTGCGTGATTTTTGATGGGCGTTGCGAGGCATCTACCATTGCGGCAGTGCTAGTGGTGCTTCCCTAGATCTTGAAAACCGGCGTGCCGAAAGGCATCGTGAGTTCGAATCTCACCGGCCCCGCCAGCGGGCGCACACAGCATGCGCCCCTGGGTCATCTGTCATTTGCCCGCACGGCGTCAGCCCAGCAGTTCGGTGTTTCGTAGAGACGAACGCGCTCCAGTTGAAGGTGGTTCCCGTAGGTGTCGCGGTAAACCGCATTCAGGCAGTCAAAAGCGATTCGGGCAAGATTCTCCGCGGTCGGAACGCGGTCGAGAACCACAGTCTTGTGGCCTGGCAACGAGCTTAGAAAGTCCACGATCGCCTGATCGCCGGCGAATGCCAGAAATGCATGATCCCATTCGTCAACCAGATGGGTTTTTGCGAGATCCTTGACTTGCGAAAAATCCATGACCATGCCGTTGGCCGCATCGCCCGCCTTGTCAATAATGTTTCCCGACAGCGTGATTTCGATGGCATAACGATGCCCGTGCAGATGGCGGCACTGGCTCTTGTGATCCGGGATACGGTGGCCCGCATCAAATTCGAGGCGGCGGGTAATCAGCATGGCAGTTTCGTTTTTTATGCGGTCGCGGATTATACAATGGGCGCATGCTGACCATCGAAGACCATCGGCGCGACAGTGCCGGGTTACGCTATGTCTATCCCGTCGTTTCCCGCCGGGCCGGCGGCGTTTCCGTGGGCATCAATCTGAATGTCAACAACGCCTGCAACTGGGCCTGCGCATATTGTCAGGTTGAAAACCTGACACGCGGCGGCCCGCCGCCTGTCCTGCTCGATCTTCTGGAGGCCGAGTTGAGCGGATTTCTCGATGCCGCGTTAAATGGTGACTTCATGACCCGTGAGGTGCCGGACGGTTCGCGCCAGCTAGTCGATGTGGCATTTTCCGGTAACGGTGAGCCGACCAGTGCTGCCGAATTCGCCGATGCGGTGATTCGGGTGCGCGATGTTCTTCGGCATCATGGGCTGGCGGGCCACCTGCCGGTGCGCCTGATCACGAATGGCAGCCTGCTCCATCGGTCACGGGTGCAGGATGGTGTCCGGATTCTGGGAGAAATCGGTGGGGAAGTCTGGTTCAAACTGGACCGCGCCCTGTCCGGTGAGGCCGAAGCGGTCAACGGCGTGCCGATGGACGCGAGCAGGGTTGTGCGCAATCTGGGCCGGTGCGCGCATCTGGCTACAACCTGGGTACAGACCTGCTGGTTTGCGCTGGACGGGGAAGCGCCGGGGCCTGCATCGCGAGCGGCTTACTGTGCCCTGCTCAAACCCTTGGCGCCGAAACTTGCAGGCGTCCATCTCTACGGACTGGCGAGACCTTCGCTGCAGCCCGCCGCGCCCCGGTTGAAACGTTTGGCGGCGGGCGCAATGGAAGCGTTTGCCGAGGAAGTCCGAAAAGAAACTGGCATCCGGGTTGTTGTCTCCCCGTGATGCCCGTTATTTCCAGCAAGTGGTCAGGCGGCCTTTTTTGCCTTGGTGCGCGCTGATTTCTTGAGCGACTTGTACAACTCGGGTTCCTGGGCTTTCAGGTACTCGATCACTTCCCAGTCATCACGCTTGATGGACTTGATATCGACCTGTTCAACATGGACCAGGCGCAAAAGTTCACGTACCGGCTTTGGCATGTTGCGGCCACTTTCGTAACGGGAGCCGCCGCTTTGCGTGACGCCGAGGGTCGACCAGAACTGTTGCTGGTTCAGTCCGAGTTTGCGGCGGATTTCGCGAGCGTCGATCTTTTCTATGGTCTTTGCAGTAGTCATTATCTTCTCTCCTTGTGCAGTTGGTCTGACGATACCCAAGCGGGCTGGCTTTATATTACTTAGGTGATAAGCGCAGTGTAGCGAGGGTTATGACAATAGACAAGTGCCAATGCCATAAATTCACTACAATTCGATTAGGGAAAACCCTGTAAGTTCCGTTTGTTGTGTTCACCGCCTTACCAGGAAATTGCTGAATCCGGTGCTTCCACTGTCGCGTCGGATGCACTAACATCGGCAGTCCAATAATCCTGAAATTCCGGAGAGACATCATGCAGGTCAGGGAGATCATCAAACTCAAGGGCGGTACCCTGTTTACCGCAACCCCCCGACAATCCCTTGCGCTGGCGATCGATACGATGGCCGAACTCGATGTCGGGTCGCTCGTGGTCATGGAGTCGGGGGCGATGGCCGGGATGCTGACCTTTCGGGAGGTGATGTTGGCCCTCAAGCAGCACGGCTCGGCGACGGATGGCGTGACAGTGGGTGATGTGATGGTCAAGGATCCGGTCACCGCATATCCTGACATGCAGGCCAACGACCTGCGCCGCCTGATGATCGAAACGCACTCGCGCTATCTGCCGGTCATGGAGGGTACGACGCTCCTCGGTGTGATCTCCTTCCTCGATGTGGCAAAAGCGGTTCTTGAGGAGCAGAATTTCGAGAACAAGATGCTCAAGAATTACATCAAGAACTGGCCGGATGAACCAAAGGCTTGAATTTGCCCGTTCCCGCAATGGCGACTACGGTCGCCATTTTGTTGTAGTCTGGTGCGATGAGGGCTTTCTGCCCGGCATGCTAAACTTGACTCCCCCTTCCTGAACGCGCGCTCCATGTCCGGCAATACCTTCGGCACCCTGTTTACCGTGGCTTCCTTCGGCGAGTCGCACGGCCCCGCAATCGGTTGTGTCGTCGACGGGTGCCCGCCGGGTTTGGCGCTGTGCGAGGCGGACATCCAGGCTGAACTGGACCGTCGCAAGCCGGGGACGTCGCGCCATGTGACGCAGCGTCGCGAGCCTGATTCGGTGGAGATTCTTTCCGGCGTGTTCGCGGGCAAGACGACGGGAACGCCGATCGCGCTGTTGATTCGCAATCAGGATCAGCGAAGCAAGGACTATGGCAACATTGCCGATACCTTTCGCCCGGGGCATGCTGACTACACCTACACGCAAAAATACGGGTTCCGCGACTACCGCGGCGGCGGTCGTTCGTCGGCCCGCGAAACTGCGGTGCGCGTTGCGGCCGGAGCAATCGCCCGCAAGTGGCTGAATGAGCGTTATGGCGTAAGCATTCGCGGCTGGATGAGCGCGCTTGGGCCGATTGATATTCCTTTTGTTACGGCCGATGACATCGACGGCAATGCCTTCTTTGCCCCCAATGCGGCCCTCGTGCCTGAACTGGAAGCGTACATGGACAGCCTGCGCAAATCGCTTGATTCGGTCGGCGCGAAAATCACGGTCGCCGCGACGGGTGTCCCGCCGGGCTGGGGTGAGCCGGTCTATGATCGTCTCGATGCCGAAATCGCCTACGCGATGATGGGTATCAATGCGGTCAAGGGGGTCGAGGTCGGCGCCGGTTTTGCTTCCGTGGCTCAAAAGGGCAGCGAACACGGTGACGAAATGACACCAGAAGGATTCGTCACGAATAACGCCGGGGGCATTCTCGGGGGTATTTCCACCGGGCAGGACATTGTCGTCAACATGGCGATCAAGCCGACCTCGTCGATCGCTCAACCGCGTCGTTCGATCGACCGTCTGGGTAACGCCATCGAAGTCGCAACGGAAGGCCGGCACGATCCTTGTGTTGGCATTCGCGCCACGCCAATTGCTGAAGCCATGCTGGCGTTGGTGTTGATGGACCACGCGCTTCGCCATCGTGCGCAGTGCGCTGATGTTGTTTGCGAGACCCCGCGCATCCCGGGAAAAATCGCGTAAAATCTTGTCCTTTTTTACCGCTCGCTGAGCGGAATATCCGTTACAGGGAGAACAACATGCAAGTCGATCACCACGACCTTCATCACGATTTTCCGGAATTCACCGACGCAATTCATGCGCTGAAGACCGGCAACGCACACTTTGCCAAGCTGTTTGACAGCTACCATCGCCTGACCGGCAAGGTCGAGGATCTTGAAGAGCACGATATGCCCGTCGCGGATTTCACCCTCGAAGACATGAAGAAGCAGCGCGTCAAGTTGAAGGACGAGCTCTATCATTTGCTCCTCGCCTACCGCGCCGGCCAGCAGTCAGCCAAGGCCTGATCTGCCCTAACGGAGCGGCATCCGCTGAGATCGCCGGATGCATGTATTGCCCTACTGGCGGCTCTCCGGCTACTACTTCTTCTACTTTGCCTTCATCGGCGCTTTTTCGCCGTATTTCGGGCTCTATCTCCAGTCCCTGAATTTTTCTGCCTGGGACATCGGTCTGCTGATGTCCCAGATGCAGTTGATGCGGCTCTTCGGTCCCACGCTCTGGGGCTGGCTGGCCGACCGTTTCGGCCGACGCACGGCAATCATCCGTCTGGCTGCCGTTATCGCCCTGGCGGGTTTCACCTCCTTTTTCTGGCTTGACCGGCTCGTCGGCATGCTGCTGGCAATGGCGATCCTTGCCTTTTTCTGGAGTGCCGCGCTGCCCCTGGTGGAGACGCTGACTTTCGACCACTTGCGCGAGCAACGCGGAGGCTACAGCCGCATTCGCCTTTGGGGGTCGATCGGCTTCATAGTAGCCGTCATGGGAACCGGCGCACTTCTCGACTGGACTGCGCCCAGTGGGGTTCTGTGGATGTGCTGGGGAATTCTCGTGGGAATTCTGGCGCTGGCGCTGGTGCTGCCTGAGTCGCCACCGACGCCGCCCGCCCACGTTAGTCAGCCGATCATGGAAATCCTCCGCCAGCCGCGGGTCAGGGCATTGATGGCTGCCTGTTTCGCGATGTCCGCCGCGCATGGGGCGTTTTATGTTTTCTACTCGATTCACCTTGCGGGGTATGGCTATACCAAAACCGAGGTCGGTGCCCTTTGGTCGCTGGGAGTAATCGCTGAAATCGTTATCTTCATGATGATGGCGCTGCTGTCGGCCCGGTTTTCGCTGCGCGTCATCCTGCTTGCGAGCTTCGCAGCAGCGGTGTTGCGCTTTCTCCTGATGGGTTGGGGGGCCACTTCGGTCTGGCTGATGATTCTTGTCCAGTTGCTGCATGGGCTGACTTTCGGCGCCTATCATGCCTCGGCCATCGCGGCGGTCAATCGCTGGTTTCCCGGGCGGGCGCAGGGGCGGGGTCAGGCGCTGTACTCCAGTATTTCCTTTGGCGCCGGCGGGCTGCTGGGGGCGCTGGTCAGCGGCCTGACCTGGGAGAACTGGGGGGCCGGGTGGACATTTACGCTGAGTTCGGGGTTTGCGCTGGCGGGACTTTTTATGGTCTGGCGCTGGGTTCGTGAGTCTGCCGGTCCCGTACTTCCACTGGGCGCGGTCGACGGCCAAAACGGGGCAAAAAAAGCCGATCCTGTGCCATAATTCGGCGCTTTACGGCCCACGCAAAGCGTTCCATGTCGAAGACACTTTACGACAAGCTCTGGGAGAACCACGTCGTCCATCAGGAAGCTGATGGCACGGCGCTTCTCTATATCGATCGTCATCTGGTGCACGAAGTGACCAGCCCGCAGGCTTTTGAAGGCCTCAAACTGGCTGGCCGCAAGCCGTGGCGTGTGTCGTCCATTGTTTCAACACCCGATCACAACACGCCGACCGATCATTGGGACGAGGGGATCAAAGACCCGATTTCCCGTCAGCAGGTTGAAACGCTCGACGCCAACATCCGCGAAGTTGGTGCCCTGGCCTACTTCCCGTTCAAGGATCCGCGCATGGGCATCCTCCATGTCGTCGGTCCGGAAAACGGCGCCACGCTGCCCGGCATGACCGTCGTTTGCGGTGATTCGCATACCTCGACGCACGGCGCCTTCGCCTGCCTGGCGCATGGCATCGGCACCTCGGAAGTCGAGCACGTGCTGGCCACCCAGTGTCTGCTGCAGAAAAAGTCGAAGACCATGCTGGTCGCCGTCGAAGGCAGGCTCGGCAAGGGCGTCACCGCCAAGGATGTGGCACTGGCCATTATCGGTACCATCGGTACGGCCGGCGGTACCGGCTACGCCATCGAGTTTGGCGGCAGCGCCATTCGCGGACTGACGATGGAAGGGCGCATGACCCTGTGCAACATGGCGATCGAAGGCGGTGCCCGTATGGGTTTTGTCGCGGTCGACGACAAAACCATCAATTATTTGAAGGACCGTCCGTTTTCGCCGCAGGGCGAAACCTGGGACAAGGCCGTGGCCTACTGGCGCACCCTGCATTCCGATGCCGGCGCGCAGTTCGACCGCGTCGTGACCCTCAAGGCGGAAGATATTCGGCCGCAGGTCACCTGGGGCACGTCGCCGGAAATGGTCGTCGCCATCGATGCCGCGGTTCCCGATCCGGCCAAACAGGCCGACCCGGTCAAGCGCGAAGGCATGGAACGCGCCCTGCAATATATGGGTCTTAATCCCAACACGCCGATTCAAAAAATCGCCGTGGACAAGGTCTTTATCGGTTCCTGCACCAATTCGCGGATTGAAGATTTACGCGAAGCGGCTTCGGTGCTCAAGGGGCGCCACATCGCGGCGAACATCAAGCTGGCGCTGGCGGTGCCGGGTTCCGGTCTGGTCAAGCGTCAGGCGGAAGCCGAGGGTCTGGATAAGGTATTCATCGCCGCCGGTTTCGAATGGCGCGAGCCGGGGTGTTCGATGTGTCTGGCGATGAATGCCGATCGTCTGGAGCCGGGGGAGCGTTGCGCCTCGACCTCCAATCGTAATTTCGAAGGCCGTCAGGGTCCGGGCGGAAGGACACATCTGGTTAGCCCGGCGATGGCGGCGGCGGCGGCGGTTGCCGGCCGCTTTGCCGATGTGCGCGACGTGCTGTAAGGAGAGAGTACCGTGAAAAAAATGTTTGCCCTGATCGCTTGCGTGTTTGCCGTTGCCGCTTGCAACACCATGGAAGGTGTCGGCAAGGATATCAAGAAGGGTGGCGAAGCCATCGAGAAGGCAGCCAAGTAAATGGAAAAATTCGTTCGCCTGGAAGGTTTGGTTGCGCCACTCGACCGCAGCAACGTCGATACCGATGCCATCATCCCGAAGCAGTTCCTGAAGTCGATCAAGCGCTCTGGCTTCGGCCCGAATGCCTTCGACGAATGGCGCTACATGGATGTCGGTCAGCCGGGGCAGGATAATTCCGGCCGCCCGAAGAATCCGAACTTCGTGCTCAACCAGCAGCGCTACCAGGGTGCGCAAGTGCTGCTGACCCGCGCCAATTTCGGCTGTGGCAGTTCGCGCGAGCATGCGCCGTGGGCGCTGCTCGACTTTGGCTTCAAGGCGATTATCGCCGAGTCGTTCGCCGATATTTTCTTCAATAATTGCTACAAAAACGGCATCGTACCCATCGTGCTGCCGGCAAATGAGATCGAAGCGCTGTTCCAGCAAGTCGAGTCGACGCCGGGCTACAAACTGGTGGTCGACCTGCCGGTGCAGGCTGTGGTCCGCCCTGATGGTCACAGTATTCCGTTCCAGATCGACGCTTTCCGCAAGGAATGCCTGTTGAACGGCTGGGATGACATCGGACTGACCCTGCGCCACGCTGAAAAAATCCGCGAATTTGAAGAGAAGCGTCGCATCAGCCAGCCCTGGCTGTTTGCCTGAGTAGGAGTTGCAATGAAAATCTGTGTTCTGCCGGGTGACGGCATTGGTCCTGAAATCACAGCGCAAGCTGTGCGCGTGCTGAAAGCGCTTGATCTCAAGTTTGAAATGGAAGAGGCGCTGCTTGGCGGTGCTGCGGTCGACGCGACCGGCGAACCGTATCCCGAAGCAACCCGTAAGCTGGCCCGCGCAGCCGATGCCGTGCTGCTCGGCGCCGTCGGCGGTCCGCAATGGGACAGCCTGCCCCGTGAACAGCGTCCGGAGCGCGGCCTGCTCGGCATCCGCAAGGATCTCAACCTGTTCGCCAATCTGCGTCCGGCCATCCTCTATCCCGAATTGGCGAATGCTTCGACGCTGAAGCCGGAAGTCGTGGCCGGGCTGGATATCCTGATCGTTCGCGAGTTGACCGGCGACATCTATTTCGGCCAGCCGCGCGGCGTGCGCGAAGAAAACGGCGAGCGCGTCGGTTTCA
>ERZ795055.1193-NODE-1193-length-21533-cov-5.142145_pt1 | contig 21533 bp, 34 predicted proteins | sample MGYA00375139_ERZ795055 | MGnify/ENA primary metagenome ERZ795055 (study PRJEB30184, sample SAMN05720283) | anaerobic digester metagenome | isolation source: active sludge of municipal wastewater-treating anaerobic digesters | place: USA | collected 2015-01-23 ... | reverse complement strand
TGCGGCCCCAGAGTGTTCTGAAGTACTAATAGTAAAGTCTAGGCCAGGTAGACCGTTGAGATCAGCTAAAGCACTTTTATGATGATCTATCAACTTCACACTTTTTGCAACACTTATAATCTCAGCTATTTTTTCGCGTTTGTAGCTGAAGTCTACTAATATAACATCTCGATCAGAGAAGTCTGGGAACGCTACATCAGTGTAACTGGCCAGAAAATACTCGTACGTGTCTTCGTACTTTTGCCAAAAGCACCAAAGCGCCCCCGTTCCATCTGCACAGTGTTTATGTGTTATTAACAGCGGTTTCTTGCTCATTTACATATTCCTTTAAAAAATCTGAATCACAGTCTTTTGTCAATGCGTCTTTTACCGTAAATCCGTAATTATTAATCCTAGCTTGTAAAGTTTTAGCATTAATACCGGATAATTTGGACCACTGTGCTAGTGTTTTTGTTTGTCCATTAAACGAGATTAAGTGATTATTACTTTTATTATTAGCTTGTGTTTCCTTATTTGCCCATACGCAATTAGCTAAATTGTAATTATCCGTGCTATCTTTACGTTCTAACGTAAAGTCTATCGGGCGTGTTCCCATGTCATTAAGAAAGTTCTCGAAACTATATCGCCATTCTTCACAAACTATGATACCAACGCCGCCATAAAACTTATAAGAGGAATTAGTAGGGTGGTAACATCTACTTATCATACTGCGCCAAGATGAATGCTCTCTTGTTCCACTTAGACCGTGTGTTTTTCGCAATTCAGAAGGATTTCGGCATCCGCATGAAATTGTTGGATTAGTCTTCTGGCGTAAGTGTGGGATAGTTACTAATTTTGTAGCACCGCATACGCATTCGCAACACAGTAGTCTGTTACCGCTTTTACTTAAATAAGGCCACGCAGCAATTGCTATTAAATGCCCAAATTCTGTGTCTACTAAATTTTCGTCTTCCGTGTACTTTCGATTCGGTTTGCTATGATCACTTGTATCAATTATATCGCTCAAAATGGTCTCCTATTCAGCACACTGTCGTTCGCTTTCTTTTCAGGTTTTTCCCATCCGATAATTTCTTTCGATATTGGGCATATTACGGCACAATACGGCATTCCTAGCATTTTTCGCCACCAAGAGTGTACCATTCCTCGCATAAATGGTTCACATAAACCAGAACAACATTTATCAGTAGTAGGGCATGGTTTGTTTTTTAATAATGCGTATTCCCAGGGCATTATAAATACCTTTCACATTTTTCTACAAGCTCGTCATAGTCCTCCAAAGATATATCTATTTTTAGATCCCCCATATGTACAACAGGGCATTGTGCAGCGTAATGTTTTATTGCTGGTTTAGGTGGTTGTACGTATATAATACGATCCAATGCTAGTATTAGTCCACTGCGAAATTTGTAGAGAGTCGTCATGTAATATCCTTATAACGCAACAGCTTAAGTAAGCGTTGATATTGTTCTTTATTTAATGATACCTGTTGACCTCCTATAAGTTTTAACACACCTTCATCCGCATTTTCTCCATATCCTCCTTCTAGAAGAACCATATGTTCTGTGTTAACCACAATTATATCGGAGAGTTTAATTAGCATCTGTTAAATCTCCATCCTAATCTTTACTGAAGTAGGATAAACAAGTATTCCTTTAATTTGCGTCTGCGTTACTTTCTGCAACTCCTCCAGAATTGCTTGAATCTTCTTCTCCGCTTCCATCCTTAGCCGAATTATCTCGCGACTTTCCATAATATACCTCCATCCTCTCCTGAATATTTTTAGCGCAACCGTTCCAAGCGGCCGGATTGATAATGGTTGCAGCCTTGCTATTTTCATCCATTGGACTCTTTGCAACCATCTCAACATAATGCCTGATTGCTTCAAGAATCATGATCTGACTTAATGATCCATAGGGTGAGTAGGTCATCAAATCTACTACTACTTCGGTATTAGTAGGCGGAGGCTTTATTTTCTTACGCAGTCTTGGCTTATACTCTTCGTCTCTTCCGCGCACACCCACCATACTAGTAGCGTCTGCCTTCATAAAATTTTCAGGCTTAGTCATCTTCAATACCCCCATTTTGGCTTTGGCATCTTAACTTCTAACAACGCATCTAGAAACACACTGCCCTTTTCAGTGACAGCATACTGATTACTATTGTGTTTTCCAATCAATTTAAGCCGGATTAGTGTCTCACACGGCATGATCGGCTGTTCACCTTCACTTAATTTAATAAGCGTATAAATATCACGCAACGTCGGCTTTAATGCGTTGTGTGAAGTGCGTACAACAGGCGAGCGCATTGACTGTTTTGTTTCGCTTGATTGAGCAGATGAAGATTGCTCTGCCTGTGATACGTGACTCATCTCTGTCGACTCTCGAACTGCTGCAGGATTCACAGTTTCCTCCACTGTTTCTATTTTTAACGAGCTTGCCATAATCATCCTTTTCACTTAGTCGTAATACCTGGTCTGAGTTCATCTGATTCTACTTTTGATTACAGGGAGGATTTCATATTCAGGTGTGTGCAGGCGAATTGCGTGATCTACAACAATTCCTGTTAATATTTGACCTCGCCACTTGTCGCTTAAAATCCAGGATCTTGGTACGATCTCCAGGTCCGTTCTATCGACCTTTTCAGCCAGTGCCTGTGGATACGATAGATTTGCTGTTAGCCAGACAAATACAGCACCCTTAGGCGCATTTATCATCTGTTTGGTAGTCCTGCCTGTCTGCCGGGGTTCATGCATCTTCGTTGTTATCCTCAATAGGGGGACGCCACGCTGTGTCCACATTTTTCAACTCAGCAACAATTTTGCTGCGTAGTTCACTGTTATCGAATAGATGGTACTCATCAACAATCTCCCAATCGCTCATCCATCCTTCTTTGAAGTAGATGAGTCTTGAGCGTTTTCCATTCAATAGTTTGAAATCACCACAATTTGTATTGCCATAACGAACGCTACGTACCGCAATCTTATCTTCGAATGGATATGTTTCAATGACGATGTTGATGAAATTACCGGTTAGCGTGCTTCGTATGAGATCGCCGGGGACGGGGATAACACATCCTCTGTTGTCTCTTGCAGAAAATATAGCTCTCATTTATACGTCCTCCAATATTTCAGCTTCGGCGATCGGGCCTTCAATAGCTTTAAATACTTCAGCGATGAATTCACCATAATCGACAGGTAGATTTTGTTCCTCGTATTCTAAATATTTCTTAGATGACAACAACTTCTGTAAATATATAGTATCAATACCAAACAACTGTTCCTTAAGTTGCTTATAGTTCTGAATGTTCAACTGTACTATACTCAATGCAATATGCATCACTGTGCTATTTGGACAATGATAACCCTTTTCGCGATATTTACCAACTCGCGCCATTGCACAAATAGGAAAGTGTGAACCACCACTGTACACTAATCTGCGTTTAGCAATATCGGGCAGAAAGCGCTCGTGTAATACGAATTCTTTTGTTCTAAAGTCATAACAACCCATTGTGACTGTAAAATCAAAATTATAGAATATCGTCTCGGGTGGACCTGAAAATCTTGTAATTAATTGTACTGTCCACACTTTATTCGAGCGTTCACTTTTACGCTTATATGTTACAGCGTTGCCAGAAACAAATGCTTCTTGAGGGAACCACTTTAATAGGAAATCTTTTGCTTCATATAGCTGTTGCAGGTCTAATACATAGAAATCCAGGTCTTTAATAGTAGCTCCGCTGAATAGAGAAGTAATAGCGCCCCCACATAGCATTATATTAAGTCTTTTCAGCTCTTCAAATACTTCTTTAGTTCTGTTCGGAATTGCTTCTCTAACAACTTGCACAACACCTTCATCTTTCGTAGGCTTCGTTATTTCCTCTTGGTGCTGTGAGCCAAAGAATTCTTCAATTGTTTCACGAAGTTTATTTGCTTCAATATGGTACATATTAGTGCTTCCTAGTTCCGTTTAATGCAAGAAACGCACGCCTATCAATCTCCTTGCCCATTTGCTCAATGTCTCTTGCAGCAAACTCAATCACAGGTTTACCGTCTGGAGTCATCTTACCATTGTTTATCAAAATATATTGCGGTTCATCGTACTGATTAATCATGAACCACACCTCATGTTTGGGTAATACACGTGCGTATTCAGTGGCTTTTGCATCACGCCACCATGGATAGCCTTCAGGTGATACCCAGTCGGGGTCACGAAGTTTTATAGGATTTTCAGATTTAGGGTCTGTCATGGTTTACGGTACTCAATTTCAATGAAACCCATGTACAAGCGAATGTATCCTGGTTTTCCGGGTGGACGAACAAATCGAAAATGACAACGATTACGTAGAGCAACCGTCCAGTTATTGCTAGAAACGTGTATTCCATCTCCTCTATAGAAGTCTGCAAATTTTCCTATTTTCATTATAGTCCCTATTCATTAAACACGGTACAATATGAAACCAAGTCCTAGACAATTTTCGCACGGGCCTCTGTCAAGATTCTCGGGTGCAATGCCGCTAGGTGTATGCGATAGGCCCTCTCCCGTTGAGTTATCCCAGTACTGTTGGCCATCTGTATCACAGCATAAGCATTTTCGCCACTGTATTTGCCCCTTGCATAATAACTTCAAATCATCGAGATCTATTCCAGAACTATTATGTATCATAAGCATCTAGTCTTCTAAACGAATTGCCAGCGTCGTTAATAAATTGGATACCGCCCGCGCCAGAACTATTAGCACTACTGTTCTCCTGAGATCAACGTCAGGTATGACTAGTCCACCTAAGCTTATTAGTGGGCCTATAATTATAATTAGCATTCTCATTTAGAATCCTTTCTTCCTCCAGCCCACAAACCTAGGAAATCTAAGTTTATCTTTCGCACCATGGGCAAAATGCTTAATGGTGATTTCTTGACCAATATACTGTAATGGATTATCCCAAATTTCTTTGCGTTGTGCGTGAGTTAATACCCCGCAACTAACAGGGCAAACTTCGCCATTGTATTCTACTTGAAAAGCTCCAAGTGTATTCGCTAGTGCAAGTCCAGATTTACTCTCAGATCTTTTTGCATATCCTAATTCACTTTGTTCAAGCTCATTATTATTTACCATTTGTTCGACTAGCCCAACTACCTTACACTCAATGGAGGATGAGCGTTTAAGTTTATACATACCCCCCTGTTTATATGTAGACCTGCCGTGCTTATATGGTTGGAGGGGCGACTTGAGTATTAGCCCCTCATAGCCCATTTCGAGCATTTTCGACTCATACGCTAGTACTTGCTCGACAGTTTCGCAGAGCTGTTGCTGCACGATTTTAGAGTACTGCTGACCCTTTAAGATTGTCTCCGCAATGTCAATTCGCTTGTAGAACGGTAGATGTAGCGCTTCAGGCGCCGTATAATCAAATACATGAAATATTACGTCGTCCGATGCCTTGTCTTGCGACATTACCGTACTTTGTGTACGGTTATACACGTCATGGTCGTATTCAGTGCCATGAATAAGCTCTCCATCCATATGATGTAAATGCGCAAACCGCTCTTGTATACGCTCGTTAGGAATATCCAAGAATGTTCTACTACGGCATCTGAAACCGGGGCGCTTTGTTACGATACCCTCGGACTCTATATGATGAAAATCCACTTGATCAGCTTCCTTAACCACCATCCTAATACCGTCTAGTTTAGCAGAAGCATATAGTGGAAATTGAAGATTCTCAAAGTATTCAGGATTATTGTCAGGACTGTCTGAACACGCAAGCATCACTTTAAATGACATAGTTAGCCCCTAGGGTATTTCTTGAGAAACTCATCTGACGCGCCCTTATAAATAGCTTCAACACCATCTACACCATGTTCCCTCATTTGCTTAGTTACATGCATAGCTGAGTGTCCAGCCATAATACTCCATTCCGTAGCAGAGCGGATTTCATTACTTATTCGTATTAAGAAAGTTGTAGAGCGTGTTAATGCTTGTTCATAATTCGTGGACCATTTACAATTGCTCTTATTGTAGTCCAGGCTATTATCGAATCTGTCGAGCGTCATACCCTCGGGACGCTCTCCCATATCCTCTAAAAAGTTCTTGAAATCGTCTAACCAACGCTGACAGATTTTTATACCTTTCCCACCATAGTTATGATAGTTCTTATGTTTTGGATCTAAACACCTGTTCTTCATACTAGCGTAACTGCTGTATGTTGGTGTAAAACTCATCCCATGCGATTTATTGTGTATATTTTGGCAACCACAGGAATGTGTAGCACGATCCCTTCTTGTAAGGTTATATATTCTAACCTTTTTAATTGTGCCGCAATCGCACTCCGCCATTACAGCCCGATCCTTGCCTATACCGTATTCACATGTATCTATCACTGTCAGAGCGCCGTACTTTTGACCTATAAGCCAACGGTCACCTTCTATATTTCTATTTAACGCGTCCATCCTTTTTCTAGTGGCCATTAATATACCCGTGTTGAATGATTAATAACTCGGATTTAGCGGACATTCTTCCTTGCCCTCAATGAAGTTATCTATAATACGTCTGCGTCGACGATATAGGAACTCCTCATCCCACACATTTAGATCGGAGGCTTTTTCAATATCTTTTGTGTCATGATTGAAGTAATAGAACAGTCGCTTGCCTTGGTACCATACTTCAATCTTTATTTCTTCATATTCAATACGGGTTTTGAATTCTACCAAGTCCATTGAATAATTCTTCGGAGATGGTATAACACCCGCCCACACGAATAGAACATGATCTATTACTTTTTTATACACTGTTTTTCCTTTAGATTTTTAGCCCACATCCAGATGATTATCCAAGATGTGGGCGTTATTTTGAATCACCGTGCTGTCACATTACTGTGTTGTCGCCACCGCCATAGTCCTCATCCGTGCCGAATCCAGCGCTAGACAAGGCAGAGGCAGCATCTCCATCCATATCGCCAGGGTCCGCGTTAGCCTCAGCACGCTCACATTCCGCAGTATACGCATCTGGTAGATTAAGTTCTGGAAATGCTTCCTCCAATTTCGCGCAAACGTCATAATCGCCACTATCCGATGCAGCGTAATAGCTTACCTTGACAGCTTCCACTTGTTCTTCAGTTAACATATGAATTCCTTATTTAATTGGACTATTATTTCCAGGGTTAAAGAAATTGCCATGCGCCTCTTTTGCCACAGAGCACCAGGCCTCGTGCGCTTCTAACTCTGTATCATATGTTCCGATATGTACACTTTTATTATTTAGCCAAATTCCTGCGTGCCATTTGCCTGTATTTTTATTTAAAGAAACACCTTTGTACTTGCTAGAGGTATTCTTAAATTTATTTGAATTATTTGTATTTTCTTGAAAAGTGGCAAGACGTAAGTTGTTTATATTATTGTTTGTGGGATCTGTGTCCTCATGATCTACGATAAAGTTTTCAGGAACTTCGCCATGATGATACGACCAGATTAAATTATGTGCTTTATAGTGCAGGTCTCCGATGCGAATATTAATATAGCCTCTATCTGTAACAGCGCCAGCTTTAGCGCCCGCTTTCCTATTTCCTCGAGCAGCCCGCCAATATAGCACACCATCTTTGTAAATAAACAATTCGTGTAGAACAGCTTTTTCGACATTCAATAATTTCATATTTACCTTATAGGACATTGACCCGAGGCGCATTCGTCTGCTGCCTCAAACTCCGCTTCAGCCACTTGCGTAATAACAGTGGTCTTCGCAACCAACGCATTATATTCTTTCTCAGTAACTTCTTCATACGGAGCCTGGATAAAACCGTGATCGCTATGCTGCATGAAGGACAGCGATTTAAAACTGTTCTTGTACTCTTTCATCAAGTATTCTTTGATGGCAGGCAACTCTTCTTTCTTGTAATACACAGTGCATGATACAGAATTATCGGACCAGACAGTTTGCAATTCCTTAATTTTCTTTAGTTGTGCGATTGCATTCATGTCCTTAGCTACAACAGTTCCTTCCGGATAGCTAAACGGAAACGTAACTACAACGGTGCCATAGTCTTCAGTTCCGTCTAATTTCTTCACATACTCCACTGGATAACCGTGAGCCCTACAAAGATCAACCAAATTGCTATCAGCGGCAATGCGAATGCGACGATACATGAACCTAGAATATCCAGGATGGATACCAGGGGTGACACCCGGTAATAGCGAAAGAGTGCCGGAAGGCTTGATAGTAGTAAGCTTAATACTAGGAGGGAAGCCCCTAAGAGTAGAATACCGAACATCAAAAGCCCTAAGCTCTTCATAACAATCATTTAACCACCCCATCTGTTCTTTAGATGCTTGCATGATACCAGTCATGCCGATGCCCATTCTATAGTTCTTATGGACTACAGCATCTGTCTCATATTGATGGCACTTGAGTGAGAGTGAATGCTTACACACACGATATAGTAGTGTAACGACGTCGATCAACTCTGCCTTCGAAGTGATATTCGGTAGATATACTTCAGCTAAACAACAAGTTTCCCAATTTTCTAGTACCTGCTCGGCGCACGGGTTAACACCTTCGACCAAGGGATCTGGATATTGCGTTTCACCGAGTCTTCCGACAGTCCTACACAAATCAAGATTAAGCAGTCCGATGGCTTCTGCCTTCGCCTCATAACTGTCCCACCATAAGTCGTGCAATTCACTAATATCGGAGCATACAACTGTATTATTAGACATCTGACGATAGGTGGGTACTTTGGCAATATCCCAGCGTTTCGCGAGTAGGAACTCAATGTCATCAGGATCACCGATTGCAATCTGTGCAGATCTACGCACATTACCTGCAACAATGATATATCCGATAATATTCATGATGTCAAGTGCATCAATCGGACGAATCTTTCTGCCACGCCTTTTCTCTAGGATTTCAGAAATCTTTCCTATGCCCCAGCAGAGTTCGATGTCGCCCGATGCGGTTCCTCCGAAACCTTTAATCGGAGAACCTTTCGACCTAACAACTAGTGTACTATATGTGAAGGTCCCTTTTGCTTCTCTTTCACTCAAAAATGCCGCCTTCAACGTCTTGGCCAGCAAATTGACCCAACCCTCTCTGCTATCGCTAACGACCAGCGTAGCGCCGTTATCAGCAACGTGAGTAGGCGCCTTAAACCAAGTTCTGACGGTGGGTAATTTGTCTACATTCTTTTTTTGAATATTATAACCTACGCCGCTACCTAGCCCCAGCATATCGAATGCCCAGGTGAATGCATAGATGTTGTCTACTGTAACGAATGCGCAATTTTGTAATGATGCTAGTCCTAAGCGGTCGACAGTCCCTGTGCCAAGTTGCCATAGAAAGCGCCCAGCGACGGATCCCTTTAGATTCAACAAATGGTCTCTCAATCGACCTTTCTCATTTTCAGTAAACCCAACATTTAACTGCTTATCACACGCATCTAAGACGCGCTCAATTGTTTCGGGAAACTCTTCTGTAGCGCCATCAGTACGATTTTGCGCCAGTCTCGCATACGTTCGTTTATATGTCAGATACCCAACGGTACTCCAGGGCGTAGCAATATTATTGGGATTCAAAGCGGAATTCATTTACTAACTTTCTAAAGTTTAGATGTTAGTTTCTTCTACTCATCAGGTTGAAATTAACTCTTACAAGACGCATGCAATGTGTCAAATGTTGCCTGCATAACCATCTTGTTAGTCTGTGTCGGTTCTCTTAAATACGCAGCCGTTGCAGCGTCCCTGGCAACGATTTGACGTGCTATATCAACTATTTTATTGTAAGCATTTTCATACAAATCAGCACGTTTATTTGCGTACACTAAGCGTATTTTCAATACTTCAATCTCTTCTTCTGGTGTCATTATAACTCCTCGAATTCATCTAGACTAACAGAAGAAAGTCGTCCAGTCTCTTGGTGGTATACTGCACCAGCAACTCTACCTGTAATTCCAACTGTCCTTGATTTCAATACAGACATCTGAATTGTATTACGTTCTACAGGATCAACTGCAGTGAGATTTCTGGCAAAGGCAATGATATCCATACTAACCTGTTTAATACTGCCAGAGCCTCGAATATCATCCATAGTTGGCAACTTACCTTCTTCGAATGATTTGCCGCCAACTGAGACTTTTCTTAAATGCGATACCAGACCCAGCCATACATTATGCTTCTTTACTACTCGGAGTAAGTCATTCATGATTTTGTCAATGGCTTCATTTCCAGTCAATCCGTCTGCGCCCTCTGATACTAGAATAGTGATGTGATCCACCAACAGAGCATCGCATCCCATTAGACACATATATTCTAGTTGATCGATGATAGACTCGTCTTTAATTGATCCTTGGTGATCCAGAACAATCACACGCTCGTCGTCATTGTCATCGCCAAATACAGCGTCAAAACCTACCTTTAGATCCTCGTCTGAGATATCTTCATTGGCGGGGTTTCGACGTATACTCATACTGGCTAGTTTTATACCAGTCTCGCCAGGAGATTCTTCTAGACTAATTATGCCGATTTTACCTGTTGTGATTTCAAGACGATGTAATACAATCTCTCTGACGATGGTACTTTTACCGCAGCCTGTACCAGATATCAAAAGAGCGATTTCACCCGCACGCATCCCTTTTATTTTAGAATTGATTCCATCAAGACAACCCGGATATGGAATGCTCGGTATCTTATTTCGAGCTACAATTTGTTTCCAAATGTCTGCTCTGCCTATGATTCCTGCCGGCTTAAATGCTTCAGCATCCCATATACATTGATTAACTCTCTCCCACCCAAGCTTTACAAGAACATCATTTGCATCCTTGCATTCAGGCGGTAATTTGACGATCTTGCATTTATCTACCCCGAGTATACGAATAAGCTTGGAGGTAGCTTCATGCCCAGGGTCATCATTATCTAAGAACAGCACTATCTCTTTGAAAGATCTAAACCATTCTCTGAGCGGTAACACTTCCCCTGTCGCGGATGAAGATGGAAGACTTACAACAGGATAGATCTTTTGATATTTTTCTTGACTAGCCTCCGCAACAGACAGTGCATCTATTTCACCCTCTGTTATAATGACTCGTTTACCGCCACTAGGAAATAAACTTTGTCCAAATAGTCCACCAAACTTACCTACAAAATGGAAACGCTTAGGTAATTTCCGTACCTTGTATCCACCATCATATTTATAATAGTGCTCAGCTATTTTTCCCTCATGATCATAGCTTACACGCACTCCAAAGAACTCACATACTACTTTTGATATCTTCCGTTCTTTGAATCCTCTAAACGGATATGTTAGTATCTCTGCTATCTTATTATCATCCTTGTTATCGGTCTTCACTTCAACAGTATTTCCAGCCTCATCGTCGAAATCTTCATTATTGCGTGTTTTAATTGCATATTCAGTTTTCGTACCATTCTCCGGTGGAAAGTACTTTCTACAACTAAAGCAATAGCTAGAGCCAGACGAATAGACTTGTCTGGCATCACTGGACCCGCATGAAGGACAAGGCTGATTGTGCTCCACTATTAATTCTTTAATAGTGTCTCGCCTGGATTTCGCCATACCTATCCTTTAAGTAGTCCGCCTATAGCTATAAATGCTACACCTATGGCGAATATGTCCATGGTGGTTAATGGAGTGGTTTGAATGGCATATATAGCTGCCGCTACCAGACAACCGACCCCGATTATTACTAAAAGGCCTGCAATTGCTTTCATAGAGCACTCCAGTTATGTCGTGCGAAGTGCACTCCAATTTATCTTTTCATCGGCGTCAAGTTCTCCGACTGTGAATGTATCGCCATCCACCTCAATCATTGTAGATTCTTCTACAGATGCACCACTAGTGTCTTCCATCCTTACGGCGTATACGCGCATATTACGGTAGAATAGCTTAGATGCACCTTGTTGTGTGGCATGAAGCTCCATACCTATAAAGCCATACAATGTACCGCCATATAGCTCTTTATAGTCCTTAGCGCTCTGACAGCCATCATCTTGAACAGATGTCCACTTACCTAAGATAAGGCGGTTGTCTTCTATTCGCGGATTGATCATAACCTTGCCTCTACTTTTTCAATCACATGCTTCATTTTAGCCATTGCATCTTGCAATCTTTTTCTTCTGATTTCTGCCACACCTTGGGTAGTAGAGGATGCCTTAGCGGCCTGCTCAGCAGCAACAACTGTTTTCATTGCATCGAGACAATCGATAAGTAGATTTCTGTATTCATTCATTTTATTACCTTTTTAACTATTTCTTGAAGACGTTCTTTATGTCTATCGGTTATTTTTTCTTTAACTGGCCAAGAGACTTTTTGGATTAACACATTGTACCATATATCTTTATTACTAGGCGCTTCCACAGTGCATAATGACCATGTCTCTGCAAAGCTTAGTGCTCCAACTGCTCTGTACTCTTCAATACAATAGTAATCGAAGCCTTCTTTCTGCATAGCCTTGACGTTGTTCGCTAATTCTTCTGAAGAACTGATATACCATCTCCAATTAGACTCCTGACCTTTATTTATTTTGCCACGACCACGATAAGACTTCTTACCCAAGTATAGCCGATTTACGTTCTTATCATGGATGATGTAAATGAATCCAGTGTACTCTTTAGCACCCATTAATCCATAAGGCCAATCCCAATGTCCGTTAGGTGCCTCAGATCCACGATAGTGTCTAGCATCTGTGACCGAATTAACAACACCTTCTAGACTGACACGAAGCTTTTTTAATTTAGCTTTAGCAGCTTGCGCGGGTGTTGGTATCTTTACCAGTTTACCTACCATGTGAGTGGGTAGGGTGAATAGCGGAGCGGACTCCGCAGGGAGTTTAGGACTAGAAGACACCGGAGGAGTATAATTGAATATCTCTCCTGTCTCTGGATCTATTCTTTCAAGGCTCGACCCAGAATCCGTCTGGTCTGTCGTAGGGATGTCGTGGACTACCTGGACCTGCGTAGGCTCGTCCTCCCAAGGTAGCAGTTCGTACTGTAGTGGATTCTGTTTTGCTTTGTCGTATAGAGAGTCCTTCGATACCGGAGTCGATGACACCATTACTGTCGAGTTTGGGAGTTTGAATGTCTTTGACTGAGCCGGCTTTACCAGGTCTTCCAGTGATGTCACTGAGATCGCATTCGGGATCTGGGAAACTACCGGGGCCTCTGGTACTATTAAGTTCGTTGGTAGCTTGAATTCCGGGGGATTGTTTGACTCTTCCATACCAATCTTCTCGATGTCGAACCGCCATATTAAATGCGTCCAGTTGTCTGCACATGAACTGTGCTAAAATGAAGTCTGGTGTGTCACTTTCATTTTCAAGTGAGTGTTTGTTGATAAGTGCTGTCAGCTCTTCTTCGAATTTTGACATATTAATTTCCAGATAGTGTCCAGAGGAGAATGCCAACGATGGCGCCTATAATAAGGCCTAGGACGAATTCTAGCATGTTAGGGTTTTTTAATGCTTGTTCATAGACATTACAGGCATGATGAATCGTTCACGGCGTTCACCATTCTTAGCTGTGAAGAATCGTTCCTCGACAACTGTAACTGTAGTAGTAGTGGTCTTACTAGATTCAACATCGAATAGCTCGGCGATTTCTTTCTTGTATTTATTGTGAAGCTCTTCTATCTCGAATTTATGAATCTTTTTGAGGCGTTCGATTTCTTCCTTGTGAGCGTCTTCTGACTTTATAGCCCGGAGCGCATGCGTTGCGTCTACTTCTTCAAGTCTACTAATAAGCTCTGCTTGGCTGAATCTATCTACTTTGTAAGAAAGTCTATCGTATTCTTTGTTTACGATTCTTACTTCTTTATTTGCTTCAGCCAACTCGTGATCACGTTCACGTAATTTTCGTTTCAACTCATTTATCTCTAATCCTTGCCTTTTTATGATTAAGGCTGCATCCGTTGTAGTTGATGCCAAGATGTTCTCCTAGAGTAAGTTTAGAGTAATCAATAGCCGTTGCCAGAGACGTGATCTAGTCGGTATTATGCAGGCGGTCCCCCAGGTTGAGGCCCAACTACCGACCGCTCGCCTTTTCGTGTTTGATTGGAAATTTTGATAGCGTTCTATACACAGTTATTGATCAAAATTCTCAACCGAAATATTTGCAATCGGTAAGTCCAGATCATTGTCAGATTTTTCAACGAACTGTGAATTCTGGGAGACGTCTAGTAGTTGGGCAGGTCCAGGCCGCTGGCATCCGTCTCTGGCGTCGTCATCTGATTGCAAAATAACTTCAACGATCTTTTTATCTCTTATACACCATGCGCAATTACCAGCTACATACCCCTTAGAAATATCATTCAGTCTAAGAGTATGCTTTATAGAGGGCCTTTCACCAAGTGCAGCGAGAAATGTATTGAAATCCGAATACCAATCTTCTTGCATCGGTACTAGTTCTCTTGCATGTCTACTCCTAGCAGACGACCAGACAGAGTAGGCAAGGTTCTTACGCATATTATGCGTTGTTACACTAGCTTTTCTATCACATCCGCAAGACTGAGACACACCTCTTTTCAAGTTATTGTATCGATACAATTTAACACTACCGCATGCACAAGTGCCCTCTACCATTTTTGCACTATGCGCGTCTAATCCGGCTGTACCTGTTATTGTTATTTTTCCGAATGTAGTTCCAATAAGATTTCTACCATCCCATGGAATACGCGCTGCCATATCAACTCCCAGGCATTTTAAACACGAACTTAGGCTTCTCTCCAACTGGAATCATAGGCTTGACCTCGGGCGTTTCAACCTTAGGTGCCTCAGTAGGCTTAGGCACATCAACCTTAGATAGTCCAAACATAGACTTAGGCATCGACTCTGGCACAACCTTTTCAAAACTAAGTGGAAGCTTCTCTTTAACTTCTTCCGTTGTCTTAGCTTCTTCCGTTTTCACGTCAGTTGCTACTGCCTTCACATTCGCAATCTCTGCAAAGCTCTTCACCAGCACTTTAAACGCATCAGCTTCTGCCTCAGGGATCTTCCCTCTTGTCGCGATGATTTCCAGTGCAGTAAGTGCTTCTTCTTCTTCAAGCATGCTCAAATCTGCAGTAGCTTTCATCACGAATGTAAGACTATCATTCCAGACCTTATTGCTAACATTTCCAGCTGGATTAATATTAGCAAGCGCCATTTCAATGGTTAGTTCTTCATTCTCTTTCACAATAGACCTCACGAATATACTATCAGGGGTATCAACATCGATATGGACATCAGGCCAAAGGCTATGGTCGAAGATATCATTAGTATGTTTTAGTAGATATATCAATCTTCCATTCAATGTAAGCTCTTTAGCCCAATTCTTTCCATAACAACGTTGATATGCTAACTTAACAATAGCCTGGTATTCACTCTCAGTATTAACCTGACTTAACAGACGATCAGCTTTTATTGGACCAATTCCTTTAATGCCATATATACCGTCAGTCATATCACCAGTGATCAACTGAGTATAGTAGAACTTGAGTGCATCCTCAACACTCATATCTACAAGTTCCCGCTTGTGAATTCTATAATGCTTACCGGGAATCTGCAACAAGTCTTTATCTACAGATGCGATGATGTAATCTGTCTTCAATTCTGCTGCCCATATGCTTAGAAGATCATCAGCTTCCATGTTAATAGCATACGTGGCTTTCTTTTCTCTAACTGCTCTATCGCGAATCAATGGTACGAATTCGTTTTTCTTCTTTGCGACCTTACGATGAGCTTTATACTGTGGGAATATCTCGTCTCTGAAATTAGTCTCGCCCTTCATGGCGATTCTAGTTTCTTTAGCACCTGAGTTGAACTCCAACTCGTCAATCATGTCATTATAACGTTTCCAACATTCTTCAGTAAACGCCGCTGTCTGCTCTTCGTCTAGCTCGATGTCATCCAACGTGATGAGCCTGAGTACAGGCACTTCAACGCCCATTTGTTGACATAATTGATCTTTAAATCTACTCTTGATGATATCTAGCGGGGTAACGCCATTAACTCTTTTATCTGCTGCTAAATGTACAACCACATCACCGTCCACTAACAATGTAGTCATAAGTTATATTCCGTAGTAATTTGTATCGCACGCATAACGGCTTCTGATTCAGTGCGATAAGATCCGAAATATTTTTTTGTCCCGCCGATTTTTAAATATACTTGCCATTTTTTATCTTTTTTATTCCATTGCACACCTTTTTGCGAACTTTTAAATTCGGCACTATTATTGCGTCGATTTGGAATTTTAAACGGTTCTGGAATGTCATTAAATTTTGCTATACTATTGTCTCTACAAAATATATTTACTGCACGTGCAGCATCTTCTTCGAGGTCATAATGCCCAAGATATGTAATCTTACCATCTCTTTGGATATGTGCATCCCAGCAACCTGAGCTGTGCCAATACACACACGAGTACCTACTTACAGAGTTGATTACGGTAATGCTATTTTGTACATTATCCATGCGAGAAGCTAATCGTAGATTATCTATAAAATTATAGTCGTAAATGCGATTGATATGATCTATTTCCATTCCTTCAGGAATATCACCATTGTGCATTATCCAAATAACCCTATGCTCTTGGTAATGTATTCCCTGCAAGCGAATGCTTCTATATCCTGTGCCATTCTTCGAGCCAGCGCGATCACCGATTTTTATCTGGTTCGAACCGGGCCATTTCTTCCAATATAGTGCGCCATCATCATAATCGAACCACTCATTAAAGTACTCTTGAGAGCCTATTTTTGTGTTATTCATAGTGCTTATTTCCATACTTTTTGTATGCAGTAATATACGCTTGAAATGCATACTCACTGTACAATGACTTATACATTACAGGATTATTCGGTCGCCGAGCTATTAGATTTTCATACTTGACATTAGGAGTCTTTTCTTTAAGATAAGCTTCAAAATCTTTTCTCAACTTATCTACAAGCTCTTGAGGAAGTTCTCCACCGACCAACTCAATTTCTTTCTTAGCCATACGCACACTTTCTTTGTAGACCGTATATGTGTGCAGGTCATTAAATCACTTAAGCAGAAGTCTTTTTAAACCAACCATACCCATTTGCTGATGCAATACGATTAATCATCATTTCAGCGGCCAGCTCTTCATCTAGTTGAGCTAGAGTCTCTTCCACAGCCTCTTTAGCCTTATCAGTCAGACTCTCTTCACTGTAGAAGATGACGACGGCATCGATCATTTCTTCAATCTCTTCATCATCAAATTCTACATCAGCATTCGGCTCATCGGCCATTAGACTATCGCGAAGTGGACTATCTTCTTCTCCATAGATAAGCATTGCGCTAACGATGAGAGGTTTGTTCTTCAAGATCATGATAAAATCCTTCTAGGTTTATAGGTTGGCCTACCGTACTGGATTCGAACCAGTGACTTATCGCTTAGAAGGCGATTACTCTATCCAACTGAGTTAACGGTAGAATTGGTGGGACGTGTGAGATTCGAACTCACGATCAATATCTTATGAGGATACTGCTTTTGGCCGCTAAGCTAACGTCCCTGTTTACTTACTGAGGAAGAAGATGAGTCTTCAATACATCAAATTCTTGCTGTGTAATGATGACGCGTGACTGTGGGTAGCTACCAACCATAAAAACATGGGCTGTAACCTCCTTGTTGTTGCTGTCGGTGATAACATGGACGTGACTAATATCATTAATATTGATGATAGTTGCCGTGCTAAGTTCTACGAATTTCATTTTGTACTTTCTATCTTTTACAAATCGGAGATTTGTTGTTTTGCGTAAGTGGTCTCGGGCACCGGATTCCAACCGGTACGATCTTACGATCACCGCGTTTTAAGCGCGGGGTGTCTAGCAATTCCACCAGCCCGAGATAATAGTTTAAGCCAAGAGGTTAACCCCAAGAGCGTGTAGAACGCTTTATTCGGTAACCCACGTTTCTATACGTAATAGAGTTTAACATATCGCTGACGCCTCTCTTCGATAATCCAGTCTTCTCTACTATTTCTTTCTTTGATATAATACCCTATCAAACGCCTCGCGATATAATAGAACATCTTCCTCAGAGAGCTTCGCCATCCCATTATTTGCACCGTTGTTATCTATATCTTTTAAATGTGCACCAAGATTAGCGGTTCTACCTGTTAGTATTGCCTTTGCTTTATTGTGATCCTCGCTGATAGCTTGCAGGTTGCTTTTGTGATTGTTTAATTTGTCGTCATCAATATGGTCTACAACGTATCCTTCAGGGATTGGCCCAATATACACAAGATGCACTAGTCTGTTAACAGCAAACGTCAACCCAAACATGTTGATTCGTTTGTAGCCTCCTGTTACAAACCCTATCTCTTTACCTGTTATGTGATTCGTGACAATACCGTCTTCTGTCACAGATATAGCACCGCTCTGCACCATTTCTAGAAGCAATGCATCACGCTCCAATGTACTCTGCATATTCCTCTTCCTTTAGTGACATTCTTTCCAATCATGTCCGATCTTAGCCTCACCATCCATGATAGTAATTCCAAACAATTTCGGACCCTCTTTAAATGCTATTCTACCTAATTCTGCAGCTCTTTCTGCATACTGTTCTGGAACCATGTAATCAAGCTCATCGTGCATGAAGATAAGTGGTTGATAAGGAATTTTTTCCCTATCCAACATCTTACTCAAGAGTAAACAGGCGGCTCCACATGTTGCTTTTTCCGTGGCTTGGAGCAGGTAAACAAGAAGCTTGTGAAAAGAATCACAATAAATACGGTTTCCAGCTGGACCAGGAATGTATCCATCGCCGAACTGTTTTGTCTTTCCATAAATATTCTCCAGCTTATCTATCAAAGCTTTAAACCCAGGTACAGCCTTTGTGAAGCCTAGCTTGAGTTTATTACCCTTGACCTTATCTTGAATACCGAAGATATAACTCCACATCTTTCCGCCTGATGCTCCGAATAGAAAAGCATACAAGATTCTTTTAGCGGCTGCTCGCTTAGCCTTGGCTAGTTCCTTTGGATCATCTTTTACACCTGTACTAATCAGGTGCTTATCCCAACTGATCTTCATCTCCTTCAACACTGCATCAAGCAATTCGGCATTCATGGTATGCACATCGCCATGAAGTAGTGTATGTATATATTCTGGAGACTTCAAGTAATGCGCCAAACCTCGTGCTTGATTACCTGAGCTATCTGCACCAATCATCTTCCAGCCTTTTGGTACACGGAATAATGCACGCATCTCTGCGCCATATACTGCGCCTACTGTTGGCATATTGACAATGATTCGATGAGTCGCTCGCATGCTTGGAGTACCTATTGTAAAACAAGTCCCGTGCACTCTACGATCGTAATCACACGATTTGATTAGACCTTTTAATACACCTAGCCTACTCCCCATAGTCAGGAAGTCACAATATAGTTTACCATCACCGCCTAAAAATTCTAAACTCGACTCTGTTATCTTTGGGCTGGCTTGTATTTTCTTACGAGGATTATCAGGATCCTCCTTATAATTCCATTCATCTGGCTCCCAACCATTTCGGAATAGGAATATCTTCACATCGGCAACACTGTTGATATCAAGATCAACAAACTCTACTCTACAGTAAGGCCCGTCGACGAGCCTATCCTCTTCTTCATAGCCAGACCACACGTTTATATTAAACCACTTTGCGGTGTGTACGTCATATGCACCGTTCTTAAGAAAGCGTGGTCTACGCTCCGGCACTACACCTAACTTTTTATCTGGCGCAACTGTCTTTGTACCAAGTCTAGGTAGCAGCTTATCACGTATAACTTGCATTTCTCGCTCAAGGCGAACTAAAAGTTCAAGAGCACCATATAGATCGAAATCCCAGCCGTAAAGCTCTGCATTAGAGCACCATCTGGCAATAGCATTTTCAGCGCGAAGATATGTCGCGATTCTCTCGTTTCTATCTAATGCCCGGATATATGTAGGCAGCTGATACTCATACACAAGGTTGGTTAGCTTCAAGTCTTGTTTCCAATAAGAAAGCATTTCCTCGCTATACTTACTGAAATCGGAGAACTCCCCTTTAGGACAGTTCAGAAGCTGGCCCCAAGATGCTAGGCCATGTTTACCACCCAGGAATTTATTGTAATCCAATACCAACGAATTGATAAAGGTATCTGTTATTCTTACATGTGACCCGGGTCGCCATCCGAATAGTTTTTCTAATAAAGGAAGATCGTAACTCGCGCCATTATGCATTATTATATGCTGCGCTTTATCTAACTCTTCCTTCCAACCTAAATCACCGTCTAGCCAATATTTAACCTCGTTGGTCTCTCTATCCAGCCAACCGATAATCCAGGCTTTGGTAGCTTTCTGCAATAAGTGGTCGGCTTCGATATCGAGAACAAACTCTCTCATAGCAGATGCCTCCATGTTCTACCGCATGAGATATCACTAATTGTAGGCGGCTTTACCTTGAATCTCTTGGCGATCCTAGACTGCGATTCTCCATTAGCTAATGCCTTACGAATTTCTATAACATCTTTTTCTTGTAATTTCGCAAATTTGTTATCTACGCCATTGCCAATCGGTGACACTGTTTTATTGATTAAATTGGCTATACCGCAAGGATCTTCTTCTGGTACATGTGTCCAATTTATCCTACGAATTATACTAGACACTGTTCCAGAGCAAACACCGAAATAGTTACCGATTTGTGTGTACGACATACCTTCGATCGCCAATTCGCGAACTTCGTGCACAGTATTTTCATCTAACTTTGCTGCGTGGTGTTCGATGCCCGAATAATATACAGGTGTATTACCTGCGTCCTTTGACTTTTGAGCATTTGCTACAGCTGTCAACCATTGTAAATTGTCGACTCTATTATTTTCTTTATCGTTTTCTACAATGTGATCTACAGTCAAATCACAAGCGTCTACGCCATCTGGCGGTGGAATAAAAGCCAATGCCACCAAGCGGTGTACTCTCCAAACTTCGCGTATCTCGGTATATAATATGACTTGGGGATAGCCGCGACTGTTATTCGGGGTGCGAAGCAGTCGGGCTGTTTTGTCATTTCTAACTCGACCGAGATTGGAAACGGAGTACTTTGTATCTCTAATTTGTTTCCAAATCTCGTCCATATCAACCCTTTAATGCAGGGTAGTCATCAATTTTGATTGGTTTATGCCCTGCTGCAACATACGCCTCAAGAAAGATTGCATACCAACGCAATTTACGGCAGTCTTGTAGATACGGGTCTTTCTTGCCGATTCGAGACAAATATTTGCTGATTTGGATTTCAAGAAACCCTACCACTTTTTCCGTCTCATCCTTATAGACCTCCATAATCACTTCAAGCCATTGCATATCACGCATGTAGTGCTTGTAATGCGGAGGATTGCTTGGATCTTTCAGCACAGGCGGTTCTTCAAGTTCGTGTAGAATTTCCAGAATATTCCACTTAGGCGAAGGTATGCCAACACCTTTTATAAAGTCTTGCCACTCTCTGATATCCTTCACATTCGTCAGATGGCATACTACCTTACTCTTTAGGTTATCAAACACCTCTACATTAAATGTGGTAAATCCATCAAGGT
>ERZ795055.1191-NODE-1191-length-21548-cov-3.910948_pt1 | contig 21548 bp, 17 predicted proteins | sample MGYA00375139_ERZ795055 | MGnify/ENA primary metagenome ERZ795055 (study PRJEB30184, sample SAMN05720283) | anaerobic digester metagenome | isolation source: active sludge of municipal wastewater-treating anaerobic digesters | place: USA | collected 2015-01-23 ... | reverse complement strand
ATTGCGAACGGCGACACCAAGAAAACTGAGCGACGGGAGCTGCGCTTGGGCGCGACCCTGGAAGACAAGAGTGTTTACGCACAGGTTTTGGGCAAGACCGATATCGTGACGTTGCCCGAGGCCACGGCGAAAAATCTGCGTAAAGCGGTCACTGATTTCCGCGACTTAAAGATGATGGACTTTGATAAGGAGAAGGTCGCCAAGATTGAAGTCAAAGATGGCAAGATGCGCTTGGTGCTCGAAAAGGTGGGGGCCGAGTGGAAGATTGCGTCGTCGAGCGAGGTGGTGCCGAAAGACTTCGAGTTGGATGCGATGGCCGTGACCAGGCGCCTGGCGGCGCTTCAAGGGGCACGCGCGGCGAAGTTGGCTACAGAATCGATGGCCACCGCGGGACTTGCGGCGCCTACGGCAGAAGTCATCGTGACGTTTGACGACAAGAAGACGGTGTCGGTGGCCTTCGGTAAGGGTACCAAGGACGAAGATCGCGAGATGTTCTTTGCCCGGGGCAATGCCGATAAGGCCGTCTATTTGGTCACCAAATGGACCCGCGACAACATCTGCGGTGGCTTGAAGAGCTTCAAGAAGACCGGCGACCCAAGCGGCCTGTCAAACCTCGATCCGAAGGCGCTGCAGGGCCTGCCGCCCGACGTACGCGCTGGACTCCAGAAGCAGATCGAAGACAAGCGCCGACAGCAGGAGATGCTGGAGCGCCTGTCGAAGCAAGCGAAACCGTAGGGCTCGGTTACTCACCCCCTTTCGCTGGGCGTGTCGCCACGCCGGTTTTTTCGCACGATTCTGATTGACGAATCCACTGGCCATGCCCTGCTTGGGCACGGTAGGAAACGCACCATTGAGGAGCGAAAAAGATGTCATCCGAAACTTTGTTTACTTCTGAATCAGTGACCGAAGGTCATCCGGACAAAGTCGCCGACCAAATCTCCGACGCGGTGTTGGACGAGATCTTGCGGCAAGACAAGGGTGGCCGTGTGGCTTGTGAGACCTTGGTGAAGACCGGCATGGCCGTGATCGCTGGCGAGATTACCACCTCGGGCTACGCCGACATGCCGGCCATTGTGCGCCAGACGATCAAAGAGATCGGCTATAGCTCCTCGGACATGGGGTTCGATTGGGAAACCTGTGCGGTGCTCACCGCGATCGAAAAGCAATCGCCAGATATCGCGATGGGCGTCGATCGAGCCAGCAAGGCCGAGCAAGGTGCTGGTGATCAGGGCATGATGTTCGGCTATGCCTGCAACGAAACTGACGAATTGATGCCGGCGCCGATCAGCTACGCCCATAAGCTTACGCACAAGTTGGCCGAAGTGCGTAAAGCCAAGCGTCTGAGCTTTTTGCGCCCTGACGGCAAGAGCCAGGTGACCTTCCGCTACGTTAACGGTAAGCCTGACAAGATCACGACGGTGGTTGTTTCGACGCAGCACAGCCCGGACGTGGAGTTGGAGGCGCTGCGTGACGCGGTGATCGACGAGGTCATCGAGCACGTCATTCCACAGGAGCTCCGCGACCCAAAGATCCGCTATCTCATCAATCCGACCGGTCGTTTCGTGATTGGTGGCCCGATGGGCGATGCAGGGGTGACCGGGCGCAAAATTATCGTCGACACATACGGCGGCATGGGTCGCCACGGCGGTGGTGCTTTTTCGGGCAAGGATCCTAGCAAGGTCGACCGCAGCGCCGCCTACTTTGCGCGCTACATCGCCAAGAATATTGTGGCGGCCGAGTTGGCCGAGCGTTGTGAAGTGCAACTGGCGTACGCGATTGGCGTCGCTGAGCCGGTGTCGGTACTGGTAGAAACTTTCGGCACAGGGAAGGTTGAGAACGAGAAAATCGTAGAAGCTGTTCGCAAGGAATTCTCAGCCCGGCCAGCGGCCATCATTGAGCGGCTGGACCTGTTGCGGCCGATCTACCGGCGCACGGCGTCGTATGGCCACTTCGGCCGTACCGAGTTGGAATTCACATGGGAGCGCACGGATGCTGCCGCGCGCTTGCGCGAGTACGCTGGCTTGCCCATGGGGGCCAAGGGCGGAAAACACGGCACGCACTAGGTTGGGTGGAGTGCGACTGTGCACCCCACGAGGTTTTAAGCAGTGACTCCCGACGCGCTTCTTGAGCGCTTGGCGTGTTACGAGCCGATGAGCGTTCCCGGGCAGGGTTACACCCGTTCCGCGGTGCTGGTGCCGTTTAGGCGGCGCTCGGTTTCCGACCTGGAGATCGTGCTGACACGTCGGACCGAGGAGCTGGAAGCCCACGCTGGGCAGGTGGCCTTCCCAGGTGGACGGGTGGAACCGGAAGATGACAGTCCTGAGCAGACCGCCATTCGTGAAGCCAGCGAGGAGCTGGGGGTGCCACAGGCCGCGTTTACGGCGCTCGGGCGTTTGGACGAGATGGTGACGATTACTCGCTACCACGTGGTGCCGGTGGTGGGGCTGGTTTCGCCCGATGTTGCGTTTTTGCCAAGTGAGCACGAGGTGGCACGGGTGTTTGAGTTACCAACCTCCGTGCTGCTAGATCCTGAAAAGTGGGAGAAGCGTCGGCACCTGTATCGCGGCCATGAGGTTTGGCTGTGGCACCTGCCGTACGATAACGAGGATATTTGGGGCGTCACCGCCATGATCCTGCGCGGCATGACCGAGTGGCTTTGGCGTGCCTAGCAAGGCGCGGACCGGCCCAGACCAACGTGGCATCAGGCCTGGGCATCTGCTAAAGGAGCTCGTCATGTCCTCCAATGCAAACGTTGCAATCGTCGCCCTCGGCGGTGGCTCTGGGACGCGGTTTTGGCCGGTATCGCGCAGGTCGCGCCCCAAGCAGCTTTTGGAGCTCGCGGGTCCCGACCCACTGATTGCGCAAACGTTTGCGCGCGTGCGCTCGCTGGCACGGTCGCTCAATTGGTGGATGGTCGTCGGTAAGGAGCACGCTACCGCTTGCCACGATGCGGTCCCCGAGGTGCCGACAAGTCATGTGTTGGTGGAGCCGCAGGCCCGCAACACGGCGCCCGCGATTGCCTTGGCGGCGATGCATGTTGATGCAGAGCTTAATGACGCGGTGATGGTGGTGTTGCCGGCCGACCACGCGGTGCGGGATGAGCCGGCCTTTGCCAAGGCCATCGAGCAAGCTATCGGCGTGGCTCAACAAGGGGCGATTGTAACGTTGGGGATCGACCCGACCTATCCCGAAACTGGTTATGGCTACATCGAGCGCGGCGCGTCGCTGCCTAACTCCGAGGGGGCTTTTCGCGTGACGCGTTTTGTGGAAAAGCCAGATGAGGTGTGCGCCCAGGCCTACCTGCACCGCGGAGGCTTCTCGTGGAACGCCGGCATTTTTGTGATGCGGCCCAGCGTCTATTTGGCAGAACTGCAACGGCAGCTACCCGACATGGCGGACGCGTTTGCAACGTTGAAGCTGGCACGCGGCACCAAGCGCTATTCGCGGGTGCTGCGCGACACCTATGTCGCATTGACCTCTGTGTCGATCGATAAGGGCGTGATGGAGCACGCCCTCGATGTGGTGGTGGTGCCGGTGAGTTGTGGTTGGTCGGACGTTGGTAGTTGGGGGGCGTTGAGTAGCGTGCTTGTGCCCGATGAACACGGCAACGTGACGCATGGTCGTACCGTTCTCCAAGATGCCAAAAACTGTGTGGTGTTTGGTGAGCCGGGTGCCGTTGTCGCGGTGTTGGGATTGGACGACATCGCCGTGGTTCATACCAAGGATGCAACGTTGGTGCTGCCCAAGCGCAGAGCGCAGGAAGCACGTGACATTGTGGCGTGCATCGAAAAGCAAGGATGGCGAGAGGTTTTGTAATGAGATGGGCAGGCATACTTGGGGTCAGTTGTTTGTTGGGCTTGGGTGGTGGTGCGGCGCTGGCGGCGAGCGGCAAGTCGAAGGAGCCCAAAACCTCCGCCGCAGGCAAAGCGAAGAAGTCGCCGGAGGAGCCGAAGGCCAGCAAAGCCACGAGCGCTAGCGACGCTAAGGCCGCGAAGGTGGCCCCCGCGAAGTCGGAGAGGAGCTCGGGCGATGCCAAGGTGGCTAAAACCGACAAGAGCGACAAGCCCGAGAAGACGGATAAGAGCGATAAGTCTGGAAAATCTGGAAAAGGCGACGCCGATGCCGGAACCACCAAGTCGGGCCTCAAGATCCGTCAGGGGTCGTTCTTGCGGCGCACTGATTCTGAGCCCGAACCGGTGGACCTCCGCGGCGATTTGGAGCGGCGTCGCGACATCGAGATCACCCGCCACTACACCCGCATTGCGGTGCTGGATAGGATCGCCGCGATCGCCGAGGACCAAAATGACGGGGCCCTAACGGACCGTGTTGAGGCGGTGCGACGCAAAGAGACGCGTCGCTACTGGGCGGCGATGCAGGAGTTGCGCTCGCTGGCGTGGCTCAAGACCGTGCGAGGTCAACCATGAGGTGGTTTGTTATTGTGTGCCCGCTGGCGCTTTGGGCCATGGTTGCCTGCGGCAAGAAGCCTGTTCCGCCTCCGAGCGAGCCTACATCATCAGCTACGGCCGTTGATGTCGTAGATGCGGTTGATGCGCCGAAGATTGGCCGGCTATACAGCCGTGCGATTGACCAAGCGCGCAAAGAGATCACGCCAGAGAATGCCCGCGCCCGCTTGTTAGACCTGGAGCGCGAGATTGAGTCGGACGAAGGCCGCACGCCATGAAGGTTTTACGAGAAATCTTCCGGGAGTACGACGTTCGTGGTGTTGTGGGGCGGGAGCTTACCGAGTCTCTGGCCTTTCATCTGGGGCGCGCAGCCGGGACTGTGGTGCGGAGGGCAGGGGGGCATCGTCTGATTGTCGGACGGGATTGCCGCCTATCGGGTGTGGGGTTCAGCGAGGCATTGATTCGCGGCCTGGCTGACTGTGGTTGCGATGTCATCGACATCGGCGTTACGCCGACGCCTGTGGGGTATTGGGCCATCTTGAACCTGCACGCCGACGGCGGCATTCAGGTGACCGGCAGCCACAACCCGGCCGACTACAATGGTTTCAAACTGACGTTGGGGGGGCGGACGCTCCACGGCCGCGACATTCAGGCGCTGGCAGATCTCATCGATGCCGAGGACTACGCGAACGGTCAGGGCACGGTGGAGTGCCGTGATGTGGTGTCTGCGTATATCGACGACTTGGCGCGTCGCCTATTGCCCGCGCAACGCCGCTTGAAGGTTGTCATCGACGCGGGGAATGGTACCGGCGGCATGACCTCCGTGCCGTTGTTTACGCGCCTGGGGCACGACGTTATTCCGCTGCATTGCGACCCTGATGGCCGCTTTCCTCATCATCACCCTGACCCCACCGTCGAAGAAAACCTCATCGAGCTTAAGGCGTTGGTCGCTAAGAGCGGCGCTGATTTGGGCTTGTCGTTCGATGGTGATGCCGACCGCATCGGTGTCGTAGATCGCAATGGCCATGTTGTTTGGGGCGACCGGCTGCTCATCTTGTTAGCCCGTGCCGTGCTCGCCGAAGTGCCAGGCGCCACGATTGTTGGTGAGGTGAAGTGTAGTAAGACGCTGTACGACGATATTCGCCATCACGGTGGCCGTGCGATCATGTGGCGAGCGGGCCATTCGTTGATCAAAGCCAAGATGAAAGAGGAGCACGCGTTGTTGGCCGGCGAGATGAGCGGGCATATCTTTTTTGCGCATCGCTACTACGGCTTTGACGACGCCATCTACTCCGCGGGTCGCTTGCTGGAGATTCTGAGTGCCACCACCGCGTCAGTGACAGAGCTGCTCAGCGATGTACCTAACCTGGTGGCGACGCCGGAGTTGCGCCTGGATTGCCCGGAGGCGCTGAAATTTCGCTTGGTCGAGCGGGTGCGCGAGCGGTTCGTCGAACATTCGGACCAGGAGGGCGTGCGCGTCGTGGATACCGACGGTGTGCGGGTGGAGTGGCAGGATGGCTGGGGGCTGGTGCGCTGCAGCAACACCCAACCGATCTTGGTGCTACGTTTCGAGGCCGAACGCATTGAGCGCTTGCACGAAATCCAAGCGCGTTTTGAGCGCGAGATTGCTGCCGCGCGGAGTGAGCTCGAAGTATGAGCGTAGCTTTGGGCTTGGATATTGGCGGCACAACGCTGCGGGCCGCACTGGTCGACAGCTCCGGGGGGCTGCTGAAGGTTGCCAAACGCCGTATTGCCGAACGCACGCCGGAGGCGTTGCTGCACGACCTCGCGCAGCTGATAGATGAGCTCGCGCCGATTCCCGAGGGCGTACCGCTTGGGGCTGGTCTGGCAGCTGTGATGCGGCAACCACAAGGCGTGGTCATGGTGGCACCCAACCTGGGTTGGACGGATGTGCCGTTTGGTGCGTTGCTGCGTGCGCGTTTTGGTCGGCCGGTGCGCCTGGTGAATGATTTGGATGCCATCACGATGGGGGAGGCCACCCGAGGCGCCGGCCGAGGCGCCGCACACGTTTTGTGCGTCTTTGTGGGGACCGGCGTGGGGATGGGCGCGGTGGTGCACGGCCAAATTCTTGAAGGCGCGAGCGGCATGGCCACCGAGCTTGGGCATATCAAGATTGGCTCGTTCGCCACCGGTCGCTTGTGCGGGTGCGGTGAGCGTGGTTGCCTTGAAGCGTACGCCTCGGGGCGACATCTCCCCGAGCTCTTGGCTGAACAGGTTGCCTCCGGGTTAAGCTGCCCAACGTTCGCACAACATCGGCACGAGCCCCAGGCGTTGACCGCAGACTGCATTGAGCGGGCGGCGACGACCGGTGAACCTGCGGCTGTGGCGTTGTGGCAGGAGACTGCCAGCCTCCTTGGACGTGCGATTGGCAACTTGGTGACGGTATTTAACCCTCAGGTTCTGGTGTTGGGCGGCGGTGTGCTGCAAGCGGCGCCGTCGTTACACGAGGCGACGGTGAATGAGATCCGCGCCTATGCAGCACGGCCGCAGTTGGCCGACGTGACCATCGCGAAATCGGAGCTAGGAGATGATGCGGGGCTCGTGGGCGCAGGGCTCCTGGCCCAGACCCCGCAACGCTAACAGACCGTTATTCCCAGGCAATCAGGCCCAAGGCCTCAGGTTCCAACAGATCGGCTTGGTTGGGGAGGACGCGCACTTGGAAGGCCCGGCGACCGCTGCTTTGGCAGGTGATCGAGCCCTCGTATTGGTAGACGCCCGGCTCCAGCTGGCGCACCATCGCCATCGGCCGACTGACACCCAGCGGCACTTTCAGTTCAGACGAAAGCTCGCCGTCGTAGGTTTGCACCTGGACGTGTTCTGGACCGAGGCCGCCTAAACGAACCCGGGCCCGCACGGCCAGAGTTTGGCCCACACGCAGGTCGCTCGCCGAGGCCAGCTCGGTGCCCAGCACCTGCACGTCCTTCCAGTGTTTGTGAACGTGGGCTTTGAATTCTGAGAGCGAGCGGGCGCGTGTCGCATTCTTTTCGGCAAATGCGCGATAGCGTCGGTCGGCCTCTAGGTAGAAGCGCTCGGAATACTCCTGCAGCATACGGTTGGTGTTGAACACCGGCCCGAGCTCGGAGAGGGACGCCTTCATCATCGCGACCCAGTCACGGGGAATGCCGTCCCGCCCGCGGTTGTAGAACTTGGGAACGATCTCCTGCTCCAACAGGTCGTAGAGGGCTTCGGATTCAACGCGGTCTTGGTACTCTTGGTCCGCGTATTCTTCGCCGTTGCCGATAGCCCAACCGACGTCGCGAGTGAAGCCTTCGGCCCACCAGCCGTCGAGAATCGAGCAGTTCAAACCGCCGTTGAACAGCACCTTCATGCCACTGGTGCCACTGGCTTCAAGCGGACGACGCGGCGTGTTCAACCAGACGTCAACGCCTTGCACCAGGTAGCGTGCCAGCGTCATGTCGTAGCGCTCCAGGAAGACAACGCGGCGGCGCAGGTTCTCGTCGCGAGCGGAGTGGACGATTTGACGAATCAGCTCTTTGCCAGCGTCGTCATGCGGGTGAGCTTTGCCTGCGAACACGATCTGGACCGGCCGATCGGCATCGCAGAGGATCTTGGTGATGCGCTCGATGTCGCGCAGCACTAGCGTGGCGCGTTTGTAGGTGGCAAAACGTCGGGCAAAACCAATCGTAAGGGCCGAGGGATCTAGCACCTCGTCGGCCACCGTGATCGAGGGCGCGGAACTCGCGGTACCACGGCGCAGCAGCTGTTCTTTGAGCCGCGTGCGTGCCAATACCACCAGGCGCTCGCGCCGACGTTCGTGGGTGCGCCACAGCTCTGCGTTGGGGATCGATTCGACCCGTTTCCACACGCTTTGGTCGGCGGAGTCTTTCAACCAGCGCTCGCCCAAGTAACGATCGAACAGCTCTGTCATGTCACGGCTAATCCACGAACGCGCATGCACGCCGTTGGTGATGGCGGTCACCGGGATTTCGTGCACTGGTACTTGCGGCACGCTGGTGTTCACCATTTCGCGGGTGACGCGGCCGTGCAACTGGCTAACGCCGTTGACGTAGGTGGAGTTCTTGAGCGCTAACGCCGCCATGTTGAAGGAGTCGGTGGCGCTGCTGCCGCCCGTGCGGCCCATCTTGAGCAGCGTCTCCATCGAGATGCCCAGCTCTTTGACGTAGTCGCCGAAGTAGTGGTGCATCATCGGGTGGGGGAACAAGTCGAACCCGGCCGGCACCGCGGTATGGGTGGTGAAGACGTTGCCAGCGATGCAGACCTCGCGGGCCGCGGTGAAGTCCAATTTGGATTCGACCATCGTCTGGCGGATGCGCTCCAGGCATTGAAACGCCGAGTGACCCTCATTCATATGGCAGACGGTGGGCTTGAGGCCGAGTGCCCGCAGCGCGCGATAACCGCCGATGCCCAACATGATCTCTTGGCGGATGCGCATGTCGCGATCGCCGCCGTAGAGCTGGTCGGTGATATCTTGGTCTGCGGCACTATTGGAGGAGATGTTGGTGTCCATCAAGTATAGCGGCACGCGCCCAACCTGAATGCGCCAAACCTGCGCCTTCACGGTGCGACCAGGGTAGGGGACGTCAATGAGCAGCGGACTGCCATCGGGTGCCCGGCAGAGCGTCATCGGCATGTTGTAAAAATCGTTCTGTGGGTAGCTCTGCTGCTGCCAGCCATCGGCGTTCAAGTACTGCTGAAAATACCCTTGTTGGTACAAGAGGCCCACGCCCACTAGCGGAATTCCCAGCTCTGACGAGGATTTGAGGTGGTCACCCGAGAGCACGCCCAAACCGCCGGAGTAGATGGGCAAGGCCTCGGTGAGGCCGAACTCGGCAGAGAAGTAAGCGATGCAGGGCTTGGCCTCGCCGCCATGTGCCCGTTCGAACCAGGAGGCGTCGGCGAGGTAGCTCTTGTGTTGCTGGTAGACTCGCTGGACGTAGGCCAGGTAGGCGTCGTCTTTGGCGAGCTCTTCTAGGCGCGCTTGACCCACCGAGCCCAGCAGTAACACTGGGTTGTGGTTAACCTTCTCCCAAAGGTCGGAGTCGATTCGCCGGAATGCGTCGATCAGGTCGTGGTCCCAAGTCCAACGCAGGTTGTAGGCGATCTCCCGGAGCGCAGCGAGCGGCTCAGGGAGCGCAGGGACAACGTGGTATTCGTGGATGACAGCCATGGCGCCTCCGTTTTCGGAATTTGGCGCCGACTGTCTCAACAACCGAGAGAATAGGTCAAGGTTAATTCAGATCTTTGGGGTCAATCGGTGGCGTGTCGTCGTCTTCATCCTCGTCTTCATCTTGCTCGTCACCGTCGTCGGTTTCGCCGTTCGCCTCGGCCTCGGCGATTTGTTCGCGGACGTCGTCCATGTCGAGGCCCCGCGTTTGCTCGATGACGTTGTCCAGCGCTTCGCTTGGCATCGTGCCCGGCTGCGAGAAGATGCCGATCTGCTCACGGAACACCACGAGCGTCGGAATCGACTGGATTTCGAACATCGTCGCAAGCTCTTCCTGTTCGTCGGTGTTGATTCGGGCAAAAACCACGTCCGGGTGGCGTTCTGCCGCTTGTTCAAACACTGGAGCGAAGGTGCGACATGGGCCACACCAGGGGGCCCAGAAGTCGATGACCACAATCGGGTGGTTGTTGATGGTGTCTTCGAAGTTGTCTTTGGTCAGCTCAATGACGGCCACGCTGGCCTCCGTTCTTGCGGGCCACCTGCTGGCCCCAAAAATGTCGCGGCACTTTAGCCGCCACACCCGGGCGAAGCAACGGCGAGTTTCTTGCAGCGCCAGCACTTCATATTACCATAGGACCATGATTTTTGTGGGGATCGATCCCGGTGGCAAGAACCGGTTTGCCGCATCGACGTTGTACTACAACGGGCGGTTACCGGCGTCGTTGATTGCTTCTAAGGTGCACTCCGGCGTGGATGACGTCTTGGCCGACGTGGTGGGGCAGACGGGCGAATGGTCGGAGTTGACGGCCGTCGCGATTGCGGCGCCGCTCACCTGGTCAGGCGTACCTAGCGGTTGGCGTAACTGCGACGTTGTGGCGCGGCGGCTGTTACCCGATTGGGTGCCGAAGAGTTGGTGGAGGCCCCCAAACGTCCTGTCCGGCGCGGTGGCCGTGCAGGGGCCAGCGTTGGCCTGGGCGCTGGCGCGCGAGATTAAGGGCGGGGTCCTGCCCCAACACAAAACCTTTGAGACTCACCCACGCGCGTCGTTGGCGTTGGTCGCTTGCGATCTGCGCGCGGCGATTTTGGGCTACCAACGTCGAGAGGCGACCGCGGCGGAGCAACGCAAACATGTCGCTCGTATTGTTGAGCACTTTGTTGACGCGGGGATTGTGCGGATCGAGACCAAACCCCCGGTGACTGGCGACGAGTTGCAGGGGCTCATTTGTGCACTGACGGCACTTGGGGCGTGTGCACCAGAGACGGGTCTCGTGGTGCACGAGCTCGAAGGGGGCGACATCCGCCCGGTTGGAAAGCGTTCTTTGGCGCTTCTTAAAGCCCTGCCGTAATTCCTCGTGACGCCTCGGGCGGGTTGATCGCGCGAGCATCGAACCCCAATGCAGGGGTGCTTCACAATTTCTCCTATCTCTGTCATGGGTACGCCGCTTTCACCCCGGAAACGTGGTGACACAGGAAGGAATACCCATGACCCAATCATTGATGGTCGTTGCGACAGAAGACGGTGCGGGCAAGAGCCTTGTCACCCTAGGGCTCTTGGACCAGTTCGAACGCCAAGGCGCGCGAGCCTGCTACTTTAAACCGGTAATTATTTCCCAAACTGGCGATCGCGCCGCGCGGGATGCCCGGTTTATTCAAAAGGCGTTGCAGCTGAAGACTCCGGTGGAAATGCTGACCGCAGTCGATAGCAACGACGTGACCTGCGCCATCAAGGCGAATCGTTACGATGACGTGATGGACCGCATCATGGAGGCCCACGGCAAGTTGGCTGCCACCCATGATGTGATGGTGTGTGAAGGCGTTGATTCGATGCGCGCCTTCCCGTCGCTCAACTCCGATATCAACATCGACATCGCGAAAAACATTGGCGCGACGCTGTTGCTTGTTACCAGCGCGCGCGGGTTGAACGCCGACGAGATCGTCTCGAACATCACGCTTGCTCGCTCCCGGCTTGAAGAGCGCGGCGCAGAGGTGTTCGGCGTGGTGGTGAACTGTGTCGACCCAAAGAAGCATGAAGATCTTGCCGACGTGCTGCATCGCACGCTGGCCCAAGAGAAGGTGAATCTGGTCGGCGTGATTCCTGATCTGCCGGTGCTCACGAGCGTGCGGATGCGCGACGTGGTGCGCAAGCTAAACGCTCAAGTGCTGCTCGGCGAAAACGACCTCGAAAGCCGCATCAATGGCGTGCTGGTCGCGGCGATGGGCCTCGAAAACGCGCTGCACTACTTCGAAGATACCTGTCTCATCATTACGCCTGGCGACCGCGAAGAGATCTTGCTGGCGGCTGCTGCTTCGTTTGCTTGTGACAACGTGCCGCGCCCCGGCGGCGTGGTACTTACCGGCGGTTTCGAGCCGCGGCGCAAAGTGATGGAACTGGTGTCCCGCCTGAGTAAGGGCCGCTTGCCCATCTTGCGCGTGCCGGACGCCACCTATCCCACCGTCATTGCGGTGAACAGCATCGAGCCGGTGATGGAGGAGAACCAAGATGACAAGGTCTTGGCTATCCGCAACGCCTTCGAAGAGTACGTCGAGACCGACAAGGTGATGGGACAGAAGTTCGCGCCGAAGCGCGCTGTGCTCACACCGCGTCGCTTCTTGCGTGACCTACGCGCGCGGGCTCAACATCAGCGCCGCATTATTGTGCTGCCTGAGTCCGAAGTGGATCGCATCGTGAAAGCGGCGGCCGAAGTGCGTCGCCAAGACATTGCTGACGTCGTTTTGTTGGGCAACCCAAGCGAGGTGCACAAGTACGCGAAACAATTGGGTGTCAGCCTCGATGACCGCGTGCAGGTGGTGGATCCGAAGAGCGATCCGCAGTTCGACGAGTACGTAAAGACGCTGTTCGACCTGCGCAAGCACAAGGGCATGACCGAAGATGTGGCTCGCGACTTGATGAGCGACCGGACCTATTTCGGCACGATGATGGTGCACAAGGGCCGGGCGCACGCGATGGTCTCCGGCGCCACCACAACCACGGCGGCGACGTTGCGTCCTGCTTTTGAGTTTGTGAAGTGCAAGCCTGGCGTCTCCAGCGTCTCCAGCGTCTTCTTCATGTGCTTGCCCGACCGCGTACTGGTGTACGGCGATTGCGCCGTGGTGCCGAAGCCCACCGCCGAGCAACTCTCCGAGATTGCAATGATGAGCGCAGACACGGCCAAGGCATTCGGGATCGATCCCAAGGTCGCGATGCTGTCGTACTCCACCGGCACGTCCGGCACCGGTCCCGACGTCGACTTTGTGCGCAAGGCGACGGAGCTCGTGCGCAAGGCGCGACCGGAGCTGAGCGTCGAAGGTCCCATCCAATATGACGCGGCCATCGACCCCGGTGTCGCGAAGACCAAGCTGCCTGATAGCAAGGTGGCCGGCCAAGCCACGGTGTTCATCTTCCCCGACCTGAACACGGGCAACATCGGCTACAAGGCTGTGCAGCGCTCGGCCAAGGCGATCGCCATTGGCCCGATCTTGCAGGGTCTGAACAAGCCAGTGAACGACCTGTCGCGTGGTGCGACCATCACCGACATTGTGAACACGGTGATGTTCACGGCGATCATGTCGCAGGTTCAGAAGTAGCTAGGGCGCGATCTTCAACTCAAAGGGTGGTAGTCCGGTGGCGATTGGGCCTTCCGGACTACCGCCTCCGAGGCTCACCCGCCACACCCCTTCTGTCGCATCGCTCGACCGATTTCCTACATAAGCACGGCCCTGTGGGTCAATTGCCAAGCCGGATAACGTGAACCCGGGAGAGGTGTAGAGCGTGGTCATTCCAGCGCCATCGCCGTGTACCAGTCGCATTTCCGTGGGGGTCCATGCGTCGGGCACCGCGACCACTGCGACCCAAGAACCGTCGTTTGCCTGCTCGACGAAGCTGGGTGGACCTGCGAGCGTTGTGCCACTCACGACGATCTCCGTGCTGCCGTCCAACGGGCTCACCGCCGCAATGCCGAAGGTCGTGTCCGTGACGAAGTCGCCTTGGCAACCGACAGCCACGCGGCCATCGGGTAACAACGTCAGCCCCGTGTAAGGGTTGGCGAGCGGTAGGTCTAACGCTTGAACGCCCGCGGTGGTGTTGTCGGTGTCCACGATGGTAAGCGACACAGCATCAAGTGCCACCACGCTGCCGTTGCGTATCGGTGCCCATGTCGTAAGCATGTCGAGGTGTTGGAGGCTTACAAAAACGCGGTTACCTACGAGCAGCAGCTGGTCCATTTCAGGTCGGCCATCGGGGTCATCGACAGCGAAGGCCGCAAGGTCCGGGCCGTTCGTGACCACCACCGGGTCCAAGGTGAGCACGCGCATTTTTGTGTCGTCATAGCAACTGAACAGGAAGCGGTCGTCTTGTAGCTGTACCACATCGTGTGGGGCACATCCGGGCAGGCGCAGCTGGGCGACAACGTCCAAGTTGGCATCCAAGAGTGTCAGACCGGAGGAATCGCTGCTCCGGTCAAGCACGATAGCCTGTTCGCCGAAGATCCGAAGTGCCGCATCGCTGGGCAGAAGCGCTTGGTTAATGGCCGCGGTCGTGGGGTCGTCGGTGGAGAAGAGATCGAGGCTGCCAGTTTCATAGTCGGTGGTGACGACCATGAGAGTGTTGGCATCAAGCGTCAAACCGGGGACCACAGGCATCGGGTCGGTGTCACCGCCACAGGCGTGACTCGTGATGATGACTGCCAAGGGGATCCACTGTTTCAGTCTCATGGCATGCTCCACGTGATGCCGGCGAAATAACTTCGACCGGGAATAGGATATCCGAGAAAATCTGCGAGTGCGCCCGTGCCTTCGCGGTCGCGTGGCAGCGGGATGTCGTGGGACAGGGCGTCGAAGAGATTGCGTACCGACAAGTCGATGCCGAGGCCTAGCGTGGGAACAGCTGCATGTGCAGCGACGTTCGACAGCCAACGCGAGGGGACCGGTTGCTGCAGGTTGGCGCGGTCGAGGTAGGCGTGTGAGGCAAAGGAGAGCTCATAGGTCAGAGCATAGGTGTCGTTACCCAAGCGGGCGCGGGCGTTGATGCGGTGGCGCGGGAAGCCTGGCAGTTGTTTGTTGAAAGCCGACGGGATATCGCCACGGTCACGTGCGTCCAAGAACGTGTAGCCGAGATCGACGCTGCCATAGGGCATCTTGGCGCCAAGCGCCGCTTCGAGGCCCCGGTTGCGGGTGCGCCCCAAGTTCTGGGCGGCCAACCAGTGTTGGCTCACCATCACGGGTACGATCAGGTTACGCTGTACCGCGCCAAAGCCCACCAACTCGGCATGCAGCGCGAGACGTTGTACGGGGTGCACGTCGCAGGTGACTCCCAGGTCGCCCGACCAAGCACTTTCGGCTTTGAGGTCGGGCGTACCGCGGCTGGTGATCATGTCGCCAAAACGTTCGAGTAAACTCGGCATTCGGTGACTTCGCCCGCCGCTGATGTGCAGTGTGCAGGGGGCAAGCATGAGGCGGCTGCCCAATCGAGGACTGGCTTGGGTGGGGATCGCCTGGCGGCTGCTCGCAAAGACGTCGCGGCCGGCATCCACGCGCACCGCCGGTTCCAGGATCCAGCCATCAACAAACTCCGCCCGATGCGTCAGCCCCAGCGCCAGTTGTGCGCGTCGCCTATCGAGGGTGAGCGGATCGTAGGTTGTGGTGGGGCCTTTAGATCGTTGCTGGAACCAGTGCTGGGCTATGCGCACAAAGAGGCTGGATTCATGGCGCAGGCCGCCCAACAATGTCAGTTCGGCGTCGCTTCCAACTTGACCTAAGCGGGCGTCGGCCCGGGCTATGCGCAAGTTCATTTCGTCGTCGGGGTCATCGTAGCGGCGGTTGGAGAGCAACCCATCTGCCGCCGCGCTCAGCTCAAACCGGCCCTCCCACAGGCGCGTGCGGCGCAACGATAGACGCGCTGTTTCCTCGTGTTGACGCGTGTGGGCGCTGACCGTGCGCATTTGCCCGGTGCCCGCGATGCCTTGCTCGCGCATGGCGGCGCTGGTTAACAGGCGCAGCGTGCTGTCGTTGGGTCCGGGCAGGTCTACGGTGGCGCGGGCCTGCAGGCTGTCTTGGGCATTGTTGTGACGCCGCTCGACGATATCGTCGTCGGGTTCGTAGACTGTGCCTTGGTTGCTGTAGTAGCGGAAATCGCCTTGGCTTTTGCGGTAACCCACAAACGTGGTGACGCCCGCGCCGGCCACGGGACCCAAAGCGGCCGCCGTCAGTTGATAGGTGTGCGCCGAGCCCACGCCCGCGCTGCTTTTGAGTTGCAGGTGATCGCCGGCCACGGGTGGGAGCAAGCGAACCACGCCGCCTAACGGGCTTGGGAAACGCGCGGGTGCGAGGCCGCGATAGACCTCGATGCGATCCAGGCTTTCGGCCATTGCCAGGCTTAAGTCGACAAATCCCAGCGACGCGCTGTCCAGCGGTAGGTCGTCCAATACCACGGCGACGTTGTCGGGGCCTGAGCCGCGTAGCGACAGGGCCGCATAACTGCCGGGGCCCTGCGTCTCGCGAACGAATACACCTGGCAACGGGCTGAGGGCGTCCGCGGCGCTGAGCCCTTGGTTGGTCGTCTCAGCCATCGGCACGGTGGTAACGGTGGTCGTAGCGCTGGCGGCCGGGTCGTCGCTGGGCTCGGTTTGCACGACGGCGGGGGGCAAATCCACGACGCCGTTGGCCGGCGCAGGAGCGGCCGGAAAAACAACAACGAATAGCAAGGCCCAAAAATCGTGCATCACCAGCTCCCCGTTGCCACGCAAGGAGTGTTGTCGATACGCGTCTCGGGCCGGTCTCCTGACTTACGGTGTGCAACCTCGGCAAGGTTGCGGCGCGCGCCCCCTTCCGAAGTGCTCGTCCTTCGTGGGTTCTGGCATCGCGCACTCACCGCTTACAGTGGCGGGCCCGCGCCGGAGTTACACCGGCTTCCCGTTTCATCCCCAACCATCGGGGACACCCGAGATGCGGACACGCTGCACAAAGCAGCGACGTCGAGGGGCGTTTAACAAAGCACAGCCCCCCTTGGCAAGTGCGTTGCCAAATCGCTCTGTGGGCGCTATGTCCGCCCGCATGAACAAGGCTGTCTCCTCTGTATTTTTGTCCCTGGTCCCCGTGTTGGCGCTGGCGTTCGTGCTGTGCGCCGTGGCGTGCGGCAGTGACAACTCCAGTAACACCAACACCGTGGCAGATACCGACGCCCCACAAGCGGGCGATTCGCTGCTCCCAGGTGACACCGACCAACCTGGGGACACTCAGCACGGCAGCGATAGCGTCGCTGGCGATGACGACCTGGCGGGCGACAGCGCTGGCAGCGATACCGATGTTGTCGATGTTTGCGCCGACAACCCGTGTGTTGGCAACGCCGACCATCGGAGTGTCTGCGTGTTGGATGCCGGCGAGCTAGGTGGCTATCGCTGCGATTGCGATGTTGGTTTCGCTGATGCCGCTGGGCTGTGCTGCCCCGCCAACAGCCACGCCAATGGCGATGCCTGTGCCTGCGACCTGGGTTACGTACCGACGCCGCTAGGCACTTGCCTGATGCCGCAAGGCGACCCCTGTGAGTTGCAGCCCTGTGCGGTGGGGCCGATTCATCAGACGGTCTGCGTGGCCGATGACACGCCCGCCCTTTACCACTGCGCATGCGACGTGGGGTTTGAACCGAAGACGCTTGGGAGTACGTTTGCCTGCGTGATCGCTTTGGCCCCGGCATGCACGGGCGGCTTGGTTTGTACCAACGACCACTGCGTGCCGGCCGAGTTGGGCTCACAGCAATGCGTCAGCACCAGCGATTGTACCGGTGGTGATCTGGACTCGATGCTGTTGTGTAACAGCGCGGCTGCGGGGGGCGTGTGCCAGGGCTGCCAGGGCGACCTGGATTGTCCTGGCAGCTTCGTGTGCAACAACTACGGCGCTTGCACTTCCGAGTGTGCCGATGACAGCGATTGCCCATGGGGCCGTTGCAGCACGGGCCTGGGGATCTGCATTCAGAAGACCTGCACCAAGGACAGTGACTGTCCCGTGAGCACGCTGTGCGAAGACGAAGACAACTCGGGCAGTGGTTTGTGCCGACGCACCCCCTGCGAAGAGGTCGCCTGTTCACCCACCAATCCTGCAGGGAGTTGCACCGAGGCGGGGGCAAGCTGCATCTACGGCGCTTGTCAGACAAGCTGTGCGCCGAATCCGTGTGACCACGAGTTAAACAAGAATGCGTGCGTGGTTACGGCCTTCGGCCCCGAGTGCCAATGTAACGCCGGCTATACGTTGGGGAGTGACGGCCGCTGCATGCCGGCCGTGGTGAGCGTGTGTCCCGCGGGCCTCGAATGCCAGGATGGCTATTGTGCCAACGACACCGATCCAGGCTTTGTTTGTACCAACGACATCGACTGCGGCGTGGATCTCACCTGCCTGCCAACTTCGCCGGTAGGCCAGTGTTTTGGTTGCGCCGAGGCACAGGGAGACAACCCGGCAATTGAGTGTCCGTTTGGTTACACCTGCTTGGCTGGCTATTGCATGGCCGAGTGTTTGTCGAACAGCGAGTGCGGCACCGACATGGCTTGCTATCCATCAGGTTACTGCGGCCGGAAGGTGTGCGAGAGCAGCGCCGATTGCTCGCCCGATAGCGCCTGCGTCGCCGGCAGCGACGGCACCGCCAGCTGTAAACGTATCCCCTGTGAGTAGGCGGGAAGCCACAACCTCAGGCCTCTCGACCGTGCTTTAACGGATGAGGCCGACCTTGAGGGCCCAATCCTGCCACACTGGGTTTGTGGACGATGAGGCCCGTGGCGCGACGAGCCAAGACCTATTTGCTGGGGTGTGGCACCGGGTTCGGCGACGTCGGAGTGGTCGTCGAACCTGAGTCTTGGGCCAGGGTGTCGCGCAGGCGAGCCTCGAATTCGTTGGCGCTTGTGAAGATGTGCAGGTTTGGCAGAAACATGGCACCCACCGAAACGCCCATGGATACCAGGCCTTGTTTGAGCAGGATATGTGCAGCCGGATTCTGTTTCCCAACCGCCTTGGTCCAATCGATGAGGATCTTTCGGCACGCCGGATCGTAAGTGGAGATCTCCCTCCAGTCGTGGAACGTCAATACCTTGCCGTACTTCTTGACGATTTGGTCGCCGACTTCTGGGACTATCTTGGCCATCTCAGCGTCGACGTGGCCCGTGTACAGCGTGCACAATACGGACTGTTGGGCCCATAGTCTAACAAGGCCACGGTCAGTTCGTAGTCGCTGTGTCTCAGGGCCGAGGAATTGGTACACCATACTATGCTCCAGGACTAGCCGCATGCTGCGCGACAGTAGGCCAGACGTTAGAATAGCGAGTCTTTGCGCCATGGCCATTTGAGGGCCATTCGACCACGAAGATGATCGACCAGCAACATGAGGGTATCAGTTGCACCAACACCTTGTGAGCGCGTCTTGCATCCGCACGTCCCGGAACACCCGGGCCCTAGGTTGTTGCTCGCACATCCTCGGCACCTTGGCTCTGAAATGTGCGGACATCTACCGTGCTGCCAACATGCGCGTTGTCGCGTCTGGCTAGGATTCTCATTCTCTGGCATATTCGCAGGGGTTGTCGCGAGGTGCGTCATGGCCAATATCTATTTTGATCCGTTCACGCGCACATACTCTGACCGACCGCCAGAGCCTCCCGACTCGGCACTCTCACCAAATTTGCCTGACCAGGCATTTCATGGACCTAGCACGGTGTTTGCGTCAGCGAACGATGCCGCCGTGGATGCGTTGTACTACTGTCGTGCGCGCAAGCAGCAATTCATCGAGTATGGTGGTTGGATCGTGCGGCTGCCGGGCGGCGGTTTCACCTACACCGAGATCGCCGATTCCAAAACGTGCGCCAAGTATAACAAGCCTGTAATGCCGGGCAGTGTGTGCCTGGGAGTCCCTCCCGAGGGTGCGGTCGCAAGCTTTCATACCCATCCGAGACGCGGTCAGGAGTCGCTGGTGAGCGGCTCCCAAGAGTACTTTTCAGAAGGCGACCACAAGGCAGCCCGTTGGACGCACGATCAGGGCATCACGCCCGCGTATCTGTACCTGCATACACCTTATGGCCGGGTTCGTCGTTACGATCCGGTGAGCAACATTTCAACTACGGTGCGTGGCCCGCCTTTGCCCCGAGAGGGCCGTAGCGGCGACTAATCAAACGTGCGGCGCAGATGCTAGCGTTCGATCTTTCTAAGTAGATCTCGATGGATACCCACGCGCAAGACTTGTCGTTGTTGCTGCGGATCCAGTTGGGCGCCGATGATGGCGGGCATGTGATTGCGACAGAACGTCAGCAGTAGTTGCGTCGGTGGGGCGTCTCTTTCGAGTTTGCGGACCCTTCGGTAACGAAACCAGGATTTCGGATGCGGGAGGATTCCCAGATGCAGCGCGAAACGGAGCGTGGTCTTTGCACAACGCCGCAAACAACGAGTGCAGCCTATCACCTGCGATGGCGTGAGCCAGTCAACCACGCACACAACCAAGGGGCCGCGACGCCATGGCTGTTTGCCGCGCCTTGAGGCGCTTGGGCCGCCAACGGGCATTCACGGAGCAATTGGCGATAGCGAGTCAACGACGTGACCGGTCCCGGCCTCGTTTGGGATGAACCCCAACCTCTGGCACACGGTAGGTGGCGCAGCCCAGGGTCCGCACGTGTACACACTTTAGTGCCAGATTCTTCTCGCGGCGTCGCCTAAATCCTCGGGCAATCACAATGGTGTCTGTTGCTTGGTGGCCATGCAACATATGTTGCATATTCGACCCAAAACTCTAATCAGTGTTTTTTTGCCGGACGGCTAGTGTTTTAATGCTGGGTCGGTGCTCTTTAAAAGTAGTCTGATTGACATTTTAATACCAATATGGCACACGCCGAAGTTCGCCATGTGATCCGGGGGGTCTCCATGGCGCCGGGGGCCCTAAATAATGTCGATGGCCAACCTGTTGCGGCTGCACGGCCGCTTCTCCGTCGTTCTTTGTTTGTTGTCCCTCCTCGCTCTTGCCTGCAACAACGCTTCGCAATCAAACGGTCTCGCCATATCAACGGCAAGAAGCGCTAGCACCCATACTGTCACGGTTGCGGCCGATGCGCACAAAGACGACCCGCCCACGCCTACCGAGCTAGCAGTTGCCGCCTCAAAACCGGCCGATGGCGAATCCGACCTTCCCAGGACGGAACCCACTCGCGGCACTCGCCTCGAAGTCACCATTCCTGAGGGTGCCGATTCCACCAACGCAGCCGTAACCTTTGTAGAAGTAGACAAGACCGCGGAAGCATTCCTTGGGGCCGAGGAGATTATAGGGCCCGCAATTGCGATGGAGCCGGCTAATCTAGCTTTTACGTCGCCGGCGACGGTAACAATCGACTGCGACCCAACACAACGGCCACTTGTCGCGGCGGCGAAGTTGGTTCCGGCCCGTTTTCAGGATGAACATTGGCAGAAGCTCGATAATCCGACCTGGGACCCAGCAGCATGTCGCGCGACAGGCGAGACCCTTGTTACTGGCACCTTTGGATTGGTGCAAGAACTCAAGATTGAGACCATCGACCAAGTTACGAGCAAGCGATTCTCCGTGGGCGGCGTCTCGGTAGTTAGTAGCGAGTGCGTGGAGGCGTCTATTGCGGTTAACGCCAACGCCATTCGCATGACGCTCAAGGCCGCGAACAAGCCGCAGAGCGCTACGATTGACTTTGAAGGTCTGCGGCCAAACGGCGATGTCTATGTGTTTGACGGTAGCTACGACAAAGGCACCTACGGAAAGTCTGACGCCAACGGGAGGTTCTCCTACGAGCAGGAGCTTTCAGACACGGAGCGTCTCGTTTGGCTGCAACCGGTGCCGGCGACCATCTACATCAATGCCGACAACGCACTAGCTGTGTGTGCGGCCATAGGGCAAGTGACTACGAACCCTGCGGGCTGTTTGCTTACCGAGGATATCGGGACGGGGTGTCGATTCCCACGACCTTTGACCCCTCTGGCCTAAAGTTTCTCACGAGCAT
>ERZ795055.1190-NODE-1190-length-21560-cov-8.520205_pt1 | contig 21560 bp, 14 predicted proteins | sample MGYA00375139_ERZ795055 | MGnify/ENA primary metagenome ERZ795055 (study PRJEB30184, sample SAMN05720283) | anaerobic digester metagenome | isolation source: active sludge of municipal wastewater-treating anaerobic digesters | place: USA | collected 2015-01-23 ... | reverse complement strand
GGCGTAGCGGCTGGCTTCGCCAGCCGCTACGCCAAATATAAAATTATTTATTTAACGTGAATTGCTAATTAGCAGAAACCGTCATCCTGAGCGGAGCGAAGGATCGCAACCAATTGTCAAAAACAGGAGATTCTTCGGGCTAAAGTCCTCAGAATGACGATTAAAAAAATTAATTAGCAATTCAAGTTAAATAATAAAATTCTTTTGTTTTTAGAGGAGCCCTTTTTTATTTATCGGTTTCTCTTATTGATTGGTATAAATTATAAAAGTGTAGGGCAGCAAGGAGAAGTACCCTGTTCATCACCAATTTTTTCTTATTTTTGTAACTCAAACCAGAAAAATGAATGCGGTTGCATCTTAAATAAAGACGCATCTCCTGTAATCCGCGCAAATACTTTCTGCTCAAATATTTCAACAAGATTGTTTCCGTAATATTCGCTTAAATCAAGCTCTACAGATTCTCTTGAGCCGGCTAAATTCACCAGGCAGATAACAATCTGATCTTTATAAGTTCTTGAATACACAAGTATTTTTTCATTTCCGGATTTTAAAAATTCAATTTTTCCCCTGCCAAAAACTTTATATTTTTTTCTCGTTCTAATCATTTTTTTTACAAAACTTAACAGAGAAGATGGCTGTCGTTGCTGAGATTCAACGTTTACAGACTGGTATCCGTATTCTTCATCGATTATTAAAGGTAAATATAATTCATCGGCAGAAGCTTTTGAAAACCCGGCATTTTTATCGCTATTCCATTGCATCGGCGTTCTTAATCCGTTTCTGTCTTGTAAATAATAATTGTCGCCCATCCCGATTTCATCTCCATAATAAATAATCGGTGTTCCGGGAAAGGAAAAAAGAATTGAACATAAAATTTCCAGAATTTTCTTGTCATTATTGACTAAAGGAGCAAGTCGTCTTCTTATTCCAAGATTAAGCCGCATTTTAGGGTCTTTTGCATATTGGTTATACATATAATCCCGCTCTTCATCGCTAACTTTTTCCAATGTAAGCTCATCATGATTTCTCAAAAAGATTCCCCACTGACAATTTTCAGGAATTTCAGGCAAATTTTCCATAATTTCCACTATCGGTTTTCCTGATTCTTTTTTTAAAGCAATAAAAATTTTAGGCATTAAAGGGAAATTAAACGCCATATTGCATTCATCGCCGTTTCCAAAATATTTAACCACTTCATGAGTATGTTGATTCGCTTCTGCAAGAAAAATTTTTATATTTTTATATCTGTTATCAAGATATTTCCTCCATGTCTTAATAACCAGATGTGTTTCCGGCAAATTTTCGTTATTAGTGCCTTCTTTTACGCATAAATACGGTATTGCGTCGAGTCTGAATCCGTCTACGCCCATATCTCCCCAAAATTTGATTATTTTATTCATTTCATGCGCAACTTTTGGATTATTATGATTTAAATCAGGCTGGCAGGTAAAAAATCTGTGCCAGTAAAATTTTTTCACATCAGGCTGCCATGCCCAATTTGATTTTTCTGTATCACTAAAAATAATCCTGGTTTCTTTAAATAAATCTTGTGTGTCGCTCCAGATAAAATAATCCCAAAAACGGCTTTTTTCTCCCAGTTCAATAGCATTCTTAAACCAATAATGCTGATCCGAAACGTGATTAACCACAAGTTCAATAATAAGTCTGATTTTGCGTTTTTTACATTCTTTTATAAAAATTTTAAAATCCTCTAAAGCGCCGTAATTTGGATGAATATTAAAATAATCCGCCACATCATAGCCGTCATCTTTTAACGGGGAAACAAAAAAAGGCAAAAGCCAGATTGTATCAATGCCTAAATCCTCTAAATAATCAAGCTTAGCGGTTAACCCTATAAAATCGCCGATTCCGTCATTATTGCCGTCAAAAAATGATTTGACGTGAACTTCGTAAATTATGGCGTCTTTATGCCAGGAATTATTATTTTCAGATAATTTGCCAATTTGCATAAGAAATTTCTTTTAATAAATTTTTAAATGAGTATTATAATGCGCAAATTTTGTTTTAGAAACCAATATCCGGCTTGAATCCAGGCTAATTAACTCGAGCAATTTTTAGAGGCGCCCTTAACCTATAGATCAATATAAGATTGATTTCCGGATTAATGAGTATTTCATTTTTATATGGAATAATTACAATAGAAATCAAAAAGCGGCAACGAGGCTCAGGGAGAATATATTAAATCGATTAGAAAAAGGTTTCTAACTTCAGGGGGGAATACAAATCTCTGAACAGGGAGAAAACATAATACCAAACTGTGGGAGTTTATACACAGTTTGTTTTTTTATTTTATACCAAGTTGCAATTAATAAAGTAAAAACACGAAGATTGTCATGTCGAACTTGTTTCGGCATCTATCCGGCATGGAGTTTATATTGATCTTACAAAGAAATCGGCAAATAAAAAAGGCGGCTTTTGTAAGTCTTTGTTGAAATCAAAAGAGTATTATTGTGATCTTAAAAAGAAATCAGGAAACAAAAAAATGTTTTTTGTAAAGCCCAGCCAATACTCTCTTCAAGGGGCGGGCGGCGAAGCCGCCCGCCCCTTCTATAAAAACAACTTTTTATAAATTCCTGAAAACTTATTCAAAATACAATATCAACTCTTCTTCCCCTCAATATAATATAAAGGCGCCTTTTAAGTTTTAAACATCTCTTCTATCAAATCCTGATATTTTTTCTGTATTTCAGCTTTTTTAAGTTTCATTGTCCGTGTTAAAAGCCCATTTTCCACAGTGAAAGGCTCTTCTAATAGTTTAAAACTCTGAATTTTCTCATACTGTCTGTAATTTGCCCTTTTTTGAATTTGTTCTTTCAGCTCTTTTTTAAACAAATTATGAACTTTCGGACACTTGTAAATATCAGAAACATCCATATAATTAAGCGATTGTTTTTTCGCCCATTCCTGCACAGAATCAAGATTAGGAGCGATTAAAGCTCCGAGATAAGCTTTATCCTGACCGACAAGCACAATCTGATTTATGTAGGAACTTGAGGAACAAGCATCTTCCAAAGGTTGAGGCTCTATATTTTCACCGTTTGAAAGCGCAATGATATCTTTGTTCCTGCCTGTTAAAACCAGGTCATTTTGCGGCGTAACCCAGCCTAAATCGCCTGTATTAAGCCACCCATCGGAAGACAATACTTTTTGTGTCGCTTCAATATCCTTGTAATAACCTTTCATGACCTGTGGACCTCTTGCCATGACAAGCCCTGTTTCTAAAAAACCTGACTCCTTATTGCTTTCAGGGTTAACAATCTTTATTTCAGTTTTATTTAAAGGCTTTCCGGCTGACTTTCTGAGGTTATAGTCAGGATTTCTGATAGTTAGCGCCGGCGCGGTTTCTGTAAGTCCATAACCGACAATGATATTAACCCCTATTGCTTCGTAAAAATCCTCCAGATATCCCGCTAAAGCTCCTCCGCCGCTTATTCCAAGTTTAAAATTTCTTCCTAAAGCAGATTGAAGTTTTTTTTGCAAAAATTTTTCTGAAAATTTATGAAACGGATAAGATAAACAAAAAAGTATAAAAGCATGAATTTTTTTTATAAAAGAGCAGTTTATGTTGTCAGCGCAAAGATTTGTTAAAATTCTCTTCGATTTTATATAGAACTCGTCTGCTTTTAAGAGGAATTTGATAAATTTCTGTCTTATAACAGTCTGTTTTTTAAGCTCATTTTGTATGCCGGAATATATAGCCTGCCAGATTCTAGGTACAGCTATAAGGTAATTTGGCTTATAACGCTGGATGTCAGCTTTAAAATTCAGCGCATTGGTGTAATGAAGGGTTACTCCGCAGGACAACAGGTAGTATTCACAGGTTCTTTCATAAACATGCCAGGGAGGAAGCGTGTTTAAAGCGGTTTCGCCCGGTAAAAACCTTAAAACGCCTGTAAGAGTTTCGAGCTGGGATAAAATATTCTCATGGCTTAGCATTACTCCTTTAGGCTCTCCTGTAGTGCCGGAAGTATAAACCAGAGTTGCAATTTCGTTTTTATTTACATTAATAGGCTTGAGAGGATGTTTTTTACCGATGTCTACAACATGATTAAAGCTATAAATATTATATTTAGCCTTAATTTCTTCTGAAAACTCTTCTTCTGAAAGGCAAACTATAAAATTCAAGTGATAATTTTCAAGACAGGGTAATAGTTTGCTTATTGTTTCAAAGTTTTCAGCAATAAGAGCCTTGCTATCGCTATGCTTAACAATATAAAAAAGTTCGTTAACGGGAGTTTGTGAACCTCTAACGGCATCAACCCCGCCTGCTAAAAGAATTCCCTGATCCGCAATCAGCCATTTCGAGCTGTTTTCGGAAAATAAAGAAACATGATCGCCCTTATTAAGCCCTAATGCCTGAAGCCCTGACGCAAACAAGTAAATTATGTCATATAATTCTTTATAAGTAAGTTTAATGCTGCTATATCTGTCTACAACAGCGATTACATCCGGATAATTTTCTAAAAAGTCTTGCCAGATATCTGTGATAGATTTTTTTACATTATATTTAGTTGTAAAATCGTTATTTTTTAACTCTGAATGAGATGTAATCATTTAATAATAACCTTTATGCGATATTATAACCGTCTATCCATTTTTTAGCTATGGATTCGCAAATTTCATCCTGCGAATTTCTGTCTATATAAAACCAGTGAATATCTTTATTTGCTCTAAACCAGGTAAGTTGTCGTTTTGCGAAATTTCTGGTTTTTTGTTGAATTTTCTCCACGGCTTCGTCAAGGCTGTAAAGCCCTTCGAGGCGCTCGCAAATTTCTTTATACCCCAAAGTCTTTAAAATTGAAACCGTCCTGCCATATTTTAATATTAAAGCTTCAACTTCTTCAACAAGTCCTTTTTCAATCATATTCAAGACCCTTTTGTTGATTCTGTCATACAAAAACTCTCTGTCTAAAGCGTTTAAGCCGACATAAAAAACTTTATATTTAGAATTACTAATAGTTTGCGCCTTTGACATGGGACAACCTGTTATATGCTGAACTTCAAGAGCCCGTATTATCCTAAAAATGTCGTTAGGATGCAGTTTTTTAGCTATTACAGGGTCAGAATTCTCGAGAATCTTATGCAGAGCTTCTTTCCCTTCCTTCTCGGCAATCTCCCGCATTTTTCTTCTAAAATCCTCGTCAGGGTCAATTTCAGGAATATCAAGACCTTCAAGAAGAGCTTTTATGTAAAAACCGGTTCCTCCGGTTATAATAGGAATTTTATTTCTTTCCAGGATTTTTTCAATTGCCTTACCGGCTTCTTTTTTGTATCTTCCGACGGTATAAGTGTTTTTTGGATCTTCCACGTCTATCATGTGATGAGGAATTCCTCTTTTTTCCTGATTATCAGGCTTTGCCGCGCCAATGTTAAAATCCCTGTAAACAAGCCTTGAATCAGCGGATATGACTTCTCCGCCGAGCAATTCAGCAAGTTTAACAGCTATTTCCGTCTTACCCGAGGCAGTCGGTCCTACTAGCGCAATTAGTTTTTTCAATTTTCCCGTATTTTTCAAGATATAAAAAGGTCATCATTACATAAGATATAAGCGAATATACGAATAAAAGTATCGTTACAAGCTTGATTATAGGATTCATTACCATTATAACGCCAATAAAAAATATGGTTAAAATTAAACTTAAATTCAGGAAAAAAACCGGAAATGTTTTAGCAAAATCTCGAATTATTGCCTTGATACTTGCCACAAATGAGCGTAACGGCGATATTTCCGTCAGAATTAGAAGCTGCGACCAAAACATCGTAAGATAAAAGAACATAAACATAAAAATGCACTCAAAACCGACTATTTTAAAAATTTTCAATTTGTCGGAATCGCTTATCGTCTTCCAGAATGCCAAAACTTTATCATGGCTTTCCATAGAATTAATCATATCCTGCGGAGAAAAGCTTTCAAAAGCTCCAAAAATAGGTATAATGGTCATTTCTACGGTTAACATCATAATGTTAAACAATATAAAATAAATGGATAATCCTAAAATCATTTTTCCAAAATATTTCCCGACGCCCGGAAAAAACTCCCTGAAAAGCCAGAACGAATCAGCTGTACGTTTTTCGTCAGGCAGGTTTTGATCAACAGAAGTTTCTACACACTTTTTAAACATATTTAACCAACCTGACAGGAAAGCCGCTTTTAATGCCAGTATTAAAAAAAGGGTAAAGAAAACCCCATTTCCAGCTCTGGCAGAGCTTAAAGGAGCCAGGACAAAGCCTAAAACCAGCCAAAACGCAAAAAACGGCATGGTTAAAATCAAATTATATTTGACCAAACTAAAGTTGTGTTGAAATAAACTTTTTAATTCGCTGAAAATTGTCATAAATTTAAAATTAATCCTTTATGCAGGGTTTTATCAGGATAATTGAATTTAAATTAAGCTGTATAAAAGAATTTGAATCTGATATTTTCTCATTAGACTTTCTACATCTTATTTCTGCATCTTTTATAGCCACAAAACGCTTACTGCTATTTAAGATATCAGACAACATCCTGTTTTTTCTGCCTGTTTTAGGCATAAAAACATAACCTTTAATTTCATAATCCTCTGTTATAACAAAAACTTTTTCTGACCAAAAACCTGACATAGACGGTTTTATATCTTCGTCATATCCAATATCTGTTTCGTGTGAAAATCTTTCCTCAGCCATATTTATAGTCCTTTATTTATTTTTTACTAATTTTTACGCCAAATTTTTTTTTTGCGGCAGCCTCTTTTTAATAATTTAACTAACCTATATTCGAGTATGCCTGGAACAAAGGCAAGTATAAAGACAACCCTAATGTAAGCACTATACCACCTATAATTAGAAATAGGAAGGGTTCAAATAATTTACTAAGCAGTTCAACAACTCTGTCAACCTGTTCTTCAATATAATCGCTTGTTTGATTCAACATCTCTGTAAGAGAACCGGCTTCTTCCCCTGTTGCAAGCAAACACATAACTATTCCCGGAAAAACCTTAGATTTTTTTAACGAATTTGACAAAGAAGACCCATATTGAACATCAATAATTACCTTTTTTAAAGAATCCCGTAAAACAGCATTCCTGACAGTATAATTAGCCAGCATAAGACTGTCAACCATCGGTATGCCAGCTTCAAAAGCTACTCTTAAAACTACAATAAAATTTGCAATAGCCGTAAATCTGACAAATCTCTCAAATACAGGGATTTTTAAGCCTAAATCGTCCAGAAATCGTCTGGAAACATCCCAGGTAAACATAAAGTAAACCAAAAATCCTAAAGATAGAAAAATTAAAGGGATTACATACCAATGCGCCTTTAAAAACAAGCCTATTGCCATGAAAATTGCCGTTATTATAGGAAGTTCTGAGCCCATTGAATCGTACATACCTTTAAAAGCCGGAAATACAAAAGTCAAAAGGGCAATTGTAACCAGAATCGCTAAAGCCATAACAAATACCGGATATGCCAAAGTTGAAATAATACTGCTCATAAGTTTATCCTGCTTTTGAAGCAAAACATATATTCTTTGCAGCGTTTCTTCAAACTCTCCGCTTTCTTCGCCCGCTTTTATAAGTCCAACATAGACATCATCAAAACTTGACGGAAATTTAGACAACGCTTCGCTTAAGCCTGCTCCTCCAAGAATTTTTCTTCTTATTTCCATAGATAAATTTCTAATATTTTCACTTTCAGCATTTGTTTCTAAAAAAAATAATGACTCAACTAAAGAAATCCCGGATTTTGCAAAAGTGTACATAATATTGGTAAAATCTATTTTATCCCTCATTCCGAGAGGTCTTATTATGTGTTTTTTTGATTTACCGGCTTTTTTAGCGGTTTTTTCTTTAACATTAACGGTTTTTTTAGCAGAACCCAATTCATTTAACTTTAAAGGAAGTAAATTCTGTTTTCTTAAGAATTCACGAGCTTCTTTTTCGGAATTTGCTTCAACTTTTCCGCTAACTCTTTCTTTTCCATCTTTAAGAGCTTCATAATCAAATAACGACATATATTTTTATTCTCTTTAATTAACCGTTTACAACCCCAAAAACCCTTACAAACTCTGCAATTGAAGTTTCTCCAGCCAGTACCGCATTTAAACCGCCGTTTTGAAGAGTTTTCATTCCGCAGCTAATTGCCAATTCCTCAATTTCATTATCTGTAGAATTATTTGCAATTAACCTTTTTATTTCTCTATTAACTGTAAGAACTTCATAAATACCCAGTCGTGAGGAATATCCGGTATGATTACAAGCATCACAGCCTTCTTCAGAGGGTTTATAGAGAGAGTTATTTAAAAATTCTTCTCTGTCGTCATTTGAAACAGAAACAAACCTTAATTCTTTGTCGCCGGGTTCATATATTTGTTTACATTTAGGACACAATTTTCTTATCAATCTTTGAGAAATAACGCCTTCAAGGGCAGACGCAATAAGATAAGGAGTCGCTCCCATCTCAGTAAGCCTTGTAACGGTTGTAGCCGCGCTGTTTGTGTGTATTGTGCTTAGAACCAAATGACCTGTAATTGACGCGTGAACAGCAGCTTCAAGTGTTTCAATATCCCTGATTTCACCAATCATTATAACATCGGGATCCTGTCTTAAAATTGATCTTAAAGAAGAAGCAAATGTTATATCAGCTTTAGTGTTGACCTGAACCTGATTTATTCCTTCAAGCTTAATTTCAACAGGGTCTTCAACAGTTGTAATATTTATTTCTTCATTATTAATTTTATTTAAAATTGAATAAAGAGTTGTTGTTTTACCGCTTCCTGTCGGTCCTGCGGCAAGAATAATTCCGTGCGGTCTTGCGGTCATCAGCTCAATTCTTTCAATGTCTGCCTGTGTAGCTCCAAGTAGCCTTATTCTTTTATCGCCTTTTTTTACTTTCAAGTCCGGCGCAAGTATTCTTATAACCATTTTTTCTTTTTGGTTAACGGGCAAAGTGCTTACCCTCAGGTCATAAACCCTGTCATTGTATTTAAGAGAAATGTGTCCGTCCTGAGGTCTTCTGTGTTCAGAGATATCCATTCTTGCGATAACTTTAAGTCTTGATATAACCGAATTTTCTGCCCTTTTAGGTATGTCAAAAACTTTTTTCATTATCCCCTGAGTTCTGTAGCGGACAATATAACCTTCCGCGCGGGGCTCAATATGTATGTCGCTTGCTTCTCTGTCAATGCCATCAGTAATAATGGAACTTGCAAACTTTGCAACAAGGTTGGAATCTTCTTCAACTTCTTTTTCAAACTGATCCCAAACGTCATTTTCCTGTTCCAGGACATTTTCGCCTTCTGTTTTAATTTCTTCAAGTATTTTTTGAGTTTCTTTTACTGTTTCAAAGAAATTTTTAATGCACTGCTCAAATTCTATATGAGTTAAGATCATAGGATTAGGCTTTAAGCCGGTAAGATATATTATATCGTTTAAAACCTGTGTGTCATTTGGGTTTACCATACCGACAACAAGAACTTTGCCATCAGTTCTTATTGGAGCAACTTTGTTTTCTCTTATAAAATCTTCCGGCAGAAGTTTAATAACAGCCGGGTCTATGTTTAAATCTTTTTCTCCGACACTTTCAAAGCCCTGTTGTTTTGAAAGCGCCATACGAAGCTGTTCAACCGTTATAAAGTTTAATTTGACCAGAACTGAACCGATTGGAGTTCCTGACTGTTTACTGTGAAAAAGAGCTTCATCAAGCTGATCTCTTGTAATAATTCCATCATCTAAAAGTTGATCTCCAAGCCGTTTTTTGGGAGCATTTTCTTTGGGAGCTTTTTCAGGCAACTTGACTGTTCCTATAGAAACCATATTGTCGGAAACAGAAATGCTTTCAGGTTGTTCGCTTATTTCAACAAGTTCTTTACAATAAATATATAAAGATTCAAACTGTTCTTTTGCCAATGGGAGAATTTTCGGTTTTAACTTTGTATTTAATACTATTTGAGTTAATATTGCCGTTTTATGTTCATTTGTATCCGCATTTAAAATTCCTACTACAAGGTAGTTTTCAGCTTTATTTATAGGAATAAATTTCTTTTCATATAAATTTTCCAGCGAGAATTTTTTTACATACTGAAGATTAATATTATTTTTAATTTTTTCTGTAATTTTATCTGAAGACATTTTATATAACCCGTTTTTTATGAAAACTTTTGTAACCGATAAACTTTTTAGACAGGCTCAAGATCATCATCTTCCACAATAATTCGTGGCGTAATCATTATAATAAGCTCAGATCGTGTCTTTCCGGTTGCCTGATTCTGAAAAAACACTCCTATTACAGGTATATCAGCCAGAACAGGGGTTTTCTTATGAGTGATTGTTTCTGTTTCCTGAATTAAACCGCCTATTATAAATGTATCTCCGTCTTTAACCCTTACCTGTTTTGTTTCAACATCTCTGGAATTTGTTAAAGTCGCAATTAAATTTCCCTCCGCATCTTCAACAGTTCCTTTTATAGTATTAAAAGTAAAGCCCGTAAGAGAAAGCGTAACATAATTATTTGGAGAAACTTTCGGTAAAATTGAAAATTCTATTGTATCGCCGTCCCCTACAGATACGTTTGAGGTAACGGTGTCAGCATCTCTATCGATCTCGACTTCTCTTGTCTGAACGACTTGAGAAGATATTTTTACTTTTGAGGTTACGTTATTTGCGGCAATAATTCTTGGATTGGCAAGAACCCTGCCTTTATTCTGCGTTATAAGAGATTGAATTTCCCAGGTTAATAATTTATTGGTTCCCAGATTATCCACCGGATTAAGAAGAACTCTTCCGTCAGCAAAATCCCAGCTTGTTGAACCTTTTTCATAATTCCAGGTTGACGCCAAACTTTTTGAGCCGTCTTCGCTTAATTCAACTATGGAAATTTCAAGGTATATCTGAGGTTCTTTTTTATCAAAATTTGTGATTATTTCCTGAGCCATATTTAATTGCTCGGAAGTCCCGCCGTAGATTGTTATCTGATTAAGCCCCGTATCCGCTAACACCCAGTAAGAAGCTGTCTTAAAGTCTTCCAGGTCGCTGCCGTTGGACTTTTCGTCCGACTCCATCGTATTTCCGCATATTATTTTTGCTTCGCTTCCCTCTTTAAGATCAGCTTCTTTTGTAAAACTCTGTTCTCCTTTAGAGGATTTAAAAACAGCCCAGCAAATTTTTGAAGCCAGACTTAAAGGACTGGCATAATTTACCGTAAAAGATTTTACCTGCGGCTTGGCGTCAAGATATTTAATTACTTCTTCCGCCAGTTGAATATCGTCATCGCTTCCAAAAATTAATACTTCATTATTATGCGGATTTGTTGTAACGATTGAAGACGTGCTTGTATTGGGTCTATTCAACGTAAAAATATTTTTATTTAAAAAATTTGCCACTCTTTGAGCGTCAACATATTTAATTTTTATGGCTTTTATTTGAGCTATATTAAGACTAAGGGTTTTTGCGGTATTTTTATCCGCAATTATAAGCGTATTGCCGTCTTTCCAGTATGTAAGGCTTTTAACCGTCATTATATATTCAAAAGCTTTGTTTAAATCAACTTCTATAAGGTCAAGACTTATTGTTCCGGTAACTGAATCGTGTATCATCACATTCATGCCGGCTTTATCAGCCATCATTCTTAAAACCTGTTTAAGGTCTGAATCTTTAACGCTTAAAGTAATAATTTGTTTGTCATGATCAATTTTAACTCCGCCTTTTAATTTAATTGACGAGTCCTGTCCATTAATTTTATTTCTCAGAGGAATTGCTGTCGGATTTACAGGCTTTGCAAAAGCGGCGTTTAAATTTAAAACAGCCGTAAACCCCACTATCAGGAGTATTAATATTGATTTTTTTTCAAATCGTTTCATTATTTAAATTATTCCTCCAGATTTAAAGTCGGTAATGTTGGTAAATCGTAGTTTGATCCGGCAAAAACTTTTTTGCTTCTTTCCACCTGATCATATTTTATTTCTTCTGATGTTTCAACTTCTGTACCTACAGCTACTGTATAGCTATTTTGACCGTATTTTAAAGTAACGCTGTTTTTATTAATTTTAATAACTTTTATTCCGGCGACAATATCTCCTTCGTGAAGCATATATTCCGATTCTTTTATATTAACGATCGCAACTGAAGTTGACTGAGGATCGTATAATATGCCGTTAACCTTACAATTCATCAATTCTGTTATTTCTTCGCTTGCTTCACCTTCATAAGCAGGAGGCATTGGGATATCATCCATTTTTATAATCTTTTTTGATTCAGGGACGATTTTTGTAGGTTTTACATAGGGTTCAAAGGGATTTTTTCTGCCAAAATTTACAATGCTGATAATTACTGTTTCTTCTTCTCCGTCAAAAAAAGTTTCATCATTAACTATTTTTGTTTTATTTACATCATTAATTTTCCCCTTTTCAGCGTTTACGGAAAAAGGGAAAAAGGAAGCTATAATAAAAATATTCACTATAAATATTAATTTATTTATAAGATTTTTCATAACAAAATTTTAACCATGGTATGTTCTTTTTCATTAATATTGTATGTTTTTAACCCTAATTTAAATATCCTTTAAACAAAGGATATTTGGCGCAAAGTTCTAATCAAAAACCGAAATTCCTTTAGATCATAACTTGTACTTGGGCGCCTCTAAAAACTCAATTTTTTGAAATTTTCATGAAATTTGATTGGGGTTTGGTGTAGGGGCGCGAAGCAGTCGGTACTGTCCGCATTTCGCAGCGAAGCCCCTACCCACAAATTTCTCCCCCCTTTGAAGGGGGGCAGGGGGGTAGATATAAAAAACAAAAATTCCTTGTTTTTAGAGGCGCCCATTTGAAAAAATTACATAAGAATTTTTTTATTCCCTTATTTGCGAAAACTTATTTTGATTGGTTATAGCCAACAGCATAATTCATTTTTTCTTTTCTGATGTTAATATTTCTACTGTTTTTATAAGCGCTTTTGCGGGATATGGAGGAAACTCGGTTCAATGTGGATTGTTGTGAAATAATAATATTATTAAGTTACAGCGCAGCATGTAGTCCAAAAACGAGGCGCTGTCATTGCGAGGCGTTATAATGCCTCTAAAATACTTTAATATAACTAACGAAGCAATCTTCCAGCAAGCTATAAAAGCAATATACCAATCAATTTCGTTTAAAATTTTTATACAATTTTTTTTTATTGATGAATTTTAGCTAAAATGCGCAAATGGAAGATTGCTTCGGAACAGGTTAACCGTTTATACGCCTAATTTTATGCCTCGCAATGACAGCTCCACGCTTATTGGCAGTGAATTTAACAAAAAAACGCGATGAACCGGAAACTCGGTTCAATGTGAACAGATTAATGAATTTTATTACACTTATAGTTTTGATATTTATTTTAATGACAGGAGGTTTTGCCATGAGTGATGTTAAAGAAAAAATTTTAATGAAATCTGAAACGTTTGAAATCAAAGATTATAGCTATTTATTCGACAAACTTGAAGGAATAAGCGAAAAACAATTGCAACAGCATAACGAATTATATGAAAAATATGTTGCAAAATTTAACGAAGTTAACAATAAATTAAAAAATGTGGATTTTTCAACAGCAAATCATAATTATTCAGACTACAGAAGCTTAAAAGTAGAACTCGCGCATAATCTTAACGGCGCAATTCTTCATGAGATGTATTTTTCAAATCTTACCGCCGATTATGAAGAGCCATGCCAGGCGTTAATAGATTTTATAGAAAAAGATTTTGCCGACTGGAACGCTTATATTGAGGATTTAAAAGCGGCGGGAATGTCTTCAAGAGCGGGATGGGCAGTTACGGGATATAATTACAGAACCGGAAAAATTTCCAATTTTATTATTGACCAGCATAATATGCATGTCCCGGCTTATATAAAACCTCTGCTTATTATGGACACTTGGGAACATGCGTTTATGACAGATTATGGAACAGATAAAAAGGCGTATATAAAGGCTTTTTTAGCAAATGCAAACTGGAAAGCAATGCATAAAAGGTTAAATTGCGCTTTAGAAACCGAAAACCTTCTTGAAAGTTCAACGGATTAACCTATAAATTTCAAAATGGAATGTTTACTTAAGGAGATTTTTAACATAAAATTAGTTCTGCTTTTAAAACATAAATTGGGGTAGAAAATGAAAAAGAAATCTTTTCTAGGAATAGATGTAGGCTCAGTAACGACAAAACTTGCTGTTGTAACTGAAACCGGAGAATATATTGACAGTATAATGCTTAGAACATCCGGCAAGCCTGTTATTGCAGTGCAAAAAGGTCTTGAAATGCTTGTTGGTCAAGCCAAATGCGAATATGAAATATTCGGAGTGGGAACAACGGGAAGCGGCAGACATCTTGCCGGAACTCTTGTCGGCGCAGACGTTATAAAAAATGAAATAACAGCGCATGCTGTTTCTGCTAGCATAAATGTTCCGGGAGTTCAGACTATCCTTGAAATAGGCGGTCAGGACAGTAAAATAATCATTTTAAGAGATTCTATCGTAACGGATTTTGCCATGAATACGGTTTGCGCCGCAGGAACAGGAAGTTTTCTTGATCAACAGGCAAGCAGATTAAATGTTCCGATACATGAATTTGGTCCTACAGCTTTAAAATCCACATCTCCGGCGAGAATTGCGGGAAGATGCGGAGTTTTTGCGGAAAGCGATCTCATTCATAAACAACAACTCGGTTATCCTATTGAAGACCTTTTATACGGCTTATGTCAGGCATTGGTAAGAAATTATCTGAGCAATCTTGCTCTTGGAAAAGAAATTTTGCCTAAAATAGTCTTTCAAGGCGGAGTAGCTTCCAATTCAGGGATGGTTAAAGCCTTTGAAGAAGCTCTTAATACCGAAATTATTGTTCCGCAGAATCATCAAACTATGGGAGCAATCGGAGCCGCCATACTTGCAATGGAAAACTATCAATTTAGCGGCGTTCAAACTAAATTTAAAGGATGGGAAGTTAAAGATTTTACATTTAAGTCTTTCACTCATGAATGCAACGATTGCGCTAACAGTTGCGAAGTTATTACAATAGTTCAGGGAGAGCCTGAATGTCTTGAGCCTAAAACTCCTAAAGATGTAAAAGGCAAAATTGTCGCAAGATGGGGAGGCGCATGCGGAAAATGGGAAGCAACGTGTAATCCTCAGGAACAAATGACCCATAAATAAAAAAATCAGAATAGTTCAAATTTTCATTATTCTGAGGCTTTGCAATTTCGTCATTCTGAGGGCTTTAGCCCGAAGAATCTTGTTGTATTCATGCCATGAGATGTTTCGCTTCGCTCAACATGACGCCAGTCTTTATCCGCATACAAAACTTGCCTTTAATACAAAGCGTTTTTGAGCGATTTAACTCCAATATCAATCATATGCTCAATTTCCTCTTCTGTAATGACATACGGAGGCATAAAGTAAACAACACTGCCTAATGGTCTTAATACCGCTCCGTTATTTAAGGCTTCACGATATATTTTAGATCCTATTCGGTCTTTAAATTCGTATTGTTCTTTAGTGGTCTTATTTTTAACTATTTCCACTGCCCCTATCATGCCAATATGCCTGATATCTCCCACGCAATCAAATTCTTTGAATTTTTGCAAATTTTCCCCTAAAACCTTTATTTTAGGCTGAATTGACTCGATAATTTTCTCGTCTTCAAAAATTTTAAGATTCTCAACCGCAACACTAGCCGCAAGAGGATTACCTGTAAAGCTATGACCATGAAAAAAAGTTTTTAATTTGTCATAATCATCATAAAACGCCTGATAAATTTTCTCTGAGGCAATTGTAACCGCCATCGGCAAATACCCTGCGGTAAGACCTTTTGCAAGACATACCAGGTCAGGAGCTATTCCGGCATGCTCGAAAGCAAACATTTTGCCGGTTCTTCCAAAGCCCATGGCGACTTCATCGTCTATTAAAAGAACATCATATTCATCACAAAGTTTTCTAAGTTTTTTTAAATATTCAGCGGGATAAATAATCATTCCTGCCGCCGCCTGCGCAAGGGGTTCTACGATAATTCCGGCTATTTCATCAGAGTATTTCTTGAAAATTTCCTCTACAGAGCTTAAACATTCTATATTACAGGCATTTTTCTCTTTTTCAAACAAGCAACGATAACAATAAGGCGATTCTGCCTGATGTATGTCAAAAAGCATGGGTTTATAAATTTTGTGGTAAACATCAATTCCCCCAACAGAAACGGCGCCTATGGTATCTCCATGGTAGGAATTTTTTAAAGCGACAAATTTTGTTTTTTTTATTTTTCCGGATTGTTGACAGTATTGATAAGCCATTTTAAGAGCAACTTCTACGGCTGTAGAGCCATTATCCGAATAAAAAACCCGTGTTAAATTATCAGGCATAAGTTTTATTAACTTTTCAGCAAGCTCTATTGCCGGAACATGAGAAAATCCTGCTAATAAAACATGCTCAATCTTTTCAAGCTGTTGTTTTAACGCTTCATTAAGGCGCGGGCGCGAATGTCCGAGAGTATTTACCCACCATGACGAAATAGCGTCAATATACTTATTTCCTTGAATATCCCATATATAAATCCCTTCCCCACGGTCTATAATAAGCGGAGAGTCTGTTTCATAGTCTTTCATCTGGGTAAAAGGATGCCAGACATATTTTTTATCTTTTGCAACAATATCATTCGTTTCCATATTTTAATTTTAGCCAAACTAAAGCAAACTTGCAATTAAGTGGGTAACAAAAAATTATTTTTTTTCCCGCCCACCCACCCTTTTTTATCAGGGGCTGGCTTTGCCCGCCCCTGATAAAAAAGATAAGAAGTAAAAATTTTTTGTTTATTACTTAAGCTATACAAATTTACCTGCGGTTATAAAAATTTCAAAAAATCGAGTTTTTTAGAGAGGCTTTTTAATATAGACCGATAATATTTTTTATGTAATTTTTTAATTAACTGTTTAACGTCGCTAAAATCGTCATGCTGAACTTGTTTGCGAAATGCGGACAGCGCCGACTGCTTCGCAACAGCATCTTTCAAGCATGCAATAGAATACTTACCGTTTGTTCATTTTCTTTTCTTTTTTGTAAAAAAGTAAAGAACCCGCAAAGCGGGACATTTGGGATAAAATCCAAGTAACATTTCCCTGCGCATGCGCCTTAGGCGCCCAAAAGAAAAGAAAAAACTAACATGTCAAACTGACATATCCATCAGGGGCAAGCCCCCGAACCCCCTTGCTTACAAATGTCCGCTTTTTATTTTTTCTTCGCTTTTTACATAATATGATATAGTTTAATACAGTTAAAAACTTTTTTTAAAAAAATGAGCAGACTTAAAACAAAAGTCGGAAATATTGAATTTATAAACCCTTTTATACTTGCGTCAGCGCCGCCTGCAAGAAATGCGGAAATGATTGCAAGAGCTTTTGAGTTAGGGTGGGCAGGCGCGGTAACGAAAACAATCTGTCTTAATTATAAAGATATGATCGACGTTTCTCCTCGTCTTGCGGGGATTAAAGGGGGATTGCTGAATATAGAGCTGATTAGTTCTGTATCGCCGGAAAAATGGGTTGAAGATATAAAGTTTTTAAAACAAAATTATCCTTCTAATATTGTTATAGCAAGCATTTCCGCAGAAGCTTCAAATATTGAAGGCTGGCAGAAACTGGCTGTTATGACGCAGACGGCGGGAGCTGACATGCTTGAGCTTAATTTTAGCTGTCCGCATGGACTGCCTGAGATGGGCATGGGTAATACATGCTCTGACAACCCTGAAATTGCCGCAAAAATAACAAAATTTGTTAAAGCTGTTTCAAAAATTCCCGTATGGACAAAACTTTCGCCGAATGTGAACAGTATAAAGCGCCTTGCTGAATTATGCTTAAACAGCGGAGCTGATGGAATAACAGCGATAAATACAGTAAAAGGATTTGCGGGGGTTGATGTTAAAACCGGATTGCCTAAGCTGAATATAAACGGTTATTCTGCTTATGGAGGACTTTCAGGCGATATTATCAAGCCGATAGCCCTTAAAGCCGTTTCAGAAATTGCTTCTACTCTTAAATGTAATGTTTCCGCCACAGGCGGAATTAAAAACCATGAAGACGCCGTTGAATTCATTTTGCTTGGCGCGTCTACCGTTCAGCTTTGCGCAGAAGTTATGTTTAAAGGCTATGAAATAATAAAAGAGCTAAAACATGGATTAAACAACTATCTTGAAGAATATAATTTTAATTCTGTCAATGAAATCAGAGGAAAATCGCTTCAATATATTAAGCCTCATTTTGACCTTGATAAATCAAATTGTTTAAAACATGAAATTAATCCTGAAATTTGCATAAATTGCGGAAAATGTTATAAAGCCTGTAGGGACGCCGGATATCAGGCTATAAGTTATAACGGGGATAATCTGCTTATTGATAAGCAAAAATGCTCGGGATGCGGTTTATGCAGTATTATTTGTCCCGCAAACGCTATTGTAATAAATAACAATGAGAATATATGCTCTCAATTTCTTCTAAAAAGGTAGTTAACAATTTTTTTTTTGCTATAATCTGATTATAATCAAATAAAAATAAATTTCAGATTTTTGTTAAGGGGCAACACAGCCATCCTGCAAGAAAAATCGAAATTTATTTAGTTTATAGTATATTTTAGTGACAGTTAAAAATCTCTAATTTATTAAACTTTAATAAATAAAAAATAATGGGAGTTAAAAAAAATTGTTTTATAAAGTATAATCATTTATATTTTTAAAATTATTAATAATTATTAACAATTATTAAATTTATTTAAAGTGTTATAAAATAGATTACTAAATCTAAAATTTTAAAAATAAAGTTACATTATCATGTATGAAAGTAAAGAAGGAAATAAAAAGGGTAAGAATAAAATGACATTACCAAAAGTAGCATATTTTTCGATGGAAATGGCAATAGATCAGACATTAAGCACTTATGCGGGAGGGCTTGGATTCCTTGCGGGAAGCCATATGTTATCAGCCGGTCATCTTGGCGTGCCTATGGTTGGAGTAACAATGTTCTGGTCATACGGATATTACGATCAAAGAATCAGCAGCGAAGGCACTGTTGAAATTGCTTATGTAAGAAAGCAATACGATTTTTTAACAGACACGGGAGTTACTGTTGACGTTAAAATTTATGGAAGAAACGTAAAAGTAAAGGCATACAGATTAGAGCCGGAAATTTTCGGCACATGCCCGATTTATTTATTAACAACAGATTTGCCTGAAAATACGCCTGAAGACAGAGCAATAACGCATAAACTTTATGACAGCAACGAAAGCATCCGTATTGCTCAGGAAGTTGTTTTAGGAGTTGCGGGAGTCAGAGTTTTAAGAGAAGTCGGTTATAATTTTGATCTTATTCATATGAATGAAGGGCATGCTCTTCCTGCGGCATTTGAACTTTTAAGAGAATTCAACGGAGATTTAAATCAAGTCAGGGCAAAAACAGTTTTCACAACTCATACGCCTGTTTCTGCGGGAAATGAAGTTCACTGGGTGGATACATTAATGCATGGCGGATTTTTTGCCGGAACTTCAAGAGAAAAAGCCGTTGAATTAGGCGGAGAAAATTTCTCTCTTACAGTTGCCGCTCTTAAAATGAGCAGGGTTGCAAATGCTGTTTCCCAGCTGCATGGCTTAGTTGCCAATAAAATGTGGCAGCATGTCAAGGATAAATGTCCTATTTTAGCGATAACTAACGCTGTTAACCTTAATTTCTGGCAAGATTCAAGAATTCAGGAAGCTGAAAAATCACCTGATCATAATAATCTTTTATCAATTAAAAAACAGATGAAAAAAGAGTTATTTAAATATATTTCAGGAAAAACAGGAAAACTGTTTAACCCTGATGTGTTGACTATAACCTGGGCAAGAAGATTTGCCGATTACAAAAGGGCATGGTTAATCCTTATGGAAAGAGATCGTATTGCTAAATTGCTTAAAGAAAACAAAATTCAGCTTATTTTCTCAGGAAAATTCCATCCTGCCGACACATTAGGACGAGATATGTTTAATAATATTCTTAAACAGTCTTATGAACTGCCAAATGTTGTTGTGCTTCCGAACTATGAGCTTGATTTAAGCGCATTGCTTAAAAAAGGAACGGATGTATGGTTAAATACACCGTTAAGACCGTTTGAAGCGTCAGGAACATCAGGCATGTCCGCTAACATGAACGGCGCGTTGCATTTGTCGGTTTATGACGGATGGGCAGTGGAAGGAACTTTCGATGATATTAACGGCTATACTGTTACATATCCGGGTCTTGACGATGAAATTTCCTGGGAAGAGCGTCATTGGAAAGACTATGAATGCATGATGAATATTGTTGAAAATAAAATTATTCCAACATATTACGAAGATCAAAAAAGATGGGCTGATTTAATGCGTCAGTCTATCAGAACTGCTGAAGCTTATTTCCATTCAGACAGAATGGTTATAGAGTATTATAACAGGCTATATAAATCTATAGCGCACGGAGCTGATGAAGATGAGCCTAAAGATATAATTACGGCAGAACAACCAAACTTAAACGCATGGGCTTATTCAAACATAAAATAAATATATCGAAAATCATAAATAAGCAAAGTTGCGGCTCTGCTTATTTATGTATTGCGCATATACTGGAAAATTATATTTATTTTTGTTAAAATACTTATAACAAGCCGGAGTGGCGAAACGGCAGACGCAGTTGACTCAAAATCAACCGATGGCAACATCGTGTCGGTTCAAATCCGACCTTCGGCATGTTATAATATTATAAATGAACTTTGAAAATTTAATATGCAATTGTTGAGTATTTTCGGATAATCAGAAATTTACTGATAATTTATTTAAAGATATTACAAATTGTAAACAATTTAGTAAAAATTATAACTAACTTATTTAATTTATATCTTTTTTTTAGATTATTTTATAAATTTTTCAATATAAAACACGAAAAACAATTAAAATTTAATATAATTTTATAAAGATTTTATCGATTTCTGAAAATCGAAAATAGCTGTTTAATCAACAATTATAACAACATGGGGACGTTCTGGATTTGACAGGGCGTACTGGTAGAAACAAGCGGCGTGTCGGAGCGCTGTTCTCCGATATCAACGAGCAACGGTATTAAATGCCAACAATGTAAGAACAGTTGATTTCGCGGCTCACTACAACGTAGCGAGAGTCGCTGCTTAAAAGCGGTCAACCATCGGCTAACTCCAGCCGGTCGAGTTAGTACCGGTGTCATTATACCGGATGCTTTCAGCAGACGAAGGTAAGCTGAACTAAGACAACCTTCAAGGTCCGGCAGGACTGTAAAAATGCTTGATCCGGGTTATGGGTATGAACGCTGACCTGATTCGGATGACAAAAATAGCGGACTACACACGTAGAAGTTTGTTTGTGCCCGTCTTGGACGAGGGTTCGAAACCCTCCGTCTCCACCACAAAAACCCAGAGGCTATAAGGCTTCGGGGTTTTTGTCTTTTTTAGCTTATCCATTTTGCGCCTTCAATTCAACTCGAATTGCTAATTAGTCGAAACGCTGAAATAGATTGAAATTTTATTTTA
>ERZ795055.1188-NODE-1188-length-21605-cov-5.858747_pt1 | contig 21605 bp, 25 predicted proteins | sample MGYA00375139_ERZ795055 | MGnify/ENA primary metagenome ERZ795055 (study PRJEB30184, sample SAMN05720283) | anaerobic digester metagenome | isolation source: active sludge of municipal wastewater-treating anaerobic digesters | place: USA | collected 2015-01-23 ... | reverse complement strand
ACCGAGAGCTTCGACGACGACTTCCTAGACGACGTGGACGCCGACTTCGACGACGAGGAGGAGGGCGAGGAAGACGACGCGCCTCCCGCGCTCCCGAAGAAGGGCAAGAAGACGGCCGCCGCGCCTTCAAGGAAGGCCGCCAAGGAGCCCGAGAAGCCCAAGGCGAAGAAACATACGGAGGAGCCGAAGAAGCCAGCCCGAGGCCGTCCAGCGAAGGCCGTAGAGGCCGAAAAGCCCGCCGCGAAGCGCGGACGCAAGCCCGCAGTAGCCGCCGAGCCTCCGAAGAAGCGCGGACGCCCCGCGAAGGCCGCTCCCGCTCCCGCGAAGAAGGGAAAGAGGTAAAATATGTCGCCTTCTCTACATGAAATGGAGGAGGCCGTCAACAAGGGAATCGGAACTAAGTTAATTACGCACCTTGTTACCGAAAAAGGTAACAAAGTCGTACCAGGACTTAGTTCTGGTTCCCTTTGTTTGAACGACGCTCTTTCAGGTGCGCCTAACGTGGGATATGCGTGGGGGCGCACCATTGAAATTTATGGGCCAGAACAAAGCGGAAAGACGACGCTCGCGTTGCACGCTATTGCAGAGGCGCAGAAACTTAACCTACCGTGTATGTATGTAGACGCGGAACACGCTTGCGATCCGCGCTACATGGCTAACATAGGAATAAATTTAAAAACATTATCATTTTTACAGCCTGATTATGGAGAGCAGTCGCTAGACGCGGTTATCTCGGCAATCAAGGCTGGCTATCGCCTGATCGTTGTAGATTCCGTGGCCGCGCTGACTCCGCTCGCGGAGCTTGAAGGCGACATGGGAGACGCCCACGTTGGCAGGCAGGCGCGTATGATGGGACAGGCAATGCGAAAGCTGACTGCCCTGGCGCACAAGCAAAAGACGATTGTAATTTTCATAAATCAGTTGCGAATGAAAGTCGGTGTGATGTTCGGCAATCCTGAGACTACACCGGGCGGAAACGCGCTGAAGTTTTTTGCGTCGTATAGGCTTGAGGTTCGTTCTCCTCGCGGAGGAAAAATCGAAGAGAAAGACGCGATGAAAGAAACTTCCGAGGTAGGCACGCAAACTAATATCAAGGTAATTAAGAATAAGGTATATCCTCCATTCAGGACAGCCTCATTCGATATTATCTACGGAAAGGGTATCGACAAGTTTAGCGATGCCGTAGATTATCTCGAAAGAAAAAATCTTATCGTTGACAAGAAGATTGTCATAAATAAGAAAAAGTACACGAAGAAGACGTTAGTTGACGCTATGCGTGAAGACCCGAAAGTAAAGCAGGCCGTGATAGCGTTAATAAAGGAGCAGATTCATGGTGGTACTGAGTGACCTACACTTGGGAAAAGTGCAAGACACAATCGAGATAAAGGGACTACCTTCGCGGCTTTATGATACGAAGATGCGAGTTTTTGAGGCGATCAGTTATGCGGCGAAGAGGGGCGAGAGCGTTGCTATGGCTGGCGATGTTTTCGATTCAGCTTCGCCGAATCCTATTGTAATATCCGTGTTTTTCGAAATACTCCGCTTCGCCGAAAAAAGGAATGTGAAGTTATTTATTATTCCAGGGAATCACGATTGCGGCGTCAAATATACGTCAATGCAGTACATGACCCACAATCATACGCTGTCCACGGTGATTCACTCTCCTACGGCGTTGCTTATTGACGGTCTAAATGTAGTGTTTCTCCCGCACGTTCCGAAGTCGGTAATCGACGTTACTGGCTATCAGAAGTGGGTAGTGGACAAGCTGACTGCCGAAGAGACGAAAAAGATTGACGTGGTTATCGGACACGCCCACCTGTCAGGAGCGTCTAACGCTTCCGACGTGGAGCTTGAGGCGGGAGACGCGATCCACTTCAATCCTTCCAAGTTTTTCAAATATAAATTAGGAGTGTTCGGACATATTCATAAGTACCAGGAGCTAGGGAAAAACGTATATTGCGGCCCGGTGTGTACCAATTCGTTTGACGAGGCAACTATCGAGAAGGGCTTTATCCACGTTACGAAAAAGGACGACGTTGGATATAAATTCGTTCCGTTCGCAACCGAAGAGACTGGATACAAGCAACTGACGATTGACCTAGTGAATAAGGATTCAATCAATTATGATCCTGAGAAAATGGCGAAGCTGGCTAAGGGAAAGCTACTGAAGCTAGTTGTCCATGCGCGGGACATGATGCAAGTCGATCAAGTGGAAATCAGAAAACGGTTTGACGAGTACGGAACGGTTGTCCGATTCGAAATCGTGCTGAATGACAAGTACGCGGGCGAGTCAGAGGACGACGACGTAGCGGAAGTTTTCGAAAATATAAATTACAAGCCTGTATTCAAGGCTTGGATTAAAGACAAGCCTGACATGACTGACGAAATGAAAAAGAAAGTGCTGGCGATAGGTTACGACGTGATAGAGGAGGTATTGAATGCTTCAAGAGCTAGAGCTTAATAATTTCCTTTCATACGAAAAGGAAAAGATTAAATTTACTCCTAACTCCACTATTGCGGTTGTAGGCGAGAATGGACACGGAAAGTCCGGCCTACTAGAGTCGATCCTTTTTTGTTTATACGGTGAAGGGCGCGAAGACCTTTCGAAGCTAGTTAGAATCGGCTCAGACGGCACAATGTCCGTGCGCCTGACTATGGCGAATGTTCCGGCGAAAGCGAAAAAGCTAGTCGTAGAGCGCGGCGTGAAAAAGAGCGGCGCAGGCTATACGAAAGTTATGCTGGACGACGTGCTTATTGCCCAAGGTGGTGCGTCTCAGAAAAATAATAAGGCGCAGGAATATATCGATGCGGCGTTAGGCGTTGATAAGGAATCTTTTTTGCTAACGTCTTTTTTCGGGCTAGGAGCTAACGACTCTTTAATGCAAGTAGCTCCCGCCGCAAGGCTTGAGACGTTGCAGAAACTAGCCGGGGTCGATATATGTATTGAATTTAATAAAACGGCTAACGATTATGCGAAGGCCATATCTCAGACGATGAACGAGACGAAGGCCGCAATCGCCGCGATAAATTCCGTAACTGAAAATGTGACGGAGCTTGAATTCGAATTGAAGGAGCGTTCGTCGGAACTGAAAAAGTGCAAGACGAAGCTGGACGCTTTACAGAAAGAGCGTTCGGAGCTTGCGAAGGACGAGACTCGCTACCAGAGCCTAGTACAGGAGCTTGAGGCTACCAGGGGAAAGCGTGAGGGAAAGCTGTCCTTGAAAGAGAAGGCTTCAAAGGCTGTATTGACGGCTAAAAATAATAAATTGACGGCGAAGGAAGAGGCCGCGTCCCTAGTAAAGGAGCGCGAAAGCCTAGAGGACAAGTTAAGCAAGTATTCCGCGATTGACGTTATACGAAAGCAGTATGATACATTGCAAAAGGAAATTATTGAATCGGAAGCGTCAAAGGCTTTGTTAGCCTCCGCGTTGAAGATTGAGAACGCAAGCACTTGTCCACTATGCGGCGCTGACCTAAGCAAAAGCAAGTGTGCTGATTGGAGTAAGCAACACGACGCTCTTACTGAGAAAATAGCAAAGCTACGCGAGACTCTTTTATCGAAGAAGGCAGAGGGAGAGGCGCGTGCGTCTTTCGATAAAAAATTAGAGCGCGTAAAAGAGGCCATGAAAAACAGCGCTGACGACGTGAGGGAATCGGAGGAGGCGTTAGCTGACGCTGAGAAGGAATTAGGAGTAGTAAGCGCCGCGCTCGATACTCTTGATACGCGCATAACCGCTATCAAGGGCGAGTTGAAGGACTATAATTCATTGGTTCAGAAAATCAATGATGCGGACGCTACAATAAATAAATTGCTTGGGACGAAGGGTTCGCTTGAGCAAGCCGTGAAAAACCATAGGGAGCGTATCGACAGGTGCGCGGAGAACGTTTCGAAGGTGAAGACTTTGTTAGCCGAGAATGAAAGCAACATGGAAAAAATGACGGCTTACAAAATTGTGGCAGATGCTTTTTCACGTTACGCGATCCCGGTGCAGTTGCTACGCAATATCCGTGTTGCAATCCAACGCAGGGCGACGAAAATCTATCAATACTTCAATTCCGGCGTTATACGAATTGACGACGTGGAAGGAGCGCGGCCGGGCGTGGAGTTCGTGCTGTACGATGAAATGGGAGCGCGTTCGTACAAGAGCCTTTCCGCAGGCGAGAAGGTAATGGTTTTCCTGGCGGTTCGCGTTGCTATCACGCAGATAATAAATGCGTCAAGGAATAATAAGGTGGAGTTCCTTATTCTTGACGAGATAGCGGGCAACCTCTCAGTCAAGCGGCGAGACGCGCTGACGAAACTAATAAATACGCTACTGAGGAAATTCTTTACTCAGGTGTTTATGGTTTCCCATGTAGACTTGCGCGACATTTTCAACGAGACGATTCTGGTAGAGAAGGTGAACGGCGTGTCGAGGGCGGAGATTGTGTAATGACAACCGCCGACGACGACAGGGATTGGAGTAGGCGAGTGTCCTCTAGGTATAACGGAAGGTGCGCGTGGCCTGGGTGCAAATGCACGTTTGGAATAGGCGGCCACCACGTTATACCTAGAGGCTTGTACGCGCTACGACTGATCGTGGAGAATGGCGTATTATTATGTACGAAGCATCATGGTATTGTGGAGGAGGCGAAGGGAACTAAAAGATATGATATAATGATACGTATGTTGATCGGAAGTAGGCGATACGAGGCGTTGCGCGAACTAGAAGCGGAAGCGCTATTAAATTTAGTATTGCCTGAAAATACGGAATCGGGCGAAGAGTCGTCCGAAGTGGGGTTCTAAATGCCGGATAAAAGTTGGAAGGCTTTCGAGCGTGCCGTGGCTGACTTTTTCGGCACCACGCGCAATCCGCTGTCTAGCCAGTTTTCAAGACACGATACGCAGTCAGACACGTTGCACGAAACGCTTTACATAGAGGCGAAGCGTGACAAGAAGTATTTCGGAAAAATTATATGCGACTTGATCGAAGACACCGAAGCCAAGGCGGCCAAGGAGAAGAAGACTCCTGTTATCTGCCTGAAGCGACATGGAAAAAAAGGATTCTATATTTTAGTACATTCGAGTGACCTTGTTTCAGTAACACGTGAAAGAATATGGGTGAAGGGGAAGCCATGAAAGATTTACTGAATATGCCTAACTACGATTTGATCGTGGTCGATACTATGAACATGGCGGCGCGGTGCCATTACGGGATGCGGAATCTATCTTGGAAGGGAAAGCCTACTGGAATGATTTACGGCGTTTCGAAGTTCGCGTTCAAGTGCCGCTCCCTGTACCCTCGCGCCAGGGTGGTTTTTCTTTGGGAGGGCACTAACTCCCGCCGCAAGTCTATGGACGATTCATATAAATCGAGCCGCGTAAAAGATAACGACTTCAGGTCGTTAGTGCAGGATTTGAAGCCGTTATTAGATAATATGAATGTCGATCAAATGTACCATATCGGGCTTGAGGCCGACGATCTAGCTGGCTACATGGTGCATACCCTGAAGCCTGGGGAGCGTGCGTTGCTTGTATCGACCGACGAGGACTGGTTTCAGTTCATGCGGCAGGGCACGGTCGATCTTCAGCGCGGAGACTTGATCGAATCATACGACGATTTACAGGATTCGCTCGGCTTTCCTCCCGACAGGATCGGTATTTGGAAAGTGCTGAAGGGCGACAAGTCGGACGAAATTAAAGGGATTAAAAATTTCCCTTCTTCCGTGGCGCGGTTACTTACGAATCGGTGCGACACGTATACTAAAATTAAGAATTATCCACTTCATAAGCACAACGACAAGTGGGTGAAGTGGGAGAACGAAATTAAGCAGAATTGGAACATGATAGAGCGAAATGCTGAACTGATTATTTTTCATCCAGAATGGATAGAGACTTCTCAGATAATCAGTAAGCACGGTAAAGAAAACAAGGCATATTTATTAAAGGCGATAGCGGACAATGGGATGAATAGCCTTGTTAAGGAGCTTTGAATGGACTACACGGGGGCTGAAGCTACCGTATTAGACGGCGACATTATTCAGACAGCCTACCTAAAGGCCGAAAATAACATAAAAGTAATCGTGAGTTCGATACTGACGAGCTTGCCTGACGAGTCGTCGTTTTTATATTCCTACATTAGCAATTCGAAACTGGATACATCGAACGAGAAAAATCCAGACGACGTGCTAGGTTTTACTTTCCTCTCAGGATCGGCGAACAATGCCATGATGCTAATGCTGAATGCTTTCAGGATTTTCAAGAAGTTGCCTGAAAGCGATTCCGTAGTAGCGACGACGGTTGAAGCGATCCTGGCGAGTTTAGATAAACGGGTATATAATATAATCATGGAGAAGGTGGCGAACAATGGGAAATGAGTGTACGACTTGTAAGTCGATATGCGAATTCGCAGTAACGAATAACATGGACGGGACGGGAAATTCGGACAGGCCGGATTTAATGTTTATAGGAGACGCCCCGGATTCATACGACGACGAAAACGGAAAGCCTTTTAGCGGCGGGTCAGGTTTATGGTTCAAGAAAAACTTGATCCGACCGCTTTCTATTCCCGACTCGGATATTTATTATACGAACGCGGTTCGTTGCAGGCCGACGAAGAAGGCCAAGGGCGGCGGGCGCGTAAACGCGAACGCTGACAAGCGCATAATCCTAAATTGCAGGAATAATCTGGCTGAAGAGATTAAGGCAGTCAAGCCGAAGGTTATTGTACTGTTAGGAAACGCCGCCCTTTGTTCCGTGATTTTCGGCGACAAGGTTCAAGGCGTTATGCGCTGGCGCGGCAAGCCTATGTGGAATCGTGAGTTCGAATGCTGGATGATCGTGTCCTACGCGCCTTTCTCAGTTATGATAGACCGCAATCGCGGTCTTAATTTCAAATATAAACAGATGGTATCGGACATTCAAAAGGCGCAGGAGTTAGCCGTGACGAAGCCGCCGAAGGATAGGCTTCCGGCGTGGCGTCTACTAGACGACGAAGCGTCTATTCTGGATTACCTGAAAGCCGCGAAAAAGGAAAACCAGGGCCTACTCGCGGTAGATCTTGAGACTGACGGCTTCGATTGCAGACATGACATTCTAGGAATATCGCTGACGTATAGCGATGGAAAAAAGTATTTTCCAGTTTATATTCCGTGGGTAAATGTGGAGGAAAGCGAGCGTGTGACAGCGGCGCTTTCAGAGCTTTTGCTTTCGAAGACGATTGCCAAGGTAGGGCACAACATCGACTTCGATAGAAAGTTTTTGCACTTCCACGGATTCGACATGGACGGGCCTATTTACGACACAATGACGATGGCAAGCCTTATGGACGAGAATTTCAGCATAGGCTTGAAGGAGCGGACGTGGAGTGAGCTAGGTTTCGGCGGCTACGAGATACCTCTTGAATTATATAAATGGACGCACAAGTTCACGAAGAATTCCTCCTACGCGGAAATCCCGGTGGACGTAATGGCTCCATACGCGGCCTACGATACCTATGCGACGTACAGGCTCTATGAAAAATATATTGTAGAGTTGAAGCGCCAGAAAATGATTCCGCTGTTTACGCATATCTCCACGCCAGTTAGAAACGTAATGACCGAGGCGTCGATAACTGGAATCTACGTGGACATTGAACAGGCGAACGTGCTGGACGCGAGAATGACTAAGGCGAAAAATAAATTGGAAAAGGAGATTTATTCACTCGCAGGCGTCAAGTTCAATTTCAACTCCACGGCGCAGTTAAGTAAGTTGCTTTTCGAGGAGCTACACGCGCCTAACGCTGGCCGTAGCAAGTCGGGAAACTGGAAGTGCGATAAAGCCGTGTTGAAGGCCCTGGCAGGAAAGAGCGGCAATAAAAAGTACATAAAAATCGCGCAGGCGGTTTTGAAGTATAAGTATATTGATAAATTGCAGGGCACCTACATCGGGCAGGCGAACGAGTACGTGTGGGAGGATCACCGCGTACATTCGTCTTACAATCTATGCGGAACGGTGACGGGGCGCACTAGCAACTCCAAGCCTTGCACGCACAATATCCCGTCCGACAGGCTGATTCGCTCCCTGTATCGCGCAACGCCTGGAAACGTGCTGATCGAGGCGGATATTAAGTCGGCCGAAATGCGGGCCATTGCCGCGTGTTCGAAGGACGAGGTTCTATTAAACATTTTCAGGATGGGCGTGGACATTCACGAACAAACCTTCAGGGAAATGTTTCACAAGCCGCTGGATTACAAGCCGTCAGACGAAGAGCGCAGGATTGCGAAGAGTATCAATTTCGGACTGATTTACGGAATTACCGCAGTCGGCCTTTCCCGCAGGCTAGGAATCGACGTTGACGAAGCGCAGGGATACATTGACCTGTACTTCGAACGGTTCTCAGGCGTAGCGCGTTGGCTGGAAGACACGGTTAAGTTCGCAAAGAAACACGGTTACATTGAATCACTATTTATGCGAAAGAGGAGGTTGCCTGAAATAAAGAGCGACGACAAGTTTGAAGTTTATCGCGCCGCTAGGCAGGCCATGAATTCTCCCATCCAGGGCCTAGCCTCGGACTGGACGTACATAGGCATGGCGCGAGTTGCGAAGGAACTGAAGCGGCAAAGGCTACGGTCTAAAATCATCCATACGGTGCATGACTGTATCCTGGTCGATACTATTCCTAGCGAAGTAGAGCGCATAAAGAAAATAATAAAGTGGGCCTTCAGCACGCAGATAAAGGCCCTTCCGATTGACATGGCCGTGGACATTGAAGTGGGAGAGCGTTGGGGCGAGCATAAGGATTCTAAACTAGAGCCTATCCTAAAAGAGTTAGGTGCATAAGGAGTAGACGATGCTATTAGAGGCGTTCAAATTCGAAGAGTGCGTGGATTTCGTAGAGGGCTTTCCTGGCGACAGGTTCGATAAAATCAATTACGAGTTAGGCGGAAGCGGGATCGAGCTTCGCGTGATTGACGTTCGGACGTATGGCGGAGCGGTCAGGCTTTACCTGGGCGACAACGGGGAGCCTATTGATACTGGCTCTATCACTACACCTATGCGGATAAAGCGGCCGTTCCGTTTGGCTCCCATGAGCGCATACGTGATTCATTTTCACCTTGCGCTGAAGGAGCTTCCCAAGAATGTAGTGGCGCGGATCATTCCAACGGAGACAATGGCGAAGCTAGGAATACTATTTACGGATATGCACGTCACGGAGGGCGCTTTACAGGTGACGGCGGTTCCCTTACGCATGGTGGAAGTAACTGAAGGCTATCCACTCGCGTTGCTTACCTTCATCGAAAAGGAGTGCGACGAGACTACTTGCGACGATGAAAAGGACGAGAACACGAACGAGAATGCGAACGCGAATGCGAATGCTAATAAGTCTCCTAAGAAGGGGAAAAAGAATGCAAAGAATTCATCTACTCGGAAGTAGCGAGGTAGATGCGTTAGCGGGAAGCACGGTTCATGCCGTGTTGCCCGCTTTTGCATTAGACCCTAAATACAAAGCGTTTTTCAAACTACGAAGCGAGAAAGGAGAAGAGGTTGTTTACATAAACGGCAACTCTCGCATATCGGCGGCGCAGTTGACGAAGCATTTTCCTGAGCTAGGGGCCAAGACGATTTTTATTTTTATGAAGAAGGAAGCCGACAAGGCCCTGGCGGTGGACGACTCTCGGAAGCTGAAGCACGCAGGCTACAAGGCCGTCGTCGTCGTAAGGCCGGAATATATTGTAGACGATTACAATTTTATTTCGAGCGAGACTGACAACGACGTGTGCATAGGGATACCTTGCCTCCCATCGGAACTAAGCAACGGGTTCGGGCGGTTCAACAAGATACGCGAACTGATTTTTTCCCATAAATGGAATTTACGGAGGAAGCATTATTTATGGGAGTTGGAAAATCCGGCAGAGTTGGCCGCGTATGCGAAGGCTTTCATTTTCAGGATTCAAAGCACGTTTGCAGGCTTTGTAAGTAAGCGGTGCTACGAGGACAGCTTGCTAGGAATCACCTATTCACCTAGCAAGGGTTTGCTATATACGGGATATATCGGAAATGAGCTTTTGAATCATCCGTATACTTGCAAGCAACAGTATTCGCTTTTTATGCTTAATGACGAGACAGTCAAAGGGTTCGTTTCAGGAAAGTTAGGAGTGGATATATGGAATTTACTTAATTCCAAGGAGGGCTGTAATGACGATAATTGAAAAGACAGTCAAGGCGCTAGAAAAACTACGTAGTGCGCGTAACGTCGAGATTTATATAATAAAAATGAGTAAGGACGCGAGCGATTTTTTCTACAACTCCGAAGACGGGTTTGACATTGTTCGCGGGAAGAAGTACATAGAGCGGTTTTCTGAAGTACGTGTGTTTATCGATCCTTATGTTTACGGAGAGTGGGTACAGATTTACTACAAGACTCCCGTATCGTCGCTAAATACGGTGACGATCACGAAGGACAGTAAAGATGCGTAAATCTGTATTAACTATTACAAAGGATATTTTGTTAATCCTAGTATGCGTTGCCTTACTGGCGGCGGTAGTGAACTCCGTTGCCGTCACTAGGCAACCTTTACTGAGTGAAAACAGAAACATAAAAGTAGTGCTGGACGAGTCAATAGTCCGTGGAGACGAGTCGAAGATTTATGATTTTTACGATAAAATCATAGGCGATAGGAAGTTGACGTACCTGATCGTTTCCACGGCGATATTGAACGACATTCCCATAAATTATTTCGTAGCGTTATGTTATACTGAAAGCCGCTTTAACGTGAACGCGGTTGGAAAGAATATAAACAAGGAAGGAGTTATTACGTCTTACGACTACGGCCTATTCCAGCTAAACAGCATAACTTTCGCCGATTATACCAAAGCCTACCTTATGATGCCGGAAAATAATATACGGCTTGCGGCGCAACACCTTAGAATGAAGTACGAGAAGTACAAGAATTGGTATGAAGCGATAATATGTTACAATGCTGGCAATACGGAAGTCGTTTACAATACTAGCGTCAAGCATTTTATTTCCGTGCTTACAAAGAATGACGAATTGACGGCGAAGTTCGAATCGGAGTTTTGAAATGACTGTACGAAAATGCTCAGAGTGCGGCGCGTTGCATCCGAAGGTGATTAGCTGGATGGATTCATTACAGCGTGAATTCTTTTTTTGTAACATGGTATGCAAAGAGCATTTTTTGAAAACTACGTATCCATCCATGCTTGTGAAGGAGCGTGAAAATGAAATCGAATCGGCAAGTATATTGCCACAGGTGCGCGAGTTTATTGCTCATAAAAACAAAAACGGGAGCATTACCGTTGTGCGTGGCGACTGCGAAATTCATTCCGGGGCCGCTACGCGAGAGGGTGAACATAAAGGGCATAACGTCAGCGGTGAAGCGCAACCTGACGAATGATTGCGAATACTACAAGAGCAAGTTATTTACAACTAGGTATATCCTAGATTTGAAATCCTGGGCGAGGGGTGCCATAAATGCCGAAGAAGCAAGAATCGAAGACTACAGTATCGACGCAGAAAACGAAGAAGCTGGACAGTACGCAGATAAAGAAGCTGAAAAAATTAGTAGAGGGCGAGGAGCCGAAGAAGGTTCCGAGGAAATCTACTATGAGGACGAAGAAGGAGATAGAGGACGGGCATTATCAAGCGAATGCCAAGAATATCGAGAAGGCGACAATCTACGAAGTGAATGTGACCCTGAATGTGACGACGAGGTTACAGAATATGAATGTGACCTTGAAGGAGAGGAAGAGGAGCCCGGCGAGTTGGAAGGAGAGCTTGGATCGAGCGGTGACGGTGGAGCAGATAGTGGACAAGGTGAAGAGGCAGATAATAAAGTCGGGAACGCTTAATCTGACGTTGCGCGACAAGACTGCCAACACGCCGCCGCAGGAGAGCGTACAGGGAATCGACGCAATCGACGTGGAACTTCTCTTACAATTATTTGGAGTTGCAGAATGACACAGGATGAAATTAGAGACGCGATACGCGCTCGAATAAAAGAGAAGAAGTACCTGTACGGCTCCGGGGCCGTTATGAATAATATAAACGAGGCAATCAAGAATTACCCGGAGCTTACTCCGAGAGAGCGCGACTTCGCCTTTCGGAGTTCTATAGAGCATCGGTCGGTGTATCAATGGGCCGCGTTCTATAATGTTTCGTATTACGCAATTTACTATATGATTCATAATCCACGGGTGAAGCAACTGATTGAAGAGATACAATTCAATCTCAGAAAATACACCGTGGGTATGCAAGTGCTTTTACTGCGCGAAGCCATGATGCAGTATTTGAAGATTTTCCGTGCGCCTGAATTCGGAGATAACATTGAATCCAAGCGGAAGGCCGCTAAGGAGATAATGTCTAATTTCGGGCTTATGAAAGAGGCTGGCGAAGAAGGCGGCACGCAACTTTTGAACGTGAATATCTATAACGACAAGTCCGATGGCGATGCTATGCGCGACGTAGGCGCTGAAGGCGCTAACGATGTAACAATTTCCGTGACTGAGCTTGAAGAGGAAATGCGCGAGCTAAAACAGCTTGAGGATATGCGTTCGAAGATTGCGGAGCATGACAAGAAAACGAAGGGTACTAGCAAGGATCACGGAGGCGGCTTCGAAGGCGTTGACGCCCCGGAGATAAAATTATATTAAGGGGAAAATATGATTTTAGGGATAACAGGGCAGAAGCGTAGCGGCAAGAATACCGTAGCGGCTTTCCTGGCTATGCAGTACGGCGTAGGATTGATTGCCTTCGCCGATCCTATTAAGGCCGCGCTAAAATCTATTTTTCTTTGGGACGACGACTTTATTGAATTCCATAAGGAGGAGGTCGATCCTCTTTGGGGAATCTCGCCAAGACAGGCCATGCAGAATCTAGGAAACGAGTGGGGACAACGCACGCTATCAAGCACGTTTCCTAGATTCAACGAAGTAACGTATCGTTCGCTTTGGGTGAATAATTGCTTCGAAAGAATGAAGCGGGACTACTATCAAGGATCGTGGATAATTACCGACGTTAGGTATCCGCAGGAAGTGGAGGCGGTGCGCTCCGCAGGCGGAAAAATTGTAAAGGTTATCCGCAGTAGCAACGAGTGTACGGATACCCATGAATCAGAAGGGTATATCGAAAGTATCCAGGCCGACTATGAAATTCATAACGACGGCACGTTAGACGACTTGAAAGAGAAGACGCTGACGTTGCTAGGAGGCTTGTTAAATGAGTAATCTGAAGTCGGTGCAGTCGAAAATAAAAACCGCGAAACAGATAGAGGAGGATCGCCTAAAAAACGATGCTCCTACTCTTTTTTGGGCAATGAAGTATCACCTGAATTCTCGCGGCGAGAGAATGTCGTTCCAGAAAGTTCCGTATCTATTGTCATTATATATTTCGATAAAAACCGACACGCAACAAGTCGTAGAGAAGTCCGTGCAATGCGGGCTTTCGGAATTATATATATGCCACTCGCACGTAGAGGCGGCGGCAGGGCTGACGGTTATGTACGTCCTTCCGAAGTACGAGCTTCGAAACAGGTTCGTAAATAATAGAATATATAAATTGCATAAACGCGCCCCTAAATACTCGGAAATGGTACGTAGCGGCGCAGGCGGTATTCACCGCACGTCGCTAATCCATTTTGGAAAGGGCACGATTTCCTACGTGGGTTCGAACGTCGAATCCGAGTTTATCGAAATGCCTATTGATTCGGCATACGTGGACGAAAAGGACAGATGCAACCTAGCCAACCTGGAATTGCTTCCTGACCGTTACACGGCGTCACCGTATAAATTCCATCGTGAGATTAGCAATCCCACGGTGGAGGGTTTCGGCATCGACGAGCGCTACCAAAAAAGCACTCAGGGTCTATGGCATATAAAATGTCCGCATTGCGGGCGCTGGTTCAATCCTGATTTTTTCAACAATGTGGTAAAGCAGATAGGCCCGCGCCAGTACATTCCGCGTGATCCTACCTATGACGCTGAGAACGAGAAAAAAGATATTCGAATTATATGCGAATGCGGAAAGGCTATTGACGACAGGTGCATGGACGGAGAATACGTTCATAAATATCCGAATCGCGCATGGCAGGGATACCGCATAAGCAAGCTACTGAATAAATTCGCTCCGCTCAGGCAGTTGTACGACAAGTGGGTGGACGCGCAGGGAAACGAGATAAAAACTCAGGTCGTTTACAATTCGGATTTGGGCCTTCCGTATTCGTCAAAGGGCGCGAAAATTACACGCGAGGATTTGGACAGGCTGAAGAAGGTCTATACAATAAATCCAGAAAAGGCAGACAGGCCGCGAATCCTTGGCGTTGACGTAGGTGCGGACTTGAACTACGTCGTGCGCGAGCTAGTGAAGGAACAAGGAATCACCTACCTTCGCTTCCTGGCGGCCGGGACAGTGCCTACGTTCGAACTTCTTTCGACGGAGGTTATTGACTACTACAGGCCCCGGATCGGAGTGATAGACGCGAATCCTGAAATCCATAAAGTGCAGGAATTGAAGGCGAAATACTCCAACATATATTCGTCGGTTTTTCAGGAAGGAAAAATTGTAATTTCCGTGAATAAAGGCGACCGCATTGTGAACATGGACAGGACGGCGTTGCTAGATACCGTCAAGGCGAACGTGGAGCGTGGATTATATATAAATCCTGACAATGCGGAGTTCATCGACAACGGCGAGTATTATTCTCAAATGACGGCTTCGACGCGCATTCTGGAAGTGGACGAAAACAATCCTGAGAAGAGTCGTTTCGTTTGGGTTCATACTCAGCCTGACCACTACTTCCTGACCGAGGGATATTGCTTGCAGGCGTTGACGCTGGTTCCGAATATCGACGGCGTTATAGACTTCTTCAATAAAAATAAAACCTCGCTACTGCCGTCCGTGTCCAGCATAGAGGGCTTGAGCGAGGACGAGAGGAAAGAGGTAGACCGCCTGACCAGGATTAGTCCAGAACAAGCGCTTATGGAAATTCGTAAAAATAACATGAAAAAATGATCGTTCGCGCAGTAGTATATGTTAGATGCTCCCTATAGATGGGAAGCGAAGGAGTTTTTTATGATTTCCACTCACGCAGGCGTAGTTGACCTTGCCAAGGAACTTTCGCGGCTGGACGCGCTGAAGGCCGACTACATTCCCTTCTCGCGGCAGATTGAAATGAGCGAGGACGGAAAGAGGATCGGGCTTGAGGGCGTCGGAGCCTTCGACGTGAACAATCACTTCGAAGGACAGCTTGCCGACAGGCTAGGAATCCCTCGTAAGTATTACGATTATATTGAGGGAGTTCCGGGGCTGAAGGCGAATAACGTCAATACGCTTCTCAAGTACAAGAATGAGAAGCGCATGGTTCGCACGCAGGAGGGGACAGCGCGAGCGTTCCTTTCGGATAGGTACAAGCCTATCGATCACTTGTTCGTGATTGAGCCTTTCATGCAGGCCCTTGCGGACTACAAGAAGAAGAGCGGCGGCGAGTTCAATGTTCGCGCAACGTCGCTCACTCCCTCGCGGCTCTACGTGCAGATTTCGTTCCCGAATATCACGGGCGAAATCGTGAGCGTGGGGCGCGGCAGGGAAATCGTCAACGCTGGAATCGCGCTGACCAATTCCGAAATCGGAATGGGCGCGTTCGACGTGCGTTCGTTCCTCTGGTGGCAATGGTGCAAGAATGGCGCGACGGCCGAGAGCTTTATTCGCAAGTACCATACCGGGCGCAGGGCGGGAGACGACGAGGAGGATTACAGCGTCTACTCCGACAAGACCATTAGCCTTGAAATGAAGGCTTTCCAGTCCAGGCTTTCCGACATTTTCAACCACGCGCTTACGGACGACGCTTTCCAAGACGTTATCCGCAAGATACAGGCTACCACGGACGACAAGGCCGAGAAGCCGACGACGCTGATTAAGAATGTCACGAAGCGCTATCAGTTGTCCGAGGAAAACGGCGAGAAAATCCTGGCGAACATGGTCAACGAGGGCAACCTGAATCGCTACGGGTTGCTTAACGGGATCACGCGACTGGCACAGGAAGTCGAGGACGCCGACACGTCCTACAATCTCGAAAGGCTTGGAAGCGACATTATAGAACTGAAGCCTTCCGAGTGGCGCGTGCTTTCGGAGAAGGAAGAGGCCACGGCGTAAAAAAACATTCAACTAGATAATAAGCCTGTCAAACGACGGGCTTATTATTTTTCTGTATAATGGGAGATAACATGAGATTGATGCTAGGTGATTGTTTGGATAGAATGAAAGAGATACCCGATGGCAGTATTGATATGGTTTTTGCAGATTTACCTTACGGAATTACTTGCGCTTCATGGGACTCGGTAATTCCAATGGCATTGTTATGGCCTGAATATGAACGAGTTATTAAAGATAATGGTGCGCTTTGTTTTACTTCGAATCAACCGTTTACTTCCATGCTAATTTTTTCAAAACTAGCATGGTTTCGATGCGAGTGGATATGGAATAAAGAAAATGTAAACAATTTTGGAAACGCTAACATTCATCCATTAAAACAGCATGAAACAATAGTAGTGTTTGGTAAAAAGAGAACGGTATACTATCCTCAAAAAATTAAAGGTAAAATAAATCATTCCAGAGGAGATAGTATAAAAAATAGAAAATCTGAAGCAAATAACATTGATCCGTCAAAAGCAACTGATGATTTTTCTGGTATGAAATATCCTAAGACAATAATTACTATTCCGAAACACGCAAGTCAATGTAAGTATCATCCAACCGAAAAGCCAGTAGCACTAATGGAGTATTTCATAAAAACATATTCCTTAGAGGGGGAGACAGTTTTAGATAACACAATGGGATCAGGGTCTACAGGTGTTGCTTGTATAAATACAGGAAGAGATTTTATCGGTATTGAGAAAGACGAAAAGTATTTCAAGATTGCCAAGAATAGAATAAGGGAAGCTATTAGGGAGAAGAGAAAACTTTCAGGAGGAATTAAATGAAGGATGCTATTGTACAAAATTTCAGGCTTGCGGATTCGTTTGTTGAACAGTATAAAACAATTAAACCGAAGTGGGGAGTGGAAGGCGAGTTCACTTATTATCGCACGTACTCGCGCAGGATCGAAGGTGAGAATAGAAACGAGACGTGGTGGGAGACGGTGCGCCGAGTGGTAGAGGGCACGTTCACGATCCAGAAACAGCATTGCGCTAGTTTCAAGCTACCGTGGAAAAATGACAAGGCACAACGATCCGCGCAGATTATGTTCGACAAGATTTTCAATTTCAAGTTTTTACCTCCGGGGCGCGGCCTTTGGATGATGGGGACGCAGTTCGTGAAGGAGCGCGGAAGCGCGGCTCTTATGAATTGCGCGTTCGTTTCCACGGAGGATATTCAGACTCGCGGATCGTTCGCCTTCACCTGGGCGATGGATGCGCTTATGCTAGGCGTAGGCGTAGGATTCGACACTAAGGGCGCGTTGAAAATAAATATAAAAACGCCGAAGGCAGACGGCGTACACGTTATCTCAGACGACAGGGAAGGGTGGGTGGAAAGCGTGCGCCTAGTGCTGGATGCTTTCTTCCACGGAAAGCAACTCCCTACGTTTGATTATTCCAAGATTCGCCCATACGGTTCGCCTATTCGCGGATTCGGAGGCGTGGCGAGCGGCCCGCAACCGCTGATCGACCTTCACAATAATCTAATTAAGTTGCTTTCTAAAAAGACAACTCTTGAGTCGGTCGATATTGTCGATATTATGAATTTAATCGGAGTGTGCGTGGTTGCAGGCAACGTGCGCCGCTCCGCTGAATCGTGCATCGGAGAGTGGAATGACAAGGCGTATCTTAATATAAAAAATCCCGAAATGAATAGCGCTGAGAATCTATCGCATAGGTGGGTTTCAAACAATTCAATTTTCGCGGAGGTAGGCAAGACCGACTACAAGCGCGTTGCCGAATTGATTGCGAAAAACGGCGAGCCAGGAATCGTATGGCTTGAGAATATCCGTACCTACGGGCGTACAGGCGATGCGCCTGACTACAAGGATTCGAACGCGAAGGGGCTTAATCCGTGTTTCGAGCAAATTCTTGAATCGAGCGAAACGTGCTGTCTAGTAGAGACTTTCCCGTCGTTGCACGAGAGTTACGAGGAGTACGAAGAAACTCTCAAATATGCGTATCTTTACGCGAAGACGGTAAACCTACTTCCTACCGAGTGGCCGGAAACTAATGCGATCATGCTGAAAAACAGGCGGATCGGAACTTCAATGTCAGGCATCGTAGACGCTTTCGTGCGGCACGGCAGGCGCGAGGTACTTGATTGGTGCGCTATGGGCTATCAATACCTTCGCCGCGTTGACAAGATTTATTCAGACTGGCTATGCACTCCTATGTCGATTCGTGTAACGTCAGTAAAGCCTTCAGGCACGGTATCGTTACTGCCCGGCGTTTCTCCCGGCGTGCATTATCATCATTCGCAGTATTATATTCGCCGAATCAGAATCGCTACCGAGAGTCCGTTGCTTCAGATTATGAAGGACGCTGGCTACGAGGTAGAGTATTCCGTTTATGGAAACACCGAAGAGGAGCGTCGGCTAACGTCGGTAATTTCATTCCCGGTACATATTCAGAATTTCGACAGGAAGAAGGCCGACGTAACTATTTGGGAACAAGTGAAAAACGCTGTAGACCTTCAGCGTATTTGGGCCGACAACTCAGTTTCTATCACGGTGACGTTCAAGCCAGAGGAAGCGAAGGATATTCAGAAAGTGCTTGAGGCTTACGAGGATTCGCTAAAAGCAATTTCGTTCCTACCGCTGAAGGATCACGGTTACGCGCAGGCTCCCTACGAGGAGATTACGAAAGAGCGCTACGATAGCATGGTTGCGAAACTGAATGCGCCTAACTTCGAATCTGTTTTCATGGCTCCCGAGGGCGAGACGTTTTGCGACGGTGATAGCTGTAGCGTTTTCAAAGGGGGAAAGTAATGGGCAAAAATTTAACTAGGCAACTACTGAAAGAGCGTATTGCGAGCGGGGAGTTTGCGGAGGAGAAGAAGGATAATACCGTCAAGCCGAAAAATGAGACTCCGCTTCAGCCTGGACAGAAAAAGCATTTACTGAATCCTCGCGCCTACAAGGATCATATCAAGGCGCGGGACATTCTGGCGCAATGCGTAGGCGCTACCTCAGAGCTATATTTCAAGGAAAAGATAAATATAAAAGAGCTACGGTATTATCAAGTGGAAGGAGCGAAGAAGGCGATTCGTACAACAAGCCTTTCTGATACCTTGCAGGCGTGGGACGACTTGTTCGGAAACTTCCTATGTAGACTTGAGGAAGGGAAGGCCAAGGGCGTTCCTATCCGATGTTCCTTCCTAGCCGAGTTTCTTGAAAGCATGGGCGGAATAAAAGCTACGGAGCATTGCAGGAATATCGAGTCCACGTTCGACGCCAAGAAGGACGAGCCCAAGACGTTAGTTGAAACTACGGAGGAAGCAAAATGAGCGGGAAAAAAGCCAAGGAAAATAGGAATAGCAAAATGGTAGATATTTCCACGCTTCGCCTGGGGCTGGATATTGAAACTGGAAAGGTGATCCTGGGCGCGGCGAACGAGGAAGGCGTCATTGATCATACCGCAGGCGTGATTCTGGATATTACCGAGGATTTTTTCAACATGGTAAAGGAAATCACGGAGCTTCGCATGGCGATGCTGAAGAAACAAGAGGAGCAGGCCGCGCAGTCGAAAATCATCATTCCTACCGAGGCTGAAAAGAATTTGCTAGGGAGGAAATAATGAAAATAATCGAACAGTATTTTGAAATACAGGACGAAGGTGAATCCCATGTAGTCACCATGAAGCGGTTCGCAAAGCGGATTGAGCGTTGCGGGCGCGTAGCTTACAAGTCGGAGGATAAAATAACGGAAGACTCCTACGAGCCTTTCATTTATATGCTCCGAAAAAGAAAGCACCTGTCCGTGCTTGAGCATTCTCTAATGACGGTTATATTCGTGACGGACAGGGGCGTATCGCATGAGCTTGTTAGGCATCGTGTGGCATCGTATACGCAGGAGTCAACGCGATATTGTAACTACACCGACGACAAGTTCGACGGCCAGCTTACATTCATACTTCCAGTATGGATGAATAAAATAATGCTGGACGGAAAGTATTTCAGTAATAGAGATACAGCGGATAACGTGTGGCTTGAAAGTATGATGGGTGCCGAGACACAATATAACCGTTTGATAAACCTGGGATGGAGGCCAGAACAAGCGCGTGACGTTCTACCAATTTCGTTGAAGACGGAAATTGTGGCGTCAATGAATTATCGTGAATGGCTCCACGTATTTGACGAGTGGCTTTTCAATAAGGCCGCCCATCCTCAGATGCGTGCGCTAATGCGGCCGTTGTACGATTATTGTAGAATTACCTTGCCGTGCGTTTTCGATTGCGGCAATCCCGACATAGATTGTAAATAAGGAAGTATTATATGCGCGTATTCGTAGACATGGACGGCGTGCTTGCCGACTTCAATTCGCGTTTTGAGTCGTACCTGTCGAAAGCGGGAGTGCTGGCAAAGCGCGTCGTGACGAGTTGGAAGCTGACGGAGCGTGTTGCGGATAACGCGCATATAATGAATAAATCCGCCTACGTGAACAAGATTCTAAGCACGCCTGGATTTTGGAGCGGCATAGAGCCTATCGCAGGCGGCGTGGACGTGCTGACGAAGTGGACTAAGAATAAAAAGCTGGACGTGTACATAGCGACTTCGCCCTGGATTTCATCGCCTACGTGCATCGAGGAAAAGATAAACTGGATTCGCGCCTATGCTCCGAAGTTCCCTGTTTCGAAAATAATAATGATTTCAAATAAATCGCTTTTGAACGGTGACATTATTATTGACGACAAGCCTTCGCATATCGAGGAGTGGCGCGGGGCGCACGCAATCTGTTTCGCGCAACCTTGGAATGAATTCGTGAAAGCCTCCGCAGGAGAAGAAAAAACCGTGTGGCGGGCTGGCACCTGGAAGGGAGTTGCGGAGATTGTCGATTATCTGGTAAACTAAATACGACGAGGGCGGATACCTTGCAACTGCCTGAAAGCATTAACAAAGCAAGGTTGGCAAGTAGGGCGGCGGGGCGTACACAAAGGGTTGTGCGTTCCTTTCCGCCCTCGTTTTTTTTATATTTTATTTTGAAAACTTCTCCGCATGGGCAGTAGTATAGGGCGACAAGAGAGACACGCGCTACCGCACTTAACAATCGTGTAGTGAAAAAGAAAATGCGATTTATGTCATAAAACCTATTGACAGTCCCGAGGATTAGATTATACTTGGAACTAGATACGGGAGGTTGACATGGTGAGTAGCAGGAAGCGCCCTAACAGACTGAGAATCCGAAGTCGGGCAATTCGCACCTTGGTTATCGAGGCCGGGTACGACGTGGGCGTTCGCGCCGTCCTAGGCGGCTACAAGGCATCGTCCTACGTGAGGACGGCCGCTGGCTGGAAACTGAATAGAAAAAGCGCGTAGCGCTTATTACAATTATGGCGAACGTGATTCGCCGGAAATTGGAGAGTAAAATGGCGAAGACGGGAAAGAGCATCGGCGACGGACTTCCGTTCGGCACGCGCAGGACGGCGCTGGACAACA
>ERZ795055.1185-NODE-1185-length-21612-cov-40.753305_pt1 | contig 21612 bp, 20 predicted proteins | sample MGYA00375139_ERZ795055 | MGnify/ENA primary metagenome ERZ795055 (study PRJEB30184, sample SAMN05720283) | anaerobic digester metagenome | isolation source: active sludge of municipal wastewater-treating anaerobic digesters | place: USA | collected 2015-01-23 ... | reverse complement strand
CTATAGACTTTGCAGAAAAACCAAACGCTTTTCCAATGAAAATTCTTTGCTTCAAATCATCTTCTACTAAATATATTATAAAAAAAATGGATTTATTTTACTAGTTTTTATCATAGAATGCGGAGCGGGATGTGTCAGCCCTATTATCAATTACATATACAGCACGTGTAAGCCTTATTTCATTGGTTATTATTCTATCTCCTTTACTTCCATCTTTCAGAATACCGCCTTTGGCTATGATAATTTCATCTTTTATAATACCATTAAAATAATTTACTCCCAGCTTATCAAACTTTATATCATATAAAGGGATTACTCTATTTGTTTCCGCTACAAAAGTATCTGTAACCATTTCCTTTAAAAGTTTGTTGTCTTCAATTGGTTTTTTTGTCAACCAAAAAGAATACTCAAGAAACCTTGCTTTTTGATAATCACTTAAACTTGTTGTAATTGTATCAAAATCACTTTTAAAACTAATTTGCCCATCATAACTTTCATTAACATAAACTGTATCAGGAAAAATAAATTTTATGTCTTGATAAGCTGATTTTTGAGTTACTTCAACCTCTTTTCTGCATGAAATACAAAATATTATGCATATTGAAAATAAAATGTTTTTTGTCATATTTATTGTTGCAATAGTGAATTAATTATTTCTTTTAGTTCCTTTTTATCTTTAACTACTTGTTGTTGTGCTCTCTTTTCACCTACATCCGCACAAATCCATTCGTGTGGTTACTAAAATCTCCCTCCGCAAGCTGCTTAAACTTCTCAGCAAAACCAAACGCTTTTCCATCGTAATTAAACACACCAATAAAACACCCTAGTTCAATCATCTAAATAATGACTTGTCCTAAAATAGGTTTACATAAAATAATTTAAAAGAATCAAAAACTATAGAATCTAAAAAAAAGCTAAAAAAAATTTATACTGAGCTTGATGAAATAAAAAAACTAAAAAAATCAATTAATCCACATAAACCACCTCAAAAACACGGGTGTTCAACTCCTTCATCGGATACATAAAACCATTCACCTCCTGCATAAACTGCAAATAAACCACCATAACTTTCGTTCCCGCACCAACTGGCAAAGCACTAACGCCCAACTCCAACGGAGCCGTTGCCGTAGCCTTCGAAAGCACCACCGGAGCACTCTTCGCTAAAACTGGCGTAAACGTCGTAAAGTCAAAAACCAAATACCCGGCCTGCAACGACACATGCGTCGCTCCCTTCGGAAATCGAACAGCTGCCATATCAAATGCCGCAATCCTAAAACCGTTCAATTGCCAGTCCGCCTCAAATCCCTGCCGTAAAACCGAATCCAAGCCGTCACCCGAAGTCAACACATAACGATGCAATAACTTCTTCCCCGCAGCACTCTGCAAACCAATCCCCACCGTTCGTTGTCCACGCTCTGAAACCGAATCAAAAACCTTGATGCGGGTAAACAACTGCACTAACCGTTGATGCAACAACGTATCCTTAAATTGATAACTAATCGGTTGCAAACCAAGCTTAAAATACTTCACTGAAGTCATACAAGTCTTAAACTCACTGCCATTCTCCCGCACCCGAGACATGCTCGGCTTAGTCTTTATCGCCACCGAATTAAAACCACCACCCGCAATCCGCGACAACGGCTCCCCCAATCGATTATAAAAATTCAACCCATCCAATGTGCCCTCAAGCTTAATAATACCTTTTTGCCTTGCCATAATGTATCTTTTTTTAAAAGTTGATAACCTAATGAAAACCAAAGATATACAAATTATTTAAAATAACAATAAAATAAGTTTAAAAGTAAAATATAGTAACTTTATAGTAAGTATATAGTAACATTATAGTAACTATATAGTAACTTTAATTAAATTAAGATAGATAATCCACAACCATTCCATCCACATACCATCCATCACAAATAAAACAGCCCCCGCTAAAATAAATACCTCCTAAAAACAAAAAATCCCGATTACTCGGGATTCTCTGTTATCGAACGTCTTCGTTCTGTATTAAATCTAAATACAAGTTAACCTTGTCTTTCAGCTCTTTTCGGTGCGTAATAAAGTCTAAAAATCCGTGCTCTAACACAAATTCAGCCGTTTGAAACCCTTCCGGCAAATCTTTTCCTGTCGTATCTTTAACAACACGTGGCCCCGCAAAACCAATTAAAGCTCCGGGCTCGGCTATGTTTACATCGCCTAACATGGCATACGAAGCAGTAGTTCCACCCGTAGTTGGGTCTGTACACAACGATATATACGGAATCTTCGCCTCAGCTAACTGAGCCAACTTAGCCGAAGTTTTAGCTAACTGCATTAACGAATAAGCCGCTTCCATCATTCTGGCTCCCCCTGATTTCGAGATCATCATAAAAGGAACTTTGTTCTTTATCGAGTAGTCAATCCCTCGGGCAATCTTCTCTCCAACGACAGCTCCCATAGAACCGCCTATAAAAGCAAAGTCCATACAACAAACCACTAAATCCTTTCCTTTCGATTTTCCAACGGCTGTTCTAACGGCATCTTTCAACCCCGTTTTCTCATAAGCATCTTTCAACCGGTCAGAATACTTCTTAGTGTCCACAAAATGAAGCGGGTCTTTTGAGGTCATCTTCGCGTCTAGCTCCTTAAACTCATTATCGTCAAACAAGATTTCAAAGTATTCCTTACTGCCAATCCGTACATGAAAATCATCATCAGGACTCACCCATAGGTTTTTAGCCAGTTCATCCTGGTCAATAATTTTACCCGTTGGCGATTTGTACCAAAGTCCTTTTGGCACATCTTTTTTGTCTTCCGTTGCGGTTTGAATTCCTTTTTCTGTTCTTTTAAACCAAGCCATATCGTATTTTTTAATGGATAATTGATTAATCAAAAAGCGGTATAATCAACTGTAAATGATAGTTCGTTTGTTATAAAGTATTCACATTATTTAAATCTGCAAAGGCTTGTTCTAATCGTTTGTTAAACGTTAGTTCACCTTCACGCACCCATTTTCTTGGGTCATAATGTTTTTTATTAGGTGAATCAGCACCATCCGGACTACCGATTTGCGTACGTAAATAATCTATTTTGTTCACCATATAATCACGAATTCCTTCCGTAAAAGCGAATTGTAAATCAGTATCAATATTCATTTTAATCACACCATAGGAAATAGCCTCTCTGATTTCTTCTAATGTTGACCCTGAACCTCCGTGAAACACAAAATCAATCGGATTAGGTCCCGTGTTAAATTTGTGTTGAACATAGTCTTGTGAATTCTTAAGAATAACCGGAGTCAACTTCACATTACCGGGTTTATAAACCCCATGAACGTTTCCAAATGCTGCTGCAATCGTAAAGCGAGGACTGATTTTCATCAACTCTTCATAAGCATAGCTCACTTCTGCAGGTTGTGTATATAATTTTGAACTGTCAACGTCAGAGTTGTCCACACCATCTTCTTCTCCTCCTGTAACGCCTAACTCAATCTCTAACGTCATACCCATTTTGCTCATTCGCTCTAAATAGCCTTTACAAATATGGATATTTTCTTCTAATGACTCTTCAGATAAATCAATCATGTGTGAAGAGAACAATGGTTTTCCCGTTTCAGCAAAATGCTTTTCAGAAGCATCTAACAAACCGTCAATCCAAGGAAGTAACTTCTTAGCACAATGATCCGTATGTAAAATAACAGTAGCTCCATAAGCTTCTGCCAGCGTGTGAATGTGTTTTGCTCCGGCAATAGCACCTAAAATAGCAGCACGTTCTCCTTCATTGGTAAGTCCTTTTCCGGCATTGTAAGCTGCTCCACCATTGGAAAACTGAATGATAACGGGTGCATTTAATTTAGCAGCTGTTTCTAAAACACCATTCACGGTGCTCGACCCAATTACATTAACTGCCGGTAAGGCAAATCCTTTTTCTTTAGCATAGCTAAATATTTCCTGTACTTGGTCTCCGGTAGCAACGCCCGGTTTTATGTTGTGTGCCATGATGAATTTGTATTAGTTAAGACAACAAAAATAATAATTAAAAAAGGTTTAGTGAAATTATTAGTTATAAAATCGTTTCCTTTCCGTCGTGTTTTTTAAGTATTTATAAACGATATCGTTTTAGAATGGATAATTAATACCAATATTAAAAACGGAATTACTGAAATTATATTCCTTAAACCATCGGTCACCAATTTCATTCGCCGGATTGTAGGTTTTAAATCCAATATCAAAACGGGCCACCACAAAACCGAAATCATACCGAATTCCAAACCCCGAACCAACAGCAATATCTTCTAATGAACTCAATCCCGTGAACTTTGCTGCTTCAATATCAATATTGTCTAAAAAGTTCCAAATGTTCCCAACGTCTACAAATAGAGCTCCTCTCACTTGTCCGAATAGTTTAAATCGGTATTCGGTATTAAAGGCTATTTTTAAGTTGGCATCATTAAAGTCATTTTGTGCATTACTGCTACCCGGACCTAAGCTATAAGGTTGCCAAGCCCGATTGTCATTAGAACCTCCGGCAAAATAACTTCGTGAAAACGGAATGTTGTCGGAATTACCATAAGGAATGGCTACACCAATAAAAGCTCTGGAAGCAATTACACTGTTTTTTCTAAACTCAAAATGTTTAATATATTCAAATTCTGTTTTGATGTATTGTGAATATTCAACATCAAATATTGTTTTATTTCCATTTGGTCCCGTTGGTTGATTAGAAGCTCCTGAAAACAACGACAGAAAGTTTCCGGCAGATTCTACTTTTGTTCGAAATACGGAGAAATTATTGTCCAATATTCCTTTTTTTGTTGAAGTAGAATAATTGAAACTTGCTGACAAGATAAAGTTGTTCTCTGTTAAACGGGTTTTACGTCCGTCAATGTTCTTAATTTCATTGTAATCATCTTCCGTAGGGAATATAGTTGGGTTGTCTCCTAAAACATCATTTAAGAAACCATCTGTCCCTGATTCTATAATTAAATCACCTGTCCCGTTTTCATCATAATAATCAGGATTAACATCATAATTTTTTGAAATCGAATTCAAGGCATCATATGACGATTGATAAACATTAAAATAATTACTGACATTAATATTTTTAACGTACTGAATGGAAAATAAATCAACATGAATAGAATTATTTCGCTTCGGTGTCCACTTATAAGTAAAAGAGCCGGTTAAGTTTTCTTTGTCTAATCCAATGTTTTTTTGTTTAGCATATCCACCCGAGATTTGTGTCGAAGGCAGCATGTTTTTTGGAATAACATTATCAGTGTTAAGCGGAAATAATATCCTCGGAAAACTAAGTTTTGCGTCTAAACCTATTTCAGAAATATTAAAAAACTGATCATTTGGATTGGCGTTGTCTCGTGAAGAACCAATGTTTCCTCTAAACGAAATATCAAAAGTTTCTGCACCATTAAAAACATTCCTGATTCCTGCAGAGAGATTTGCAGTAATTCCAAAATCCTGAATGTCAGAATGGGTTAAATCAACAGAGGGGAGGAAAGAATATTTCTTCCTCGGACTTAGATAAATGTTAGCTATTAAGGTGTTCGAAAGACTGTCTTTTTCATTGACCTGATAAAGAATGGAAGGATAATTGAATATCTTAAAATTCGCTAAGGAACGGGATGTTAAATTGTTTCTGAAATCACTATACGTGGAACCTTTCGTAATAAAAATAGCATCTGTTATCGCTTTAGGTTTGTATTTAAATTTATCAGAACTGTAAATATTAAAATTGTTATAGGTAATTGTATCTGTTATTTTTGAACTGCTTTTTAAGTTTGGATTATCCGTGTAAATGTTTACTTCGCTGATTTTGAATATTTCAAAAGGTTTTGAAACTAAAGTATCCCCTGAACGATAAGAATAATTGCCAATAAGTAAATTGATATTAGCTTTATCTCCGGTTGAAATGGTATCCACTTCATAACTGATATAATTCTGCTGAAAATTATACACACCATTGTTTCTGAAATAAGCCGTCAATCGATTACGTTCCTCTTCAAACTTACTGGAATTGTAAATTTCACCTTTTTTAATGGAAGATTTATTTTCGGTTAATAAATAGAGTGAATCGAGTACCGGTGAATCTATTTTTTTGGTTATACTATCAATAATATAGGGGTTTCCTAAAGTAACGGTATAAGTAGACTTCACTTTTTTTAACCCAACAGAATCTGTTTTTTCCGTTGCCGTTACCTTAAAATAGCCTTCATTAAAATAATATGATTTTAATTTATACAGCGATTTTTTAGTTCTGAGTTCATCAATTAAAACAGGGGCTTCACCATTACTTTTTAAAAATTTATGAATGCCACTATACCAAAATGATTCTCCTAAACGATACACTTGTTTTTCAGACAATAGCCTTGAAGTTCTTTGAAATCGAAGGGTATCCTTTATGAATTTTTCAGCAAAAAGAGAATCAGGATTCGGACTTGCCCAATTATAAACATATAGACTAAATGGTAATTTTAAAAACTGTGTGTTTGGCTTTTGACCGATTAAATTGATAACCTCTTCCTTTTTAACGGTTTTACCATCTACAATAAGTTCAGTGTGTACCAATAGATTTTCACCGTTTGGGACTCTTTTTGTAGAATCACAAGCGTATAATAGTACTATAATTAAAATTATAAATGATATTTTTGCAGAAATCCTTTTCAATGGGGAAATAATTTTAATCCAAAAGTACATTTTTTTATGCTTAGTAAAAATCAAATTAAACGAATTACTAGTTTACAGCAAAAAAAGTATAGAAATGAGTACCAACTTTTTATTGCAGAGGGTATAAAAGTTATTCAAGAATTGTTCCAATCGCAATATATTGCCGAGCATTTTTACACAACAAATCCTGATTTGTCTATTTCAGCGGCTCCTATTCCTGAAATTATAGCCGAATCTGATTTGAAAAAAATCAGTTGCTTGAAAACGCCTAATGATTGCTTAGCGGTTTTTAGAATACCAAAACAAAAACCAATTAATCTAACTGGATTAGTTGTTTGTTTGGATGATGTTCGCGACCCCGGTAATTTAGGTACAATTATTCGTTTGTGTGATTGGTTTGGTGTGGAACAACTTGTTTGCTCACCGGAAACCGCGGATGTTTATAATCCGAAAGTTATTCAAGCAACCATGGGTTCGATAAGTCGAGTAAATTTGGTTTATACAGATTTGTGTAAATTCTTAGAAAACACTATTTTACCTGTTTATGGGGCCTTTATGGAAGGTAAAAACGTTTATGAATCAACTCTTCCTGAAAAGGCAATTTTAGTTTTAGGAAATGAAGCAAATGGGATTAGTAAATTAGTGGAAGCAAAAATTTCTTCAAAAATAAGTATTCCACGTTTTGGGCAATTACAAAAAACGGAAAGTTTAAATGTGGCAACTGCCTCAGCCATTTTGTTAAGTGAATTCAGAAGAAATTTTAGTGAAAAGTAAAATTGATAAATATTCCTCTTGTTTTCATAGATTCTACAGAAGATGTCCATGGGCTGTTTGGGTCGTTGTCACGAATTAGTTCATCGTTCAAACTGAAAACCCCTCTGATAGAAGGTGAGAATTTAAAATATTCCAAATATAGGTCAATTCCCAGACCAACTTCATAAAAGTTTGTCCATTGAATCATTCTAAAACGGTTGTTTGAATTATCATCCGTAGATTTCGAATTACTGGATAAGTTCAAAGCGGTTGAAAAGCCACCTACTAAATAAGGTCTGACATTACCTGTTCTGACTGAAGAAAATTTTAACAACAAAGGGAAAAAGATATAAGTTGATTTCACTTGTCTTAAATAATCCACTTTCTCTTCAAATCCGGGGAAAGTTAAGTCTCTTTGTGTATAATATAAACCGGGCTCAAAGCGTAAGTTTAAAAATTCATATAAACGTAAATCCCCAACTAAACCCACATTAAATCCAATAGAATTATTTACTAAAATTTCTTCAGATGGAGAATTCTGATCAATTTTGAAATCTAACGAGTTAAAACCTAAAAAATAACCCCAATGGACGCGTTGTTTGTCGAAATTTTCTAAGTGAATAATGGGGTCTTTACCAAAAGTTCCTTTAAATTGAGCCTTTGTTTGATAACCTGCTAATATGATGATAAGAATAATAAATTTTCTCATTTTACTTTTTAGATGCTGAATAAATTGTTGCCACTCCAAATGTTTGCGGAAGTGCTACTACGTCTATAAACCCAATTTTTCTCAAAATATTGTTTAAGGCTTCTCCGTATGGAAAAACGGAAGCCGACTCTGATAAGTAAGCATAAGCTGAATTGTCTTTTGAAAATAATTTACCTATAAGAGGCAAAATGTTTTTAGAATAGAATTTATAACCTTGTTTGTATGGAAATTTTTCCGGTACTGAAGTTTCTAAAATGACAAAAATTCCATTTGGTTTTAATACTCTTAAAATTTCTAAAAGCCCTTTTTCTAAAGTTTCAAAATTCCGAACTCCAAATGCAACTGTAATCGCATCAAATGTATTGTCATCAAAAGGCATTTTTTCTGAATCACCTAAAATCATTTCTATTTTACCGGATAAGTTTTTTTGAGCAATCTTTTTACGGCCCACATCAAGCATTCCTGCAGAAATATCTAATCCTACAATCTTGGTTGCATTTGTTTCCGACATCAACAAGGCTAAATCACCGGTTCCAGTAGCAATGTCTAAAATTGTATCCGGATTTGTAGATTTTACCATGGCTAGAACTTTTTTACGCCATTTTATATCTGTTCCAAACGATATTACTCTGTTCAAACCATCATAATTTCCGGAAATGGCATCAAACATTTGTGCTACTTGTTCTTTTTTGCCTAAGTTGGAATTTTTATAGGGTGTGACAGTTTTAGACATACTCAAAATTTTAGGCAAATATAAACTATTCTGTAAGTATAGCAATAATGATTAAATTTAAATTGTTTAATTATTTTCTATTTTAGTTAGACAATACATCACTAAATTTAGTGATATGTAAAAAATCACTAAAAGTGGGTATTGTGTATGTATTTGTTATTGTGCAATTTTACAACATGAATCAAATGTTAAACATCATGTTATCAAGAGTTATGAAAGCTGAACTAAAATGGATACTACTGGCACTAGTTATCACATTTCTTCTTGTTAGCATTATCAACAATTTCGCTCTAACGAGCGGAGTTGAAGTTGGGGTGCCGCAAACGTTCTTAGGGTTAAATTTGTTTTTGGAAATTTTAGTTTTTTTCGCTTTTAGTACCTTTGTGGTATTTGGTATTAAAGGCTTCTTTGAGATGTATTCTCAAAGGTTTGCCAATGTCGTGATCTTCATTTCTGGAGTTTTCTTGGCAGTGGTAATTTTTATATTAAGTTATCAGATATTGCTACTAGAATAAGCTGATTCTAAAACATGAAAACATTGATTCTGAACATCCCGATTTATCGGGATGTTTTTTTTTATTTTCGAATGTAAGTCTGATAAGTAAAATCTATGGAATGTTTTTCATCTTTTGGATGATATTCATCTTGAATTAGTTCCCAACTGGCTAGGGAGATTTCCGGGAAATAAGTGTCAGCATCAAAAGATTGATGCACACGGGTAAGTTCAATTTTATCTGTAAATTGAAGTGTTTGTTTATAGATTTCGCCTCCACCAATGATAAACGCATCCTGACTTTTCGGAATAAGTTCTAAAGCTTTTTCAATACTATTAACAACTAAAGTTCCTTCGGGATGATATTCTTTTTGCCGGGTTATTATAATATGAGTACGATTGGGTAAAGGTTTTGGAAAGCTCTCAAACGTTTTTCTACCCATGATGATATAATGTCCGGAAGTAAGTTGTTTAAAGCGTTTAAAATCATCCGGTAAGTGCCACATTAAATCGTTGTCTTTGCCCAAAGCATTGTTTTCTGCCGCAGCAGCAATCATGATAATCATATAGAAGTATTATTTCTAGTGTTCAATTCGTCTTCAGCCTTTTGTTCTAATTGTTTAATTCGTTGTTCCTGTTTTGCGACCAATCGATTAATTTGTTCTCTTTCCCATTCTTTATTCATAAATCGGTCAGTAATATACACTTTAATAAAATGAAGAATAAACAAGAAAAACCAAATAGTAACTGCCCATAAATACCAACCCTCAAAAGGTTGGATATCAAATAATTTCTCAATTATCAAGAAAAACAAACTTCCAATAAGGAATAAAACAAAATGAAAATACAATCTCTTTTTTTGTTTCAATCTTCTACGGGCATATTCATATTTTTCGTGTAGTTCTTTATCCATTTCCATGAAATTGTTGTTTTTTGGTTTTTAAAGGTACTATTTTTTAAAAAATAAAAAAAAGATATTTACACATAATGAAATACGAAACCGTTTTCCTGTTTATAAAATGTAAACTAAAGTGTTATAAATTAATAATATAACTTTTTTTTGCTATTGTTTTTGCTAATATGATAAAAATATACTTAACTATTTGATATTCAATATTGTCTTTGTTACTTTGTACCATAATTCTAAAAATTAGATAGTTATGGCAATTAAGAAACAATTTATAAAAACGAAACCGGTTTGTAAAGTAACTTTTTCAATCGAAGCAAAAGACGCAACTACAGCAGCTGTGGTTGGAGATTTCAATAATTGGAATCCGGCAGTAGGTGAATTAAGCAAATTAAAAAATGGTACTTTCAAAGCAACATTTGAATTACCTGCTTCAAATTCGTACGAATTCCGTTATTTAGTTGATGGTCAATTTGTTAATGATACAGAAGCAGATGCTTACAAATGGAATGATTTTGCTGCTGCAGAAAATAGTGTGGTAGCCGTTTAATTTTGTTTTTATAGTAAAAATTTAATCCGTTTGAGTTTTCAAGCGGATTTTTTATGCTTTAAACTGCCACAACTCCTTTTATATGCGGATGTGGGTCGTACCCTTCCAATGTAAAATCATCAAATGTAAAATCGAAAATGTTTTTAATTTCCGGATTCAAAATCATTTTTGGTAATTGTTTTGGTTCACGGGAAAGTTGTAATTCAACTTGCTCAAAATGATTATTGTAGATATGTGCATCGCCAAAAGTGTGAATAAATTCTCCCGGTTGTAAATCACAGACCTGAGCTATCATTAATGTAAATAGGGCATAAGAGGCTATGTTGAAAGGAACTCCCAAAAATATATCAGCACTGCGTTGATATAATTGACAACTCAATTTGCCATCCGCTACATAAAACTGAAAAAAAGCATGGCAAGGAGGAAGTGCTGCTTTACCATTAGCTACATTTTCTGCAAACGATTTGGATGTGTCAGGCAAAACAGAAGGATTCCATGCAGAAACTAACATTCTGCGGCTATTTGGATTTGTTTTTAACGTTTCGATTAATTCGCTGATTTGATCGATTTCTTCACTGTTCCAATTTCTCCATTGATGACCGTAAACAGGACCTAAATCACCGTTTTCATCAGCCCATTCATCCCAAATTTTTACGCCGTTTTCTTTAAGATAATTTATGTTTGTATCACCTTTCAAAAACCATAATAATTCATAAATAATTGATTTTAAATGTAATTTTTTGGTTGTCACCATAGGGAAACCTTCATTTAAATCAAAACGCATTTGATAACCAAAAACACTCTTAGTACCGGTTCCGGTTCTATCACCTTTTTGAGTTCCGTTTTCTAAAACGTGTTTTACTAAGTCATGATATTGTTTCATTTTGTTATTCTTTCTAATTATCCAATTATCATTCCTGCAATAGTAGCCGAAAGCAAAGAAGCTATGCTTCCGCCAATTACAGCTTTTAAGCCAAATTCTGAAAGTGTTTTACGTTGTCCGGGTGCTAAGGAGCCAATTCCGCCAATTTGAATTCCAATAGAGGCAAAATTTGCAAATCCACATAACATGTAAGTAGCCATAATTACCGACTTATCATAGGTAAAATGGATAGCATTTGCAGCGTTTTTTAATTCGGCTAATTGAATATATCCTACAAATTCTGAAGCCGCTAGTTTTATTCCAAGTAGTTGTCCCATCAACATCACATCTTCTTTTGCAACACCAATTAACCACATTAATGGAGCAAAAACAATTCCTAATATTGTTTCTAAGGAGAATTTAGAATAAGGTGTGTTATCTGCAATTATTTCATTCAAACCAGTTAAACTCCCTATTTTGCCTAGTCCGTAATTAATCATTGCAATAAAAGCAATAAAAACTAATAACATGGCTGCAACATTGGCAGCCAATTTTAATCCTTCGGTAGTTCCGGTAGCAATGGCATCAAGTATGTTTGAGCCAATTTTGTCTTTAGAAACTTCTACGTTGGTATCGATTGATTCTGTTTGTGGGAATAACATTTTTGAAACGACAATAGCTCCTGGTGCAGCCATCACAGATGCGGCCAATAAATGTTTGGCAAAAACTAATCGCAATTGAGGGTCGTTACCACCAAGAAAACCAATATATGCAGCTAAAACACCACCGGCAACAGTGGCCATTCCGCCGACCATGACTAAAAGAATTTCGCTTTTATTCATTTTTTCTAAATAGGCCTTAATCATCAAAGGAGCTTCCGTTTGTCCTAAAAAGATGTTTCCTGCTACTGATAAACTCTCTGCACCGGAAATGTGTAATAGTTTAGACAGTAACATTGCTAAACCTTTAACAACAATTTGAATTATTCCCAAATAAAATAATAAAGAAGTTAAAGCAGAGAAGAATATAATAGTTGGTAAAACCTGAAACAAAAAAATGAAACCGAAGTTATCTACATTCATCATTCCACCCAATAAAAACTCGCTTCCAGCTCTAGTAAAATCTAAAACTTTGACAAATAATCCGCCCACAAATTCAAATAGTGATTTTACAAAACCCACTTTTAGCACACCAATTGCCAATATTAATTGAGCAAAAATACCAATCCCAACTGTTTTCCAATTTATTGCTTTTTTGTTGGCACTAAAAACATAAGCTAAAGCTAAAAGTGAAAGCATGCCTAAAATTCCTTTCCAAATACTGGTCACGGATAACCCTTGACTGGCAATTAATTTGGCTTCTGTTGGGGTAGTTTTTATTTTATTAGAAGCAAAAAATGAATAAGCTTTGTCTTTTGATTTTAAAGTTAAAATCGAATCAGATTTTGTTTGAATTGTAAATCTTTTTGTTGGAGCATCCGAACCATTTTCAAATAAAAAAAGGTAATTATCTTGTACAAGATAGTCCCCTTTTTGTATAATGCTGTCAGAGGTGATTTTCAATTCATATCCTCCTTCTTTCAATTCTAAAAAATCTGTTTTTGAGGAACTTAGTTGCCATTTTTTTTCAAGTTCTTGTCCTGTTAAACCTAAAGTAGAAAGCAAGATTATAGAAAGAAAAATTAAATTTTTATACATTTTCATTTGATTGTTAGGATAGGATTATTTTTTGTGGGGATTTACTATGATTCTTTTTTGGAAATTTCATCTCTAATTTTTGCAGCTTTTTCATAATCTTCATTTTGAACAGCTTCATTTAAGAGTTCATATAATTCTTGAACGCTTTTACCACTATAACTATCTTTTACAGTTGATTCTTCTAACCCAAAAGTTTCGGGATTACTTAAAACACCTTCATTTTCACCGCTTGGATTGTCTGGCTCCATGGAGTTCCCTTTTAGGTAAATGCCGGCCTTGTCTAAGATGTTTTTGTAAGTGAAAATAGGGGCATTAAACCGCAAGGCTAAAGCTATAGCATCGGATGTTCTGGCATCAATGATTTCTTCTATTTTATCACGTTCGCAAATAATACTGGAATAGAAAACACCGTCAACTAATTTGTGAATGATAACTTGTTTGACTACAATATCAAACCTGTCTGCAAAGTTTTTGAACAAATCATGCGTAAGTGGACGAGGGGGTTTTATTTCTTTTTCTAAAGCAATTGCGATAGATTGAGCTTCAAATGCTCCAATGACGATGGGTAATTTTCGCTCACCATCTACCTCATTTAAAATCAAGGCATAGGCACCGTTTTGGGTTTGACTATAGGAAATTCCTTTTATGGCTAGTTTAACAAGACTCATATAATATCAGTACAACGTATTCAGTACAAGGTACATACACTAAATTAATAATAAAAAAATGGACTATCTAAACAAAGATACAACTATCTCGATTTAGATAGCCCAATGAGGGCACAATTTATAAAAAATTATGAATTTTGAGCTTTAAATTCTTTTAATTTTTGAGTCAATTTTGGAACAATTTCAAAGGCATCTCCAACGACACCATAATCAGCCACTTTAAAGAAGGGTGCCTCAGGATCTGAGTTGATAACCACTTTAACTTTTGACGAACTGATTCCGGCAATATGTTGAATTGCTCCGGAGATTCCAATCGCAATATATAAATTAGTGGCAACGGGTTTTCCGGTTTGACCAACGTGTTCACTATGAGGTCTCCAACCTAAATCGGATACAGGTTTTGAACAGGCAGTTGCTGCTCCTAAAACAGTCGCTAATTCTTCTACCATTCCCCAATTTTCAGGCCCTTTTAATCCACGACCGCCTGAAACAACTACTTCAGCATCAGCAATGGTTACTTTTCCGGTAACTTTTTCAACGCTTTCAACTTTTACATTAAAATCAGTATCATTTAAACTTGGTGAAAAATCTTCGGTTGATAAACTTGAATCGCTTTCCACTAAACCATAAGAGTTTTTAGCTAAACCTAACACTTTTACCTCAGTAGAAATTTCAGTTGTATTGAACGCTTTGTTTGAAAAAGCATTTCTTTTCACTTGAAAAGGAGAGGTGCTTAATGGTAGTCCAACAACATTCGAAGTATAGCCTGCTTCTAATCCTACAGCAACTAATGGAGCAAGATAAATGCTGTCTGTTGTTGAGGAAAGCACAATCACTTTTGCACCTTCTTTTTGGGCAGCTTGTTTGATGGTATCTGCATAAGCTTTTGCATTAAAAGCGGCCAATTTGTCGTTAGTGACTTTTAATACTTTGTCAACTCCGTATTTTGATAATTCTGAAACATCAGAAGCATTTATTGTTACGGCAGTTACTGTTGTTCCTAATGATTCGGCTACTTTTTTAGCATAAGAAGCTAATTCGAAAGCTACTTTCTTGAATTTTCCCTCAGCCGATTCTGCATATATTAATAATGACATAATTTATATTTTAAGTGATGGATTTTAAATTAGATTAAATGTTTAGATAACTTTAGCTTCGTTGTGTAACAAACTTACTAATTCATCTAAATTATCAGCACTTACTAATTTTACTGCTGATTTTGCTGCCGGTTTTTCGAATTTTACGGCTTTAGTGTTTAGTGCTGCTCCAACAGGTTCTAAAACAGTTAAAACTTTAGTTCGAGCGGTCATAATTCCTCTCATGTTTGGAATGCGTAAATCTTTTTCTTCTACCAAGCCTTTTTGACCACCGATAATCAATGGTAACAAAGCAGAAATAGTTTCTTTTCCACCATCAATTTCACGGATTGCTTTAGCATTTGATGCATCAACTTTTATGTCAATACAAGCATTTACAAAATTGTATCCTAACAAACCGGCAATCATTCCGGGAACCATTCCACCATTATAATCTAACGATTCTTTACCGCAAATAATTAAATCATATTGCCCTTGTTTAACAACTTCTGCTAATTGTTTTGCAACAAAAAAACCATCTGTAGGATTAGCATTAACACGAATTGCTTCATTGGCACCAATGGCTAAAGCTTTTCTTAATGTTGGTTCAGTATCGGGGCCGCCAACATTGACAACGGTTACGGTTGCTCCTTGTTGTTCTTGAAACCAAACAGCTCTTGTTAAACCAAATTCGTCATTTGGATTGATTACAAATTGAACACCGTTTGTGTCAAATTCTGAATCGTTGTTGACAAAATTAATTTTGGATGTAGTATCAGGCACATGACTGATGCAAACTAATATTTTCATAAAAAAGGTTTAGATTATTTTTCGGTTACGAAAGTACAAATAATATTTCTAATTTTAGTATGCGTGCATAATAAAATTTCAGTATTATATCGTTTTCGTTGCTATTAATAATTCTTTTATTTATGTAATTAAATTTTTTCAATAGGAAAATTACAAATTGTTGAAAATGAAAAATTACAAAAAGCCAATTATTTTACACTAAAAATATGCTTTAAAGTGATTTTTAATTTTTATTTTTGCGTTTCGATTTAAAGTCTTAAAAGAAAATTTCTATATGAGAACAATTCAGTTTAGAGAAGCGATATGTGAAGCAATGAGTGAAGAAATGCGTCGTGATGAGAGCGTTTATTTAATGGGAGAGGAAGTTGCAGAATATAATGGTGCCTATAAAGCTTCTAAAGGAATGTTAGATGAGTTTGGTCCAAAACGAGTAATTGATACGCCTATTGCAGAACTTGGTTTTGCAGGAATCGCGGTAGGTTCAGCGATGAATGGTTGTCGTCCGATTGTGGAATTTATGACATTTAACTTTTCATTAGTTGGAATTGACCAAATTATAAATAATGCCGCAAAAATGCGTCAAATGTCAGCCGGACAGTTTTCAATGCCAATGGTTTTTAGAGGACCAACGGCTTCTGCAGGTCAGTTAGCAGCCACACACTCTCAATCTTTTGAAAGTTGGTTTGCGAATACACCAGGTTTAAAAGTTGTAGTACCTTCAAACCCTTATGATGCAAAAGGATTATTGAAATCGGCCATTCGTGATAATGACCCAGTAATTTTTATGGAGTCAGAGCAAATGTATGGTGATAAAATGGACGTCCCAGAAGATGAATATACCATTCCATTAGGAGTTGCTGATATTAAAAGAGCAGGAACAGATGTAACCATTGTTTCTTTTGGTAAAATCATTAAAGAAGCATTTACAGCTGCGGATGAATTAGCGAAAGAAGGAATATCTTGTGAAATTATCGATTTAAGAACGGTTCGTCCGATGGATTATGATGCTATATTAACGTCTGTTAAAAAAACAAATCGATTAGTAGTTTTAGAAGAAGCTTGGCCATTTGCTAGTGTTGCTTCTGAAATTACGTACATGGTTCAGGAAAAAGCATTCGATTATTTAGATGCTCCGGTTCAACGAATTACCACTGCCGACACACCGGCTCCTTTTTCACCGGCTTTACTAAAAGAATGGTTGCCTAATTCAAATGATGTGATTAAGGCAGTAAAAAAAGTTATGTATAAATAGAAATATTATCTACTATATATGAGACTTCATCAACTCGATTTTGATGAAGTTTTTTTTTAATTTGCTATGAAATTATATTCTGTTCTCTTACTTTTCATGTTGTTTTCTGCTTCTTTGTTTGCTCAAACAAAAGTGAGCGGAGTAGTTGTAGATGAAAAAAATGACCCTATTCCATTTGCAAATGTTTATTTTAAAAATTCTTCAGAAGGAGTTATTACTAACGAGAATGGCCGTTTTTATCTTGAATCTGCCAAAAATCACGCTGTTTTAGTTATTTCTTTTATTGGATATACTCCTAAAGAACTTGTTTTAGAAAAACAGGTTACATACAACCTTAAAATTAAATTAGCGGAAGGGGAAACACTTCGTGAAGTTGTGTTGGTTTCCGGTAAGTTATCTAAAAAAAATAATCCGGCAATTGATATATTACGAAAAATATGGGAACGCAAACGCAAAAATGGATTGCGGCAATTTGAACACTATCAGTATGATAAATATGAGAAAATCGAATTCGATTTGAATACAATTGATAGTGCTACTATGAAATCAAAATTGTTTAAGGGAATGGAATTTGTTTTTGAGCAAATGGACACTTCAGCAATAACCGGAAAAACGTATTTACCTATTTTCATAAATGAATCTATTTCTGAGGTCTATGGAAATAATTTGACTAAAAAAGAAAAAGAAATTACGAAAGCCAATAAAAATTCCGGATTTAGCAACAATCAACAAGTCATTGCTTTTGTTAAAGATTTATATGCCGATTATGATATTTATGATAATTATTTGAAGTTTTTTGATAAAGATTTTGTCAGTCCTTTATCTCGCACCGGAATTGAAGTTTATAATTATGCTCTTACGGATAGTATGTTTATTGATAACAAATGGTGTTATAATATTGTTTATTATCCCCGACGAAAAGGAGAACTCACTTTCAAAGGTGATTTTTGGGTGAATGATTCTACGTATGCCATAAAGTCAATCAATATGGCGGTTACTAAAAGTGCAAACATTAACTGGATTAAAGAAATTTACATTGAACAGGAATTTGATGTGGTAAATGATTCCGTTTTTCTTTTAAAAAGAGATCATATGATGTCTGATTTTGCTTTCAATAAAAAAGAAGAATCACAAGGGGTATATGGAAAAAGAACTACTCTTTATAAGAATCACAAATTCAATGAGGAAAAACCTAAAGAGTTTTATAAAGAGGAAATCAATTTTATAGACAATTCCGTTTATAATAAACCGGATGAATTTTGGGCTGAAAACAGATTTGAAAGTTTAAGTAAAGATGAGTTAGGGGTTTACGAAATGTTAGATACGCTGCAGACGGTCAAAAAATTCAAACAGATGTACAGATTGGTTTCCATTTTGGGAAGCGGCTATATAGAATTTAATAAATTTGATTTCGGACCAATTTTTTCCACCGTTGGTTATAGCGATGTGGAGGGATTGCGATTTCGAGTCGGAGGACGTACATATTTTGGCAGAAATGACCCTTGGCGAATTCAAGCCTACACCGCTTATGGTTTTAAAGATAATCAGGTAAAATACGGTTTGTCGGGGAAAATCTTGGTAAACCCTAAAAACCGTTTGATTTTAGAAGGTGGAAATCGAAGGGATATCGAACAACTTGGTGCAAATTTAACCACTACAAATAATGTGCTCGGCAGAAGTTTTGCTTCTACCGGACTTTTTATGAGTGGTTCAAATACGAATTTAACGAGTATCAATTTAAGTACCTTGTCGATGAATATTGAACCGGTGAAAAATTTAACGTTTGAATTTGGACTAACCTACCGAACATTGAAATCTGCCTCGGAAACATTCAGTCTGGATTATTACACCGATGCTTCGCGAACAACAGTTCAATCGGATGTAAAACAATCAGAAATGACCTTTTCAGTTGATTACACTCCCGGTCGTAAATCTATCGGGTATGGAGTGGAACGTGCTGTTGTGGACAGTCCGTACTCTCGTTTTTTTGTTAGCTATAACAAAGGATTTAAAGGGGTTTTAGAAAGTGATTTCGCCTATGATAAACTTCAGTTTTACTTCAAAAAACCAATTTTAGTGGGCGGATTTGGTCGTTTAAACTTAATTACAGAAGCGGGTAAAACATTTGGTGCTGTTCCGTTAGGTTTGCTTAGTGTTATTCCCGGAAATCAATCTTATTTTATTATTGATAATACCTTCAATAATTTAAATTTTTATGAATTTGTATCAGATCAATATGCCACATTTCAGTTAGAACATCATTTTTTAGGAAGGTTATTTTCCAGAATCCCGGGTGTCCGTAAATTGAATTTAAGAGAAATAGTAAGTATAAAAGGAGTTGTAGGTTCTATCTCAGAAGAAAATGTTCAATTAAATGCCTCTACATTAACTTATTTAGCTCCTGAAAAACCCTATTGGGAATATGGATTTGGTGTGGGCAATATTTTCAAAGTATTCCGAATAGATTGTACTTGGAGAGGAAATTACAGAAACCTTCCGGACACCAATAATTTTACTATAAAAGGCTCTTTTGGGTTTTATTTTTAAGTTAATTTTTACTTTATATATCTATTAAGCAATATTCTATTAAGAATGTTGCTTTTTTTTATTCCTATTTTGTTACTTTTGCAACCGTTAAAAAAATTATAAAATACATTTTTATGGATTCAATTATGATTTATGTGCCAATAGTTATGGCATTAATAGGATTAGCTTTTATGGCTTTCAAAAGAGCATGGGTTTTAAAACAAGATGCCGGTGATGGTAAAATGAAAGAGATTTCAGATTACATCTATGAAGGAGCTCTAGCTTTCCTGAAAGCAGAATACCGATTATTAGCCATATTTGTTGTTATTGCAAGTATTGTTTTGGCCGGTATAACTTTTTTGCCAGGCGTTAAAACTCACTTATTAATAGTAGTTGCATTTGTTTTTGGAGCTTTCTTTTCTGCTTTAGCCGGAAATATGGGGATGAAAATTGCAACTAAAACAAACGTAAGAACTACTCAAGCAGCTCGTACAAGTTTACCTCAAGCCTTAAAAGTATCTTTTGGAGGCGGAACAGTAATGGGATTAGGAGTTGCAGGTTTAGCCGTTTTAGGTTTAACTGCCTTTTTTATTATTTTCTTTAACATTCTTTCCGGAGGGGTTTGGCAAGATACTGATGCGATGACTGTGGTTCTTGAAACATTAGCCGGTTTTTCTCTTGGAGCGGAATCGATTGCATTATTTGCTCGTGTTGGTGGTGGTATTTATACCAAAGCAGCCGACGTTGGAGCTGATTTAGTTGGAAAAGTGGAAGCAGGAATACCTGAAGATGATCCAAGAAATCCTGCTACTATTGCAGATAACGTGGGTGATAACGTAGGTGACGTTGCCGGTATGGGTGCCGATTTATTCGGTTCGTATGTTGCAACTGTCTTAGCAGCTATGGTTTTAGGTAATTATGTAATCAAAGATATGGGCGGAAACATTGTTGATCAAGGGTTCGGTGGAATTGGCCCAATTTTATTACCAATGGCAATCGCCGGTTTCGGAATCTTATTTTCAATCATCGGAACGATGTTGGTAAAAATCAATAGTAATGATGCCAAAGAAAAACAAGTTCAAGGTGCTTTAAACGTAGGAAACTGGGTTTCAATTGTTTTAACTGCTATTTCTTGTTTTTTCTTAGTACAATATATGTTGCCTGAGGTAATGACTATGAAATTCTTCGGAGAAGAAGCTCAAGAAATTTCTTCACTTAGAGTGTTTTATGCTACTTTAATTGGATTAGTTGTGGGTGGAGCTATTTCATCTGTTACGGAATATTATACCGGACTTGGTACAAAACCAGTATTGGCAATTGTTCAAAAATCGTCAACTGGAGCAGGAACTAACGTAATTGCTGGTTTAGCTACGGGGATGATTTCTACTTTCCCAACCGTATTATTATTTGCGGGTGCAATTTGGACATCGTATGCTTTAGCTGGTTTTTATGGAGTTGCTTTAGCGGCATCTGCAATGATGGCAACAACAGCTATGCAATTAGCTATCGATGCATTTGGTCCTATTTCTGATAATGCAGGAGGAATTGCTGAAATGAGTGAATTACCAAAAGAAGTTCGTACGCGTACAGATATTTTAGATTCAGTGGGTAACACAACTGCTGCAACAGGAAAAGGTTTTGCAATTGCTTCTGCTGCGTTAACTTCATTAGCTTTATTTGCTGCTTATGTTACGTTTACAGGAATTGATGGTATTAATATCTTCAAAGCACCGGTATTAGCGATGTTGTTTGTAGGAGGTATGATTCCGGTTGTATTCTCTGCTTTAGCAATGAATTCAGTTGGAAAAGCAGCTATGGATATGGTTTATGAAGTACGTCGTCAATTCAAAGAAATTCCGGGAATCATGGAAGGAACCGGTAAACCGGAATATGGCAAATGTGTGGAGATTTCTA
>ERZ795055.1184-NODE-1184-length-21630-cov-4.650290_pt1 | contig 21630 bp, 16 predicted proteins | sample MGYA00375139_ERZ795055 | MGnify/ENA primary metagenome ERZ795055 (study PRJEB30184, sample SAMN05720283) | anaerobic digester metagenome | isolation source: active sludge of municipal wastewater-treating anaerobic digesters | place: USA | collected 2015-01-23 ... | reverse complement strand
TTCGAGCTTTTTCTTCCTGCTCCCTCAAAAAAGCGCGCTTCTTGCAGGTCTAGTGAACGGCACGGAGGTATACTCGGGGGCAGGTATGACACTGACGGAGATTGGCATGGCAATGACTGGCCCTGACTGGCGCCCGGCGAGCGTGTCCTATTGGGACAGCGTAAGCGTATCTGTAAGCCCAGTTCCGGAAGGGGGTGCGACCCTCTCGATGCTCGCCTGCGCTCTCTTTGGTCTGTTGCTGGTTGCCCGACCCAGCAAGTAGTCTCTCAGCGAGGGGCGTAGCCTGTCACGTGGACTCGGAGACGACTTCGAGTCCCGCCCAATCAGGGCTCATTTTCTCACGAGAGGCCGAGCCCACGGACGCATTTGGCCACGCCTCGCCCGTCCCCAACAAGTAATCCAATTTCACCGACGAACGGCACGGGTAGGGCGTCAGAGCTCCCATCGCATCAGAAAGTCGGGTGTTGAACCTGAAGAATGCACCTGCGTGAGCGCCCAGCACGAGCTGAGGCGCGCTGCGAGCGGGTCTCCGCAGCGCAGCTCATAAGACGGGTGGACTCCCTCGATCATTGGGGACAACGCCCGGGGATTCCCTGGGAGCCTCGCAAAGCCTGCCGTGCGAGGGGATCTCGTCTCGGATTCCTACGTGGTCAAAGCAGGTATTGGAGAAGACTGGTGGCAGAGTGGGGGCTTGAGACGGGCCCGATCCACATCGAGAACGGTGCCCGTGTCGAGGGTAGACATGTCCCGGCAAGTATGGGACCTGCTGGCCTACGGTGTGCTTGGATACCGGCGGGTCATATGCGTGAGTAGGGTGTCCTGCGTCTGGTCTTCGGCGTGTAGCGTGGAGGCTTCTCCCGCAGCAGCAACTCCCGCTGCCGTCGATTGAGTTCCACCGGCAAGTCGTCCGAGTGCAGTCGGCTCCAAAGCGCGGCGAGATCTTCGGCCGGCAATTCGTCCACGAAGCGGAAGGCGGAGGCCGCTAAGTAGTTGCGGTCTTTCTCGAACGCGAGCCAGCGGCGGTCGAGCTTTTCCGCCGCGCTGCCGGTGGTATTCGATCCAGCAAAGATGTCGAGCACTGTGCCGCCGGGGTCAGTGAGGAATTCGATGAAGAAAGTCGGCAACTTCTCCGGGAACCGGGCAGGATGCGATTTTACGCCCACGGTGGCGCAATGGCGCAAGTAGGGCGAGTTGCTCTCGGTGTTCGGAATCTGCAGCAGGTTGGACGGGATAGCGCCGCCGTTGTTGTCGGCGAAGCGGCTGCTGATGTCGTGGCCGGAAGGGCGCAGTTTCGGGCGGTAGAAACTCTCGGCGTCTTCCAGCAGTTTCTTCATCCGCTCGGAGTAGGGGGCAAGGACGCGGCGGACGTCGGCCTTTGGGAAGTCGGTCTTCGCGAACCACCAGACGGTGTTCACGGAATCTTTTGCGCGGATCTTTCGCTTGTTCACCCATTCGATAGGCGACGGGAGTTTGGCGGGGTTGTGCCAGAAGAACTCCTCGGCGAGACGGAAACCATGTTCGTCGCAGAGACGCAGCATGACGCGGAAGTTGTAGAGCGAGCGCACGGGGCGTCCGCTCTGGTAGGCACCGCCAAGGTCGAGCACGAAGCTGCCGGCGGGCTTCAGCACGCGTTTGACGGGTTCGGCAAACTGGAGCAACCAGTCGACATGGGCGTCCTCGGTCGCGTTGCCGTACTCCTTCTGGCGCTGGAGCGCGAAAGGCGGGGAGGTGATGACAAGGTCAACGGAGTCGGCGGGCAGGCATGGCAAGAGATCGAGCGCGTCACCAACATGAGCTTTGCCCCTGTCGGTCGTGTAAAGCGGCGTTGGGAGCGGGGCAGACATGTCAGTACTCCTCCAGGCCGTGAATCCAGCTCGCCAGAATCTTCCAAAGCACGGTGACGGCGAAATAGACTTCCGGGTCCTGGCGGCGCAGTTGCTCGATCTGGCCCACACAGGCTTGCTGGTCCTGCGTCCCCAGGATGTAGGCAACCCAACCGCGCGCGTTGTCGTCCGCGAGAAGCGGGAGAACGTCGTCAATCCTCACGCAGCCTGAACGGCTCACCGCCCAAGCGATGCCGGCGCGCTGATCCTCTTGGGCAGCGCCGAGCCGAGCGACCACGTTGGCCCCAGTAGCCGCAATCTTCCGTAAGGCGCGGGCAGCTTCGATGCGGATGGGTTCGGACAGTTCGAGGAACACCTGAACCAGCGCGTCCACACTGGCAGCTTGCTGCAACTCGCCGAGCGCCCACGCGGCTCCGGCGCGGATCTCCGGGTGTTGAGTTCGGTCGAGCAAAACCGCGGTAAGGGTGTTACGCGAATCGTCCGTCGGAATCTCACCGAGGATGATAACGGCTTCGAGCCGATGCTCCAGGTATTGGTCTTGTAGCGTTTGCTGGATCAAGGCCATGCCGGTGGTTTCACCGGCACGCGCAAGCCCGGCGGCAGCCTCGAGCCGGACGTAAATATGCTCGCGGGCATCCTGCATCCGCTCCGCGAGAGCAGCGGATGCCGCGGGACCGTGAAGATGCGATAGGGCCTTGGCGGCGGTATAGCGGTCCGCCACGGCGGGCGAGGCAAGCATCCCGAGAAAGCTCGAGTCGACGCATGTGCCGGAGCAGGGGAGCGCTGAGGTGACGGGCGCGACCGATGCTATGATCTGTCCGGGGACAACGGTGTCCCCAATATTGACAAGGGGCTCGAGGGAAATGCCCTTCTTGCTGAGCGCAAGCGAAATCGTCCGTTGGTCACGTTCGCGTTTGAACTGAAGCCTTCCAGCCGTGAGTGCACTGACGACGCCGGCGCTGCTGGCCACGGCGCTGGGCCAGGTGACACGCAACTCGAAGCCCTCGCCAGCGCCCTTGGGCTTCTCACTCACAACGCGGTTCTTGGCGAAGGCCCGGCGCAACGAGGCGACGGAGACGAACTGGATCAGCGGATTCGCCTGCCAGTCAGTGGGGCCTTCACCGGTCTTAGTGCAGATCGAAAGGGCGACGACGTCGCGGTCGCTGAGTCCCTTGTCCCAGCCACGCTCGGAGTCAGAGACCGAATGGGACATGCTGATCTCCAGTTGCGTCTTGGCACGAGCTTCCACGCGAGTGCCGCAATTGAGGCAGAGGAGATCGGGAACCCGAAGCCGTTTAATCTTGATGTTCTTCCAGATCTTGTAGTCCATCGAGCCGCGCTCCAACTCGATGGGCCGGTGACCCTGCCGCCGCAATTCACCGAGAACAGCGCGGGCGCCGACCGCGCCTATAGCGAGCTTTTCGAGAAAGCTCTCGTCCATTTTGAATGCACGACGGCCAACCATAGCGTCACAGGTGGTTGATGCCCGTTGAGTTTCCGATGGCGCGGGTTGCGGTAGCGCACTTCATGGCAGAACAGTAGCGAACATTGGCTTCATTGCGAAGCCCGATTTTCGCACTCAGGGTCTCTGCAAGAACCAGTCCGTATCCTCAAGGCGTAACTGCAACATCGTGCGCGGAAGTGCGATCAGAATGGTGAAAGTCGAGGAGTGCTGAAAGCCCAAGAGTTGCCGAATGGGGCCGGACGGGATAAGCTTCGGGTCAGTGAAGGAGGCGTGTCGGTTCAGATGCTCAAAGGACCGTTCATCCCGGTTACGACGGCTTACATTGCGGGCTTGCTGCTGGGCAACTGGCAGCCGGCGCCGTTGGCGCTCCTGTTCAGCGCCTGGGCCCTGGCGCTGATCGGAGCCGCGGTGTGGCCGCGCCGGAGCGCGATCCTGCTCGCCGCCGCGCTTGTGCTGGCCGGATGGACGAATCTGGTCAGCCGAACCGCTCTGCTCTCGCCCGCCGATCTGAGAGCCGTCCTGGCCGAGGAACCGCAACTCGGAGCGATCCGGGGACGGTTGGCGGGCACGCCGGCGCTGCGGGTGGTTCCGCGCGGCACGCGCGAGGCGCGGCGCACGTCGGCCATAATCGATGTTCAAGCCGTGCGGATCGGCGATGTGTGGCGCCCGGCCATCGGGCGGGTGGCGGCGACCATGAATGGCGCGCTCGAAGCCGGCTACTTTGGCGGGCGGACAGTCGAGGCGGTTGGCGTGCTGCGGCGTCCGAGCGGACCGGTGGCCGAGGGCTTGTTCGATTACCGGGCGTGGCTCGAGTGGCAGGGGATCCACTATGAACTGGTCACGGACGGGCCCGAGGACTGGGCGCTTGTCGCGACGCCGAACGAGCCCGTTCGCCCACCGCTGTCTGACCGGTTCCTGGCGTGGGCGCAGGGGGTCCTGGCGATGGGGTTGCCGGAGGAGGACGAGGCGGTGCGGCTGCTCTGGGCAATGACGCTGGGATGGAAAACGGCGCTGACGGACGAGGTGTCGGAGCCGTTTGTCCGGACCGGCACGATGCACATCTTTGCCATCAGCGGGCTGCACATCGTGCTGATCATGGGGATTCTGGTGGCGCTGCTGCGCGTGTTGCAGGTGCCGCGCTGCGCCTGCGGGGCGGTGACGGTGCCGATGGTTTGGTTCTACACCGCGGCGACGGGGTGGCAGGCCTCGGCCATTCGGGCGACGCTGATGATGACGGTGATCGTTGGGGGGTGGGCCTTGCGGCGGCCGTACGATCTCCTGAACTCGCTGGCCACGGCGGGCTTCATGATCCTGGTCTGGGAACCGCGCCAGCTCTTCCAAGCGAGTTTTCAGTTGTCCTTCTTTGTCGTGCTTGCCATCGCGCTGTTCGCGCGTCCGATTGCGGAAGCGCAGCGGCGGTGGCTGGCCACCGATCCTTTCCTGCCGGACGAACTGGTCCCACGGTGGCGCAAGGCGCTCGAACCTCCGCTGCGGTGGTTGGCCGCGAGCCTCGGAACATCGGCCGCCGCGTGGCTGGGATCCTGGCCGTGGATCGCTCACTATTTTCACATCGTCACACCCGGCGGTCTCGTTTCGAATCTCGTGATTGTTCCGATCAGCAGCCTTGCGCTGATGAGCAACCTGGGCGGCCTGATCTGCGGCACCTGGCTTCGGCCCCTCACCGAGCTGTTCAACCACAGCGCGTGGTTCTGGATGTCATGCGTGATCCGGGTCAGCGAATGGATGGCCGCGCAGCCCTGGACGTGGTTCCATGCGGCCTCGCCCGGCATCGCCGCCGCCATGGCGTACTACGCGCTGCTCTTCGGCGTGATGATCCCCGAACTCCGACAGAACCGGCGGTGGATCCTGACGCTCGCCGCGCCGGCCCTGTGGCTTGCGATCGAGATGGCAGTCGGATGGCGGGCGGCACGTGACACCTTGACCCTGACGGTGCTGGCCTTGAGGAGCGGCGCCGCGCAGTACGTGGATGCCCCCGGGCGGAGCGAGGACCTTCTGATCGACTGCGGGGATGCGCCCTCGGCCAGGGCCGCCGTGGGACCGTTCCTCCAGTCGCGCGGCGTCAATTGCCTGGCGCGTCTGGCGGTCACGCATGGGGACGTCCGCCATGTCGGTGGAGCGCAAATGCTGGCGGACGCGTTCCGGGCCCGACAAATCGTCGCGAGCGGCGCCCCTTCGCGGTCGCCGGACTATCGGCGGCTGCTCCAATCGCTCGAATCGACGCCCGAGCGCCGTGTCTGGGCCCGCGCGGGCGACACGGTGGCGGGATGGACGGTGCTCCACCCCGCCGCGGACGAACGGCACGCGCAAGCGGACGACAATGCGCTGGTGCTTTGGCGCACGTTCGGCGGTGTGCGGATTCTGCTGCTGGGCGACTTGGGCGTCGCGGGCCAGGCGGCCCTGCTGGAACGGGGCGCGGACCTGCGGGCGGACATCGTCATCGCCGGGCTTCCGGTCAAGGGCGAACCGCTGGGGCAAGCGCTCGTCGAGTCAATCCAGCCGCGCCTGATCGTGATTCAGGACGCCGAGTATCCCGCGAACGAACGGGCCGGGGCGAACCTGCGGGCGCGTCTCGGAGTCTGCGGCGCGCCGGTCCTGTGCACGACGGTTGAAGGCACGATCACGGTGCGGGTGCGCCGCGGCCGATGGCAGGCCCGGACCATGCGCGGTTTCGCCAACGAGCCCGCATCGTTCAGACGCCTCCTCGGGCTGAGGCGGAGCTTCGCGAGTCCTGTCGCACCCGGCGTCCGCGCGGCGGTCAAGCGCTTCCCTTGCGCGGCTTTGTCCCGGCAGTCTTCTTCTGCGCCTTGGGTCGCGCCGGAGGACGCTCCGCGGCGCGGGCTTTGCCGGCCGCGGAAGCGGAACTGGCCGGCTTGGGCTTGCGTCCGGCGGGCTTGGCGGCGCCTCGAGGCGCCGTCTTCCGGTGAATGGCCTGACGCACCTCGTTCACCTTGGTCTCGACCTGGCTTTTGGCCTTGTGGAGTCCCTGCTGAGCCGTGTTGACGGTATCCGTGAGCAGCGTGCACCCCCGTCGGATGCCCCGAGTGAAGGTGCCGTCCTTGAGTTCGATTCCGCGGGATCGCAGGAACTCGCTCACATGCTCGTAGAGCTCGTTATGTTTGATCGTCTTCATGGTTATGCGCGACAGCATCGAGGTTATTTCGAGAAATGCACGCCACAATTACAAGTCGCCAGGCCCTTTGTAGGGCGGCATTCCCCGGAGAACCTCCGCGCTTCGGAGAGCCGATCCTCTAGCGCGTGGCCGGGTCCTTTTCCCAGGGGACAACCCACTTGTAGATCCGATGCTCGCTCCCGTCCCAGCCATCCGGATCGGCACTGGTGCGGTAGACTTCCACCGGCTTGGCGCCCGCCATGTCGAAGTCGTGCGAGACGATGCGCGACCCCGGCTTGAGCTTGGCCAGTTGGGGCATCAGTTTCACGTTCAGGGACGGCAGGAGGTAGAGGGCGACGACGCTGGCCTCGGTGAGATCGAGCGTGAAGATGTCCGCCTCCTTGATTGTCACGAGGTGTTCGACCTTGTTGGACCTGACGTTGGCGATCGACTCGCGGACGCGCTCGGGGTTGATGTCAAAGCCGACCGCCTTGACTCCATACTTCTTGGCGGCGGTCACCACGATGCGCCCGTCGCCGCAGCCCAGATCATAGACCACATCGCCCTTCTTGACCTCGGCCATCTCGAGCATCTTGTCCACGATGAACTGCGGTGTCGGGACGTAAACAACGTCCGGCTTGCGGGCGGGCGGCTTGGAGTCATCCGCAGGGGCCGTCCGCGCGGGAGTCGACGGGTCGCCGGCCAGAAGGAGCCAGGCCAGGGCGATGAAAGGAGGCGTGATGAGCAACAGCAGGGATCGGGTTTTCATGGGTTCAATGCGTGGGCGCACTGTGCAAGAGGCCAAGGTCCCTGGAAAGCACGAAATCGCGCTGGCCGCGTCGAGCGGTGCATCTGGTTGTTGTCGGTGTTGTGTCGCCCGGTGAGGGCACCGGGCCTCCAACGGATGGAGATTGCCGGTGCAGGCCGCGTGCCCCCACGCGGCGCATACTCGATTCCCACCGACAACCTCCAGAAGCACTCCGCGTCGAGGCAGCACCAATCCATGAAGAGGAGAAGGCGGGATCAGGAGCGGCGCATTGGATGGATTCGAAAAGAGAGAAGCTCCTCGGCATCCGGGTCGATTTCGAGCATGCCGTAGCCCCCGTCCTTGAGGAGTTCGCATCCGGCGAGCGAGGGGCACAGGCGGACGCGGAACGGGCGCCAGCACCGGGCTTGGCGCAGCGCTTCGGTCATGCGGCGAATCGAGTTGCCGAGAAACGAGATCCGGGGCATGCCCGCCAGCACCCGGCTCTGCCAGTAGACCAGACGCGTGTGGAGATGCCCGATGACGGTCAGCCTGACTTGCCCGATGCGGGAGCGCACGACGCCTTCACGCCAGAGGAAGGGAAGCGCCGTGGGATCGTGGCAGAACAGGACAACCCGCTGGTCTGCGTCCAAGCCGCGAAACAAGTCGCGAATCGCCCCGATATGCTGTTCGCGCAGGCACTGCCAAGTGGCGCGCTCTTCCGGCAGCGTTTCCGGCTCGAACACGGGCAGCGCCACCAGGGACGATGCGACGCCCACGAGCACCCATCGGCCGAGGTCAATGCGCCAGAGAGGGTCGAGTGCGAGGCTGTCCACACTGCGCAGCCAGCTTGCCAGCCGCAGTCCGCCCTGGCCGCCGAACAGGCTCATCTTCCCGAATTCGTGATCGCCGATCACCGCCTGGAACCGTTCTGGAAAGGCCGCGCGGAGTTTGGACAGGCAGATCCTGGCGCTTGCATAGGCGGCGTCGTCGCTCACGCCGACAAAGGCGGTGTCGCACGAGTAATCGCCGTTGGCGACCACCCAGTCAGAGTCGCGCGCGGCCAGGATGAAACGATCCAGCAGATGGTTATGCGCGAATGGGTCGCGCAGCCAGAGGTGGCGTCGGTACGCGGTTGTCAGCAGGCGCAACAGTCGGTTGTCGATGGCGCGCGCCTCGTGCCCGCGTCGCAGCTTCTCGGCATCGCTGGCGAAGTGGATGTCGCTGACGATTGCGATGGATCTAGTTTCTCTCACCTTGCCGGGCGAGGAGCCAGAGGGCGTCGGCCAGCCGGTTCAGGTAGACCACGATCCGCGGATTGCGCAACTGGCCGGCGGCATGCAGCGCGCAGACGCGGCGTTCGGCGCGGCGGCACACGGTGCGGGCGAAATCGAGGGCGGCGGCGTGCGGAGTTTCCCCGGGGATCGCCCAGCCGCGAAATGCGCCCAGGCGGGCTTCGAGATCCGCGGCGAGCGCATCGAGTTCCGCCACCATGGCGGGCGTGATAGTGCCGAAGCCGGCGCGTTTATAGCGGGGCAGATCGGCAAGCGTGCAGGCCAGCTCGCCCATCAAAACGATCAGGTTGCGCTGGATCGACGCCAGCCGTCCGCGCAGGGCCTTCGAACGGGCGGCGGCCCGTGCCAGGCCGAGCGCCGCGTTGAGCTCGTCGACAACACCGCACGCCTCGACGCGCGGGTGGTGTTTGGGCACGCGCCGGTTGAACATCAGGCCCGTGGTTCCAGCGTCGCCCGTTCTGGTCACAATGCTCATGAGATGTCTTCTGATCGAGTGTGCGCCGCGCGTCGAGCGAGCCTAGCCCTTCGACACATGAGTTCGCAATCGAACATATGGCTCAGGGCGAGTGCTGAGCGAGCCACGGTTTGGTCGTTGTTGTTTCATCGCTTCCGAGTCGAAGCACGAGCGTGAAGGCCGGGCGGAGGCAAAGCAACAAACGCGACAACAACTCGTTGACGCTCTTCGCGCGCGTTTCTATGGTTCGACCGACGGATTTATGAACGCAAAGCTGCTCTCGAAAATTGTTTTTATCATCGTCCTGTTGTTCTTGCTGGTGCTGATCGGGCTCAACAACAAGCAAATGGTCGGGTTCACACTGCCGCCGATCATCACCAAATCGGTCCAGCAGCCGGCTGCAATCATGTACTTCGCTTTCTTTGCAGTCGGCGTTTTGGCGGGCGCCGTGCTGACCACCGGCACCGGCCTCAAAGGCGGAGGCCGGGGAGGCGGCGGGGCCAAGAGCAGCAAGTCGTGAAACCGGGCTAGTCCTTCGACACATAGGTTCGCGAACGAACCTATGGCTCAGGACGAGTGCTGAGCGAGCCGCGGTTTGGTCGTTGTTGTTTCATTACTTCCGAGTCGAAGCACTAGCGCAGCTCGACCAGCCGCCTGTAGGCCAGGACGCCCTGGGCAACCGCCTTGGCCAGGGCGTCGCGCTGCGTCGGGCTGGCGATTCTCCGGGCTTCGTCGGGCGTGCTGAGAAAGCCGCCTTCGACAAGGATGGCCGGCATATCGGTGATGCGGAGCACGACGAACCGGGCCCTGCGAACGCCGCGATCCTCGACGCGCATGCGTGTCACCATCGACTTCTGGACGTGATAGGCCAGGAGGATGTTGCGGGTGTCTTGGGTGTTGCCTGGCAGTTTCGCCGTCGAGCCTTGTTGCTCGGGCTGGGCATTGGTCGATGGCGCGCCCGCGGGTGTCAGGCAGTAGGTCTCAACGCCCTTGGCCTCGGCGCTGGCCTCGCTGGCCGCATTGTAGTGCAGGCTGATGAAGAGGTCGGCCCGGGCGCGCCTGGCGGCCGCCACACGGTCGTCCAGCCCGAGGTAGACGTCCCTGGTCCGCGTGAGGATGACTTCGAAGCCAGCCTGTTCGAGGCGTGCCTTGAGCCTCTTGGCCCAGAGGAGACTGAGAACCTTCTCCTGTTCTTTGCCCACCTTGAAGCCCGGGTCCCTGCCCCCGTGCCCCGGGTCGAGGGCGATCACCCGCACCCGCTGGCCCGACGTGTTCCTGACCGGCACAAGGATCGGGTCCAAGAGGGTGCGCATGTCCAGCGCCGTGATGTAGAGCAAGCCGTTGAGGGATGTGATGGGGCTCGAGAGCCAGGTCTTGACCCCGTTGATTTCGAGCTGACGGGAGCCGACGCTGCCCCGGAGTCGGTTCGAGCGATTGGTCAATCCGACGGTGCTGTTCGTTGAAACCCAGCTTAGTCTCAGGGACTTGGTCTTTGCCCAGGCGGCGAGGTCGACGAAATCGCAGTTGCCCATCCGGAGTGTGGGCAGACGCACGGAGGCCGCGTCGGCGGCAGCAAGCGCAACCGGTTGTCGGCTTTGCGACTCAGCGGCAACGTGGGCCGGACGGACGACGAGGATCCCCGCAAGGCACAAGGCAGCCATTCGCTTCACGAGGCGACGCGCCACGGCGGGGGGAGTCCGCCGATCCAGCCGGGAAGCAGGATCGATCCGCACTGTTACTTCAGGCGATCAGGGTTGAGGGGGCGGAGATCCTTGGGCAGGAAGAGACCGTCTTTGCGGATCAACTCGCCGTCGAACCAGACTTCGCCGCCGCCCCACTCGGGGCGTTGGATGAGCACCATGTCCCAGTGGACAGCCGATTTGTTGCCGTTGCCGCAATCCTCGTAGGCCTGGCCCGGCGTGAAGTGCAGCGAACCGGCGATCTTCTCGTCGAACAGGATGTCGCACATCGGATTGAGGATGCGCGGATGGAAGCCGAGCGAAAATTCGCCGATGTACCGGGCGCCGGGGTCGGTGTCGAGAATCTCGTTCAGCTTCTTTTCGTTCGAGCCGGTGGCCTTGACGATTCTGCCGTCCTTCAATTCCAGGCGGATGTTCTCGAAACGAGTGCCGGCGTAGAGGGTGGGGGTGTTGAACTGGATGACGCCGTTGGCGGACTTGAGTGTCGGGCAGGAGAAACACTCGCCGTCGGGGATGTTGCGCAATCCGTTGCAGGGCTTCGCGCCGATGCCTTTGATGCTGAACACGAGGTCGGTGCCCGGCCCCTTGAGGCGCACCTGGTCGGCGCGCTGCATCCGTTGCGCCAGCGGCACCATCGCGCGTGCCATCCGGGGGTAATTGGCGGTGCACACGTCGAAGTAGAAGTCCTCGAAGGCTTCCGTGCTCATGTTGGCGGCCTGGGCCATGCTGGGCGTCGGCCAGCGCAGCACCACCCACCGCGTCTTGGACAGACGGTAATCGAGCACCGGACGCAGGGTTTTGGAGAAAAGCTGGAGCCGGTCACTGCGCACATCGGCGGCCTCGTTCGCGTTGGCGGCGCCGCGAATCGCAATGTAGGCCTGCATCTTGCGCATGCGAAACAGCTCGAGATCGCGCAGCAATCGCGCGTGATCAGGCGACGTCTCCCGCATCACCTCGCGCGTCACCCGCGTGTGGCGGACCTCGACCACCGGCACGGCTCCGGCCCGCCGCGCCGCGCGCATCAACGCCACGACCATTTCATCGGGGACATCGATCATGTCGAGAAGGACGCGGTCGCCCTTTTCGAGGGCAGTCGAGTACTCGACCAGGAGTCGAGCCAATTGCGGGTAGCGAGGGTCTGTCATATTCAGATCGGGCGAGCATAGGCGGGCGCAAGAGCGCGGTCGAGTGTCATTCTGACATCCTGCGTCTCACCTCTTGCCTCAAATCGGGACATAAGGTGCTCCTTTGGAAGCAGCTTCCGTCTCGAAGCACAGGCGTAGCGACCATTCCGCAAGCGCCAGACGTGCAGACGGACCTGTCGGGCGACTGCCCGGCCTGCCTCACCTCTGAGGGGAATTTCAGACATGAGGTTGCCAACATGTGACAGAATCAGAATCCGGCAAACGGCGTCGCAACAAGATGTTACAGACGTTACAGAACGTTTTGAAACAGACAGCCGGTGAATTGCATCTCGAATCAGGAACTGTGGAAAACAGTTTTGGAGACAAATATGAGGGCTCTTTCCACGATCTGGCATGCGGAATGCTCCGAAAAGACCCACAATGAAAGAACCGAGATCTAGCGACAGATATCGGGACTGGCCCACGGTTCCAGCAATCACTGCTGGAATCAAAAAGTCTACCTAAGCCTACCTTAAGGCGCTGGGCTCGCCCTGGCGTTCCCGTCTAACGACGTCGCCCCGGCGGTCGCGATTACGCGGCCGCCGGTTCCATTTTGCCCCGGTCATCGGGCCTCGGGCCGTCGGCTTGCAGTGCGTCTGGAGGGTGTCGGTCGGAGTGGAGTCCGCGCCGCGTGGGGGCACGCGGCCTGCTACAGCGGAAGTCTCAATCCTTTGTAGTCGGCCGGTGCCCTCACCGGGCGACAGAACACCGACGTTGTAGGCCGCGTGCCCCCACGCGGCACGAGCCATGGCATCTGGAGCAGAACAGCCGCCGGGTCGGGGGACCCGGCCTACAGAGGGACGGACACCGATGCTGTCGGAGGTTTACCACTCAGACGCTTTGGGCTGGCAACGCTTTGGGCTGGCCTTGCCAGGGGGACGGGCTAGGCTGCGTTTGCATGACGAACTCAGTTTTGCGCGGTGGGATGAGTCTCTGGCTGGCCGGTGTTGTCTCTCTGGCGGCGGGCGCCGCGGAATGGCCCCCCTTCGATGAGGTTTACCGGGTCATTCGATCGAATCTTGTTGGGGTGGCCGAGGCCGATCTGAATCGTGCGGCGGTCGAAGGATTGCTCGGCCAACTGGGTTCGAAGGTGGTGCTGTCGAGAGGAGAAGAGGCCCTTCCGGAGACCGAGGGGGCCAAGCCGGATCTGGCCGGCCGCCGCGTGTTTGACCGGACGCTGGCTTACATACGGATCAAGCGCGTCGAGCGCGGCTTGGGCGAACTCTTCCGCGCCGCGCTGGCCGATCTGGCCGAGCCCGATCAGGTCGAAGGGCTGGTCCTGGATTTGCGATTTGCGGACGGGTCGGACTATGGGGAAGCGGGGCTTTTGGCGGATCCCTTCGTGAAGGCATCCTGCAAGCTCCTGAGCTGGGGGGACGAGGCGTTCGAGACGACGGCGAAGACGAACGCGTTCGATCGTCCCGTCATGGTGCTGGTCAACGGTGAGACTCGAGGCGCGGCGGAGGCGCTGGCCGCCGCCTTGCGTCATGCGGACGTGGCTTTGCTCATTGGATCAGTCACGGCGGGCCAGGCGAGCCTGTTCCGTGAGTTCCCCCTCACGACCGGGCAGCGATTGCGGATTGCATCGACGCCCGTGCGTGTCGGTGAGGGCCGTGAAATCAGTTCGGCTGGAATCAAGCCCGATATCGGGGTCGCCGTTCGGGTCGAGGACGAGCGTTTGTTCCTGGACGATCCGTATCGAACGATCCTTCGGTCTGGCGAAGGAGCCCGGCAGGCAAGCGCGAGTGTCTTTGGCCGCGGACCAGATCCGTCTTTGCGGGTCAGCGAGGCGGATTTGGTCCGCAGGAAGCGGGAGGGTCAGGATCTGAACGGGCTAGATTCCTCACCGGCGCGCGCGGCGGTGTCCGAGGCCCCGCCGGTCGTGACGGATCCGGCGCTTGCCCGGGCACTAGATCTTCTCAAGGGCCTGGCGGTGCTGAAGGAGCGGCCCTGATGCGCCGCTGGGCAATCAGTGCATCTGGAGGTTGTCGGCGGGAATCGAGTTTGCGCCGCGTGGGGGCACGCGGCCTACAGCGGGAGCCTGGATCCGGTGTAGGCCCGGTGCCCTCACCGGGCGACAGAACACCGACAACAACCAGATTACGCGGGTAAGCGCTAGCGCGCATTTCTCACCAGGTTTTGTGCAATGCGAAGCAGATGTCATCTGGAGAGGCAGCCATGCGCGCTAGAAACCCGGTTGCTCCTGGGCGGGTCCGGCGGTAGGGTGCTCGCCGACAAACGACACTCAACAGGCAAACACAACCATGACGCGACGACAATTCATCTCCAACTCGGCCGGTCTGCTCGGCGGTTTAAGTCTGGGAACAGTCACGGCCAGCCGTGCCGCCTGGTCGGCGGAGCCCACCCCGTCGCCCGGGCTCAAGCGGGCTCTCATCCTGAGCAAGCCCTCCGAGGCCAGCCTGGCGACCCTCAAGAACGCCGGTTTTGACGGGGCTGAGGCCGGCATTCTCTCGCCTTCGGATGCCGAGAAATGCCGGGCGTGGGCCGAGAAGCTGGGACTGAGAATTCACTCCGTGCTGCGGGGATGGGCGGAGTTCAACAGCCCGGATGCCGCGAAGGTGGAGTCGAGCCTCAAGGTGACGGAGGATGCCTTGCGCGCCGCGGAGGCTTACGGTGCGGACGCGGTTTTGTTGGTGCCGTGTCGGATCGGGGGCATGAAGATGCCGCATGCGTGGGAGTTTCAACTCGAGTTTGAGGAGGCCACCGGGCACCTACGACAGGTGGTTGTGGGAGACAACGGTCCGTATGCGGAATATATCGACGCCCACAACCGTGCGATCGACGCCTCGACTCAAGCGGTGAAGCGGTTGATTCCGCTGGCCGAGAAGACGGGCGTGGTGATTGCGATCGAGAACGTGTGGAACAACCTCTGGGTCCGCCCGGCGCATTTCCGCCATTTTGTGGCGTCGTTCCGCAGTCCGTGGGTGAAGGCCTATTACGACATCGGCAATCACGTGAAGTACGCGCCCTCCGAGCAGTGGATTCTCGAACTGGGATCGCTGCTGGCGAAGGTCCACGTGAAGGACTTCAAACTGGCGCCTGCGGATCCCGCCGGAGGCGGCGAGTTCGTCAACATACGCGATGGGAGTGTCCGGTGGCCGGTGGTGCGGGCGGCGCTCGACCGGGTGAACTACCGCGATTGGCTCACGATTGAAGGCGGCGACCTCTCGATGGACGAACACCGGCATCGGCTTGATCTGATCATCGAGGGCAGCTAGCCCGCATGTCTCATGGACTTGTGGCCACGGCGAAGCCGAAAACCCCAAAATGCGGACCGCTGTGGAGCGGGAGACTCCAGACCGCCGCCCCATGCGCTCGCGGATCGTTCCCGCAACCCGCAGCGGCGGAGCCGGTCGCGATCCGGCGCGGGCCCGCGAACCCGGAGTCTGCCGCGTCCGCGCAGTTGTCTCTTGCGCCGGGGAGAACACCGACTATTCTTGAGCCGATGGAAATCGTGGTTGCACTCCTGGTCGTGGGGACCGCATTGGTGCTGCTCGAGACCGTCCTGCCAGGGATGATCGCGGGACTCATCGGATTTGGGTGCCTGGTGGCGGGCGTCGTTTTGGCCTATGTGGATTTCGGTCCGCGGACCGGCAACTGGGTTCTGCTCGTGGTGGTGGCGACGCTCATCACCCTGGGGGTGCTCTGGGTGCAGTTCTTTCCGAACAGCCGGCTGGGTCAGATGTTCGTCAGCCGGCGAACGATCGGGGGTCTGGGAGTCGAGCAGCCACATCTCCTCGAGCAGCAGGGGACGGCGATCACGAACCTCCGGCCATCCGGAACGGCCTTGATCAATGGCCGGCGGGTGGACGTCGTCACGGAAGGGGGCATGATCGAGCGCGGCGCCGCGGTGCGCGTGATCGCGGTCGAGGGATTCCGCGTGGTGGTGCGGGCAGCGTGACCGGGAGAGTTTGTCAGTCGAAATCAATCCATAACCGAGACCAAACAGCCAAAAGCCACTTATGAATCTTGCCATGCCACTATTCGCCGCGCCGCCTTTCATCTGGACCGGCGTGTGGGTCTTCATCGGCATCATCGGCCTGGTCCTGCTGATTCTGCTGTTCAATTTTTTTGGCATCTGGATTCGCGCCTGGGTCTCGGGCGCCTACGTCGGCCTGATCGAGTTGGCCGCCATGCGCCTGCGCAGCGTCCCGGTCGGGCTGGTCGTCGACAACTACATCAATGCGCGGAAATCCGGCCTCGACATCACCGTCGATCAGTTGAACGTCCATTTCCTGGCCGGCGGCGACGTCCAGATGGTGGTGCGCGCGCTGATTGCGGCCCAGAAGGCGAGCATCCACCTCGAATTCGACCGCGCCTGTGCGATCGACCTCGCCACCAAGGGCACCGGAAAAACGGTGCTCGATGCCGTCAAGACCTCGGTGAACCCGAAGGTCATTGATTGCCCAAACCCGGCCTCGGGCAAGACAACCATCGACGCCGTCGCCAAAGACGGCATCGCCGTCAAAGTCAAAGCCCGGGTGACGGTCCGGACCAATCTCGAGCGTTTCGTGGGTGGGGCGACGGAGGAGACGATTATCGCGCGGGTGGGCGAGGGCATCGTGACCACCATCGGTTCGTCCAACAGCTACAAGGATGTGCTCGAAAACCCGGATCGCATTTCGAAGACGGTCCTGGACAAGGCACTCGACGCGAACACCGCCTTCGAGATTCTATCGATCGACATCGCCGATGTGGATGTGGGTGACAACGTCGGCGCCAAACTGCAGGCGGAGCAGGCCGACGCCAACAAGCTCATTGCCCAGGCCCATGCCGAAATCCGCCGCGCCGCGGCTGTGGCGATCGAGCAGGAGATGACGGCCCGGACGCAGGAGATGCGCGCTCGGGTGGTCGAGGCGGAGGCCCAGGTGCCTCTGGCGATCGCCGAAGCGTTCCGAAGTGGAAACCTGGGAATCATGGATTACCTCCGAATCAAGAACATCCAGGCCGACACCGGGATGCGCGACAGCATCGCGCAAGGCACACCCGAGGATCCGGGTCAGAAACCGAAGTCGAAGTGATTGAATGCGGAGCGAGCGCGCCGCACTTGCAGACACTTGCCATGCCATGCTTTGCCGCCAGTTGGGAGAGCCTGCTCGTCTTCGCGGTGATTGTGCTGCTCTCCGGGCTGTCGAACTGGCTCAAGCAGCGCCAGGCCCGGCGCGAGGAGGAGCAATCCCGGCAATTGAGGCCCCCGGCTCGTGGCCAGGAGGCTGTCCCGCCTCTGGTCCACCCTCCGCAAGCGCCGGAGGACGCCGATTGGGAAAGGGAGCTGCGCCGCCTCTTCGGAGAAGAACCTGAGGCGCCGCCGTCCCGACCGCTCCCTGCGCCGCCCCCGCTCGAGGCTCAGCCGACCCCCCTGCATTCACGGCCCGCCACTGTTGTTCTGCCGCCGCGCCGCGAGCCCTCACTCGAGCCCGTGTTCGAGCCCGCCGCTTCCGCTCGCGGCACGGATGAGGCCCCTGTTCCCTCTGTCGAGGACTTGATCCGGGAAGGGGGTGTGATCCAGCTCCCATCGAGCCAGGCGACGGCGGCCCTGCATGGCGCCAGCTCCATCGCCGGAAAGACCTTTCCCCAAATTCGCGCCGAGTCGCCCATTGAAGGTCAGGTGGCCCGGCCGATGCAATCGCGGCGGCGGGTGTTGTCGCCGGAGATTGCCCGGGTCAAGGGGCAGTTGCGTCAGCCCAGGACGGCTCGGGAGGTGTTTCTGGCGACGGTCCTTCTCGGCCCGCCTCGAGGTCTTGAAGACCACACCTGGCCGGTCTCTTCGACTTCCGCTACTTTCGCGCGGTGACGGTGGCGGCGCCCGGGCTGTTCGCGAGGAGCGAAATCAGGTCGGCGAGGATGCGCTTGGTTTCATCGAGATGGACGTCCACCGCTGGCGTCTTGTCGTCTTCCTCGTCCTCCCCGTCTACTGCGTCCGACTGCGGAGGAGCGTCTGCTTCAGCGAGGGCGACCTGGTTGGTCGGGCTGACAGGGTCCGGCAGGCCGGGCAGATCGGCATTCTTGAGGGTGATTTCGTAGGTTTTGACGGGCGATTCGCCGCGGGATTTCCGCTCCTCTTTGCGGGCCTTCAGTTTGGCTTCGAGATCCTCCTTCTCCTTGATCCGCTGCGCCTCGTTCAGTGAGACGCTCTTATCCGCAAGCAGATCGCGGTAGCGGACGACGTCCTCGCGCACGTAGGCAAATTCCCTGTCATCAGCCTGCCTGGTCTCGGTCCGACGATGGAGCTCATCGATGTGGGGTTGAATGCGATCCAGCTTTTCGTACATCGCGCTGGCAATGCTGTCCCAGGGCATGGGGAATGGCTGGGACGATTCGCCCACTTCAAGATCGTTGGCCACTGAAGGCAGGATGATGTCCGGCGTCACCCCTTTGAGCTGGGTCGACCAGCCATTGGCGCGGTAGAACTTGCGGATCGTGACCTTGAGGGCGCCGGCGTTGTAGTTGCGGAAATTGGCGAACTTGTTGAGCTCGTAGATGGTCTGCACTGTGCCTTTGCCGTGGGTGGACGTGTCGCCCACGATCAGGGCCCGGCCATAGTCCTGCAGGGCCGCGGCGAGAATCTCCGAGGCGGAGGCGCTGAATCGGCTGGTGAGAACGATCAGGGGGCCGTCGTAGAGCACCTCGGGATCCGGATCCGACTCGATGCTGATATCGCCGTCGGCATCCTTGACCTGGACGATCGGGCCGTCCTTGATGAACAGACCCGTGAGGCGGATCGCCTCTTCGAGCGAGCCTCCGCCGTTGCGGCGCAGGTCGAGGATGATCCCATGAACGCCCTCGGACTGAAGCTTCTTGAGCAGGCGTTGCACATCGGCGGTGGTGCTCTTCAGTTCCGGCTGCGCGCCGCCCGAAGCCAGTTGAATCCGCCTCGAGCTGCCGAGATCGAACGTGGCGTAGAACGAGGGCAGATCGATGACCCCCAGCCGCACAGTCGATCCGCCGGCCTCCGGCATGTCCACAATCTTCGCCTTGGCCTCCTGATCCTCGAGTTTGATCTCGTCGCGGACGAGCGTCAGCGTCTTTCTCTCGGAAGGGTCGGCGGCATCGGCCGGGATGATGGTCAGCGTGACCTCGGTCCCCTTGGGCCCTCGGATCATCTCGACAACCTTGGTGAGTTTCATGTCGATGACGTCGACCGACTCCTGGTCCTTCTGGGCGACAGCGACAATGCGGTCGTTGGGCTTGATCTTCTTGCTGCGCGCCGCCGGGCCTCCCGGCACGAGGCTTTCGATCTTGCAGTAACCGTCCTCGGAGCGAAGGAGGGCGCCGATGCCGAAGAGCGACAACTTCATGCTGATGGCGAAGTTCTCCAACTGGGCCTTGCCCATGTAATCCGAGTGCGGATCGTAAGCCTGGCTCAAGGCCGTCAGGTAAACCTGCAGCACCTCTTCGTTGTCGAGTTCCCCCCAACTGCGCAGAAGGCGCTTGTAGCGGGCCGAGAGGGTCTTGAGGATTTCCTCCGGCTTCTGTTTGTTGAGCTTCTCCTGCAAATATTCGTAACGCACGTGCTGGCGCCAGAGTTCGCGGGCCGAATCGAGAGTGTCCGGCCAGTCGGCGTCCTTGCGATTGGGCGTGTGCCTGTCGCTGCCCGTGAAGTCGAACTGGTTCTCCACAAGCAGGCCCGCCACGTACTCGACGCGCTGATCGACCCGCTGCAGGAAACGCGCGAAGATCTCGTTCGCCTTCGACGAGTCCCCACGTTCCAGCGTCAGCTCCGGCAACCGATCCCGCAAGCGCCCGAATTCGGCGATGTCCGGCTTGAGAAAGTGAATGCGCATCGGGTCGAGCAGGTTGAAATACCGATCGAGAAAGCGCTCGCTCAGCGCGGAATCCAGCCCGCGCCGGTCGTAGTGATAACGCTTGAGAAGCTTCGCCGTGAGACTCGCGACGTTCCCGTCGTAGGCCCCCACCGGCAGGGGACTGACATTGGCGTACTTGGACGAGAATGTGATCAGGTCTTTGACCGGATCCAGGGAGGAAGCCAGCCCGGCCGGCTTCGGGCTTTCGGGCTGGGGCGCATCCCCCGCGCACAGATGGGCGGCCAACCACCCTGCCAGCGTCCAAAGAGCCCACCCTCCGACCCTGCACACTCGATATGACTTCATGATCTTGAGATTCACGCCATGCATGCGCTTAGACGCACGATGCAAGGAAGATAGGCGAATCCTGCCCCAGAGCAAGCGCGGCGTGCAAAGGCCAGCCCAAAAGGTCGGACGCATGACGATGAATCCCCGCGAATTGGCTCGCCACCTGCGAGCAGGCGTTGGACAATGCGCAACACGCATGGCGCACACTGGCGGAATCAACCTGATCGTGCTGGCGGCCGGCTTCGCCACACGCTTGTATCCATTGACACTGACGCGGCCCAAGCCGCTGCTGCCTGTCGCGCACCCGGATCGGAAGGACGGCAAGCCGATGATCGAGCACGTGCTCGACAACGTGGCCTGCATTCCGGGCATCCATCGCATCTGCATTGTCACTAACGGCAAGTTCATCGATCTGTTCGAGGCGTGGTCGCGGGAGTATGGCGCCCGATTGTCCCACCTGGAATTCAAGCTGATCAACGACGGGGTCTTCGATGCGGAGAAGCGTCTGGGGGCGATCGGCGATCTCGACTTCGTGCTCCGCCGCGAGGGCATTGACGATGACATTCTCGTGGTGGCGGGTGACAACCTTTTCAGCGAACCGCTGCATGGGTTCGGCGAGTTCTGTCGTCGGAAAAACGCGCCGGTCCTGGGGGTGTACGATGTGCGCGACCTCGAAGAGGTCAAGAAGTACAACACACTGACCCTTGATCCGGAAGGCCGGCTTGTCTTCTTCGAGGAGAAGCCCCAGGCGCCAACGAGCACCCTGACGGGCATCGCGCTCTATTTCTATCCCCGGCACATTCTGCCGCTCGTTCGCCAGTACATGGCCGAAGGCAACAACCCCGATCAGCCGGGCCGGTTTGTCCAATGGCTCTATCCCCGCGTGCCTGTCTTTACCTGGCGGATACCGGGTGTTTGGTACGACATCGGCTGCCACGAGACGCTGGCGGAGGCGAACAGGATTTTCGGGTCTGTCTCCTGACTGGAAAGCCCGGGTATCGTGCCCCGCGGGGCCTTGCGGAGTATTCGGACTATACAGAGCGACATAAATGATGCAGCGCCGGGTCAGGGGACCCGGCCTACAAACCTGTCGGCCGCGTGCCCTCACGCGGCGGAACTTCTGACGCTGTGTATAGCGCGCATTTCTCACCAACTTCTGCAGAACGCGGAGCCGATGTCATCGAAAGGTGCACTCATGCGCGCTAGGAAAGCAAAACCGAGCCGTGCTGGAGGGAGGGAGGACGCGGATCGCTGACCGATCGGGGCGGCGCGGTCACATCCGTTCGCAGGTCTCGATGCCGAGGACGGCGAGGCCCTGCTGGAGCGCCTTGGCCGTCAGATCGCAGAGAGCCAATCGGCTCGAACGGTGCGGTTCCTCGGCCTTGAGCACGGGGCAGCATTCGTAGAATGCGGTGAAGCGGCCGGCGAGCTCATAGAGATAATTGCACAAGTAGTTGGGGCGATAGTCTCCGGCCACGGCTTCGAGCACGATGCCGAAGGTCAGAAGATGCTTTGCCAGCCGGATCTCCTCCTCTTGTCCCAAAACGAAACGCTCACTTGCGCGCCGCGACCAGTCGGCCTCGTCGGACGCGTCTTCGGCCTGTTTGCGGAAGATGCTTCGGATGCGGGTGTAGGCGTACTGGAGATAGGGCGCGGTGTGGCCCGTCAGCGCGAGCATTTTGTCCCAGTCAAAGAAGTA
>ERZ795055.1180-NODE-1180-length-21682-cov-8.119110_pt1 | contig 21682 bp, 18 predicted proteins | sample MGYA00375139_ERZ795055 | MGnify/ENA primary metagenome ERZ795055 (study PRJEB30184, sample SAMN05720283) | anaerobic digester metagenome | isolation source: active sludge of municipal wastewater-treating anaerobic digesters | place: USA | collected 2015-01-23 ... | reverse complement strand
AATTAGCAATTCGAGTTAATTAGCGGGTGTTTTGCCTTCGGCAAAACACCCGCTATACCCTTACCTAGCCCGTGCCGCCCGCAGGGCGGCACGGGCTATAGATATTAGCTTTTTAACAAATTAACGAAAACTTATTTGGATTGGTATAAAAACAAAAGAATTTTATTGTTTATATCTATCCCCCTGCCCTCCCTCAAAGGGGCGAAGCCCCTACGCCAAACCCCAGCCCAATTTCATGAAAATTTCAAAAATTGAGTTTTTAGAGGCGCCCATTTGCGTTGCATTTGAGTTTTGCCTGTGTCAATATAATTAATTATAAAATTTAAAATAAAATTAAAAAGTAAATTTTAAAAATTTTCGATACTTTAATAATCTGAGGCAAGTTTAAGATGAAATTTAAAAATATGAAAAAATATTTCTATGGCAATATCATGCTTTTTTTACTGTTTGTCAGTTTGATCGCTTTACCAAATTGCGCCTGTGCAGAAACGCTTAAGGCTGACACAAACCCTGCTGTTATTGCGACATTAAAAACAAATTACGATGAAATTAACAAGATTGAAGAAGATCAGGAGCTTCAAGCTTCTCTTGAAAAATGGAATATCATCGCCAGAAAATATACCTTGGGTCCAAACGATATTATTTCAATTAATATATCCAACGCGCCGCAGTATTCTCTTGAAAACGCAAGGGTACAGCCTGACGGATATATAAACATCGGGCTTATAGGCGAAATTAATGTTTCAGGCATGACTGTAAAAGAACTTACAGATTTATTAACTGAAAAATACAAAAAATATATCAAAAATCCGCAGATTACTGTAAATATAATAAACACAAAACCCTTTCTTGTGTATATTACAGGGGCTGTAAACAATCCTGGAAGCTATGAGCTTAATACAAACGCAAATAACATCCAGTATTTTAACTCGGAAAAACCGGAATCCAGCATAGAAAGAAAAACGCCGATGCTTACAAATATTCTTATGGCGGCTGGCGGCATACAGCACGACGCTGATATTGAAAACATACAAATAACAAATGTTATTGAAGGAACAAAGTTTTCTGTTAACCTGCTAGAGTTGATAGAAAAAGGAAATGTAACGCAGGATGTTTATTTGACCGCAGGTGATACGGTTTATATTCCAAGACTTGCATCAGCATTCTCTTTAAAAGAAGAAACTTATAAAAAATACGCAAGCGCAACCTTTTCCCCAAGATATATTCCTGTAAGAATACAGGGTTATGTTAACCGTCCGGGAATTGTCAAGCTTGATCCGGCAGATTCACTTAGTCTGAATTCCGCAATCGCTTCAGCAGGCGGTTATTTGTCGGATTCCGCATATCCTCCTTCAAAAGTGTTTCTTAGCAGAGTGGATTCTAACGGAAATCTGGTAACTAAAACCATTAATCCGAGAAAACACGACATTACATTGATGCCAAACGATATTGTATATGTTCCTGAAAAGATTCGTTCTTCGATCGGCAAATCTTTTGATTACATGTCAAGAGTGTTTACGCCGTTTAGTATCTTTACACAAAGCTATAATCAGGCTGAAATTATGTTTGGCACTTCTGATTTAATATATAGACCGTAATAATTTAATTTAATGAGAGATTATGAAGTATGATTTTTGTAAAAAACAGATTATTATCAATTCTTTTTAGAGGACGCAAACAGCTTTTATTTGGCATGCTTGCCGGTTTTATCCTCTTCCTTGCATATTTTTTCTTTATTTATAAACCCCTGTATAATACTCAGGTAAAGCTTTATATAAAAAATATTCCTCAAAACGACATTATCGCCAATTATAATAAAAGCTTGCCGATTCAATCAGAAAGCGGGTTTAGCAATCCTTTTTATAACCTTATCCAAATTATGAAAAGCGACAAGCTTTCTTCAAACTTATATGATTACCTGAGCGCAAAGCACCCTGAAGATTTGAAAAAATACGGTTATACAACAAAAGACAAGTTCAAAAAATCTTTTCCGAACAACATCAAAGTATCAATTGAGCCTTCAACCGATATTATGAATGTTAATTTAAACTGGATAAACAAAAACACAACAATAGAACTGCTTGGCGAGTTAATAAGCGAATTTAAATACATTAATCTTGATATAAAAAAGACCGGCGACGCAAAACAAAGAGAGTATCTTGAACAGCAGATAAATTTACTGGGAACTCAACTGGACGACGTTAGAAACCAGATAAGAGATTATAAAGTCGAAAACCAGACTATGGACGCAAAAGACGAAAGCCTTAATGTTTCCAGAACACGGCTTGACATAGAAAAACAGATTGAAATCATAAAAAGCAAAATTGGTTCTGCTGAACTTAAAATTGGGGAATTAAAAAATCAGCTCGATGTGAAAGACGCAAAATCAGCGTTGAAATCGGCAAGTGTGGGGGAAGACCCTTATATTGTCAAGTTAAATGCGGATTTATCAGTTGCTCAGCAAGCTCTTGCAAAGCTTCAGTCTGAATTTACTGATGAATACCCTGAAATTATAAGAGTAAAAAGCGAAATTAGCCAGATAAAACAAAATATACAGTCAAGAATGACTGAAACTTTAAAAAATTATAAAGTTGAGAAAATAATTTATGATACTCCTTCCTTAAGCATTGTAACTGATCTTGCAAGGGTTCAGTCAGAAAAAACAGCTCTAATCGGCGAACTTAACGGATTAACCCAGAGTGTAAAAGACTTGAAAGAGAAAGAATCAAAGCTTCCTGGTCAAATAGCCGGCATTGAATACCTTGAAAAACAGGAAACAGCTCTTGCTCATGCCTATCTCAACGGCAGACAGAAGCTTATGGAAGCAGTAATAAAAGAAAATCAAATAGTAGACAACATAATCCCGCTTGGAGAACCTACAACGCCTAAAGCAGGTTTAAAAAAGATTTTTATAAAGTTCGTAGGTTTTATAATGCTTGGTTTTCTCGGAGCTTACGCTTATTTATGGATAAAAGACGAATTTGAGGATAAATGGTTTGATACCGCCGAAATTGAAGATTTAACAGGCAAAAAGATAATCGGAGTAATCCCATGGATAAAATTCTTCGGTTCAGAAGCCATTGCAAACAAAAATAAAACCGATTCGATACTTGATCTTTCCTTTAAAAATATTGCAAACAGCATTATAAGAAGGTCTTACGCCGAAGAAGCCCGCGCGCTTTCTTTCCTTTCCACTTCTGACAAAAGAAGAAAATCATCGTTTATTCCCGTAATTGCTCATAAAATAGCCAGAACAGGAACTTCTATCGTTTTGATCGATACAGATTTCAGCGCGGCATTAAATGAAAAAGACAAAAAGAGAATGGGAATTGATAATCTTCCATTTGTTGGAATTATCGACCTTATAGACTGGTTAAATAAGGCTCTGAGAAATTCTGCGCAAATTGAAGAAGAGCAGATTGAAAGTATGATTAATCAATGCCTTACAAAAATATCCGCAGGCGGTCCTGATTTTTCATACAGCCTTGATTATATCTCCTCGCCAAGAGAAGTCGAAGACCTCCACGATTATGTTTCAACTACCGGATTTAAAATGTTAATCAATTATCTGAAAAAGAAATATGATTTTGTTCTTATAGACATTCCTTCAAAACCGGCTTTCTTCCCTGAAATTCAGTGTTTAACGGATATTTCCGATGCTGTTGTAATTATTTGTTCTTTAGAAACCAATAAAAATAAATTAATAACAATGGTCAAAAACCTTGATGAAGCAGGCAAGAAAGTTCTTGGAATTATTCCGAGAGAAGAAAATACGGAAATCGAAAAATATTTTACCGAAGTTTCTGTAAACAATGATGAATACAATGACACAGAAACCAAGCCAGAGGCATTAACCGTATAAATGGAAGATTTGAAAGACAATTTTTTATTCAGGTTATTCTCTAATAACAGATTTCTGCTGGTATTTGGCGCAGTTCTGTTTTCAGTTGCGGCTTTGCCGATAATCGGGCAGAAATTTTCTTTTGCAGACCCGTTTATTATTTTTTATCTTCTTCTCGGCTTTTTTGTTACAGGAGTTTTTATCCTCAAAAAGTCGTTAAATGATTATTTGATACCTTATTTGTTATTACAATATGTTATTGTTTTTATTTTCTTTGATAAAAAGTATATCGGCTCATTTGGTCCTGAACTAAAGTTATATGCAATGGTTTTTGCTCTTGGGCTTTTAATGTGCGGATATTATGTTTTTAAGCATTTTAAATATCTGTGGCAAAATTTCCTGATTTTCAGGCTTTTTTGGATTTTTTTTCTAAGCAACGTTGTTTATTTTGCCATTGGATATTTTTCTGATTTCCGGCTCAGAGGAGATGATATGTATCTGATAAAAAAACAAATGATAAGTCTTGGATTTAATTCAATGGCTTTTTCGAGTTTTATCAGGGATTTTTCGGATGAAGCAAAATTTTCTATATATATAGCGAGCCTTGTTCCGATTGTTTCGATAATGGTTTCTCTGATGTCGTTTTATGGCATTGAAACTAGGGAGGAAATTCACAAAAGACTTAAATTTACGGTAATTTTCGGGTTAATAAGTTTTCTTCTTTATTATGCCGGAGCTATCGCCTCAATTTTTCTTGGACTTAGCGTCATTATGTTTGATAACGGACGACTTTTGGGGAATTTTCTGGGCGCAGCGTCTAATATGGGCTATATTTATTACATTTCCGTATATTGCCTGATTTTTATTTCTTACAGGCTTTATTTAAAAATCAGAAGCGTAGACTTAGGAGCTTTTAAACACTTGATGTTCCTTTGCGATATGATTTTTTATCTGACGGTTTTTATAATTTTAACTCATATTTCAAAAACAAATATAATTGCGTTATTGTTCGGAATTTTTACAATTTATTTCTCCCTTAAGATATTTGACAGAAATTTAATTAATATAAAAAAGATTGAGATCAATCCGTTTTATAAAATAATTATTTTTGCTTTTGTAGCAGGCGGATTAATATTGTTTTTCCAGAAATTTGATTTTGATATGTATATCTGGAAGCTTCAGGAGAGGTTTACAAACCTGTTTACCTGGAACACAAGACTGATTCACTGGGGAGCTTTTATGGAGCGCTGGTTTAGCAATCTTAATATAATAAATTTATTTTTTGGTTTTGGACTGGACAGCTCAATGAATGTAATTTACGAGATATCCAACTCTATCGGAAGAGAGCCTGGTCTTGTGCAGATTCACAATACATATCTCGGAACAATATTTGAAACAGGAATTTTCGGGATTTTATATTTCTGGGGCATATTTTCAACGGGATATGACAGTTTTAAGACTCTAGGCATAAGTAGAGCTGATTATTTTGAAAAATTCTTTTCCGCAGTGAATTTAGGGATAATAGTTTTTATTCTTATTCAATGGACGACTGTAGAAATTACAATGCCGGCAAAAATCGTTCTTTTCTGCGCAATTGGTTTTACGGAATCTGTAAAATTTGCGTTTAAGCAAATAAGAATTAAAGAAGAAAATGAAAAGATTGCATGCCAATCATAGAAAGAACTCGGCAAATAAAAAAGTGGTTTTTGTAATACCAAGTTGCAATCAATGTAGTGCTAAATCTCCCTCCCCCTGCCCCATTAGTCCCCTACAAAATTTATTTTTGCGAGATTTTTTAGTAAATTCAATGGGTCGAGCGAACCGCCGTTGGCGGTTCGCTCGACCAAAAACAATCTTTAGCCCCCTCTCCCAATGGGAGAGGGGGTTGGGGGTGAGGGAATTTTGGACTGATACCAAGTTGCAATCAATGTATAACTCAGCCCATGCCGCCCTACGGGCGGAGCAGGGTGTAGAATAGACCGATAATATTTTTTATATACCTCATATTTGCTATGGATTTATTTGGTATTTATCAAAATTAAAGACAAATTTACATAAATTAACATGTTTTATCTCTAGATTAATTATGTAATATATAGCTTTAATTTAAAAAAGATATAAATAAGAATATTTTTATAATTAGAGAGCATTTTTTAAAAGAAAATTTTTTTTAATAAAATAACAAAGAAATTAAGCATAAATATTTTAAATCTTACCCCACTATTTAAAGAATTTTTTATACCTAAATACAGTCTAAGAAAATTTTAATATCAGTTTTAATCCCTTTAAAACTGATGCTAAAAGCATAAATAATTATTTATTTTCAGACTGTGATTAAGTATTAATTCTTTTTCATTTTTTTTAAATTTTATCAGAAAGCGGAGGAGAACTTATGGTAAACACTATTCCTTTTTTAAATTTAACCGGCGCTAACGCAATGAATACCGGAGCAGGCATGAGCGGAATGAGCGGCATGAACAACATGAATACCGGAGCAACAACAGGATCAATATTTGATCCGGCAAGCATGAACGGCATGACAGGAACCCAAAACCCATTTTCTCAACAACCCCCAGATTTATTTTCTTTTGATGGAGATGGAGACGGAATGTTAAATCAAATGGAGCTACAGTCAGCCCAACAGGCGCTTCAAGCTCAATCCGGCGGAATGGCAGGACAAGCCATGGATATTGACGGAGATGGAATTCCAGGCAACAGCCCGTTAGATCAAATGGCAAGTCAGCTATTAGGCGGACAAGGCGGTCAAATGGACCCGATGATGATGATGCTGATGAGCATGCTGCAAGGACAACAAAATAAACAAACTGATCCAAACCAACAAGCAAAAGCGCAACCTGAATCATCAGGACAAAAATCCGGTGGATGTAGTGGCGGCGGTGGTTCCCAACCAAAAGCCGAAACTCAATCGACGCCAAAGCCTTCCGCAGAAACAGAGGCTTTAAATAAACAAATAGACAGCTTAACAAAAGAGATTGAGGAGATGAAAAAAGAACTTGGACTTGGTGAAACAGATAAGACAGATGATATAGATAAAACAGACAAGACAGACAAAACAGATGAAACAGACAAGACCGATAAAATAGATGAAGCAGATAAGACTGACAAAACAGACGAAACAGAGGACGCAGACAAAACAGAAACTGACCCAAATGAATTAAATGAAAAAATTGAAGAAGCTGAAACAGATAAAGCAGAAGCAGAAGCAGATTTAACTGAAGCGGAAACAGCTCCAACAGAAGATCAAGATGAAGGACTCCAGGCAGAAGCAGAAACGCAAAGCGCAGAAGAAGCTCCAACAGAAGAAGCTCCTGTTGAAGAAGCTCCTGTAGAAGAACCGCCGGCAGAAGAAGCTCCTGTTGAAGAAGAAGTGGTAGAAGAAGAAGCGCCGGCTGAAGAATAATTATTTAATAAAAAACCCCGTTGACCATAAGTTGACCGAAAAGAGGGATTTCTTTTAAAGAAATCCCTCTTTTGCCGATTGATTGCAACTTGACATATATACCCTATATACAATAACATTCCATAACTTTTTTAACTATAGGCACATCAGGCAAGGTAAAATCATATTTTATAAGCTCAATAGGATTGACCCACTTAACTTCTTCGTGTTCATAAATTATTAATTCGCCTGATAAATGAATAACCCGGTATGCAATAAGCTCAATCTCTTTATTGCCGCAAAAAAATTTGCTGGAAGCCACGAATTCCTTAACCTCAACGTCAAAATTTAATTCTTCTTTAAGCTCTCTTTTTAAACATTCTTCAAGAGTTTCGCCGGCTTCAAGTTTTCCTCCGGGAAATTCCCAGCTTGCGCCTATACATTTTCCGGTTTTTCGTTTTGCAATTAAAATTTTATTGTCTTTTATTATAATTCCAGCGGTTACTTTTTCCATTAAACCTTGCCTGTCTTATTTTTCGTTTTTTTGAAGCTGTTTTTTCGCTTCCTGCCAAAGTTCTTCAAATTCATCGGAATTGTATTGCCGAAGTTCTTTTACAGCAATATTTTCCATTGTTTGAAATCTTTTTTCAAATTTTTTATTTGCTTTTAAAAGAGCCAGCTCCGGATCAATGCCATGCCATCTTGCGACGTTAACAAAACTAAACAAAATATCGCCCAGTTCATCTTCCATTTCTTCGGCATTTTGATTTTTTACGGCGGATTTAAATTCTTTTATTTCAGAATCAACGCATTCCCACAGAGATTCAACATTTGTCCATTCAAAACCTGTTTTTACAGCTTTTTTACTTAATTCAGCCGCCGACATAAGAGCGGGAAGCGTTTTTGCGATGCCGGAAACGGCAGATTTCCTTTCAGGTTTTTCTTGTTTTTTAATTTTTTCCCAGTTAACAATAACTTCAGCAGAGTTTTTTACTTTAATATTGCTGAAAACATGCGGATGTCTTCGTATTAGTTTATCAGAAACGCCTTTTGCCACGTCTTCTATATTAAATTTTCCTTCTTCATCCGCAATTTGAGAATGAAGTACCACTTGAAGAAGAACATCTCCAAGCTCTTCTTTAAGTTCGTTAAAATCCCCTGAATCTATTGCATCCAGAGCTTCATAAGTTTCCTGAAGCAGATTTTCCCTCAAGCTTTTATGATCCTGTTCCCGATCCCAGGGACAGCCTTCAGGTGATCTTAGCATTGAAATAATTTTAACGAGTTCTTTGAAATTATCAAAATTTTGAGAAGACATTAATAAATAAACCTTAATTAAACTAATTTAATATTAGTTTAATTATAACCCAAGGTTTTTTGCAATATTTTTTACGCCGTTTTTCATTTTTGACGCAAAAGAATAATCTTCTTCAATAAACGATTTTTTAGAACTTACAAACTTATCAGTTTGTAGACCGGTCAGATTTTTTCCTAAGAGATGTCCTTCACCGGCTATGGGTTGACATTTAATTCCGTTGAATGAAATGTTTCCGTTATTTTGCGATCCTTTAAGCGGTTGAGATTGGTTCATTGCAGATAACTTATTCATAAAATTCCCCATCCTTAAAAAATTAAGACCAAACTAAAACAATATTTTAATTTCTATGTAAATATTAGTGTTTAATTAAAAATTAAGCAAGTCCCTTTTGGGTTAGTATTAACTATTATTAATATATTATACCGGTAAGGAATAATTTTTGACTAATAAATAATTTGTTAAAATAAAAAAATCTGAGAGATTTTTATTTTAAAGGCGCCTCTAAAAACAAAAGAATTTTATTGTTTATATCTACCCCCCCCCACCCCCCTTCAAAGGGGGGTGGGGTTTGTGGGCAGGGGCTCTGCCCCTACACCAAACCCCAATCAGATTTTATGAAAAATTTAAAAAAATCGAGTTTTTAGAGGCGTCCTTAATCTCTTAGATAATTCATCAGTACATACCTTTTACCCATAAGCTTTTGCCAAAGTCTGTTTTATATGTTTAAATATACGAAACGACAAAACTAATTAACATGAATTTCTTGCGGGATAATGGGGAAAACTCGTTAAATGTAAATATATTAATGACTTTTATTATAAAAACATAAAAAGGTTTTATTTTATGAAAAAAGAAATAGAGAAATACCAAAATTTCTTGATTGAAAAAAATTTTTCTCAACAGCTTGAAGAACTTAAAAATATATATAAAGATAAAAAAATTTTAATATATGGATCGGGTTTTCTGGCTCAGACAATTTTAAAGAACTGTGATCTTTCTGATTTTAATATTATAGGAGCAACAGACAGAAATTTTTTGCCTGAAACCAAGAGTTTTTGCGGGTATAAAGCGTATTCTGTTTTTGATATACCTGATTTAAATATCGATATCATCTTTAATTTTGTTCAAAACAGCATAGATATTGAAAGTTTTTTAAAAAAACATCTTGAAAAATATCTAAGTCATCCGATAAAATTAATTTATTTTTTTGAATAAATTGAAAGAGCCGCTTTATGATAAAAGAAACAATTATAGGCAAACATAATCCTAATCCGCAAAAAGTCGTTAAAGACGGTTTTAATATCCATTTTTATAAATTTAATGAAATGTTTGGCGATGATTTTTTTGAAAATGAAAAGTTTAAAAATGAAATCAACGCATATATAGATATAAGAGGGGCGTATAATACGCTTTATAAAACATTAAAATCCTCAAATGCGTCGTTAAATTATCTGGACGCAAAATTTGCCGATCTTTTTATATGCTGGTCGAATAAGCATGATATAAAAAATTCAAATAAAATATTTATGGAACACGGCTGGCTTCCCAGGTTTTCTTTTCAGCTAAGTCCTCTGGGTTCCAATGCCTTGGGGCATTATGCAAAAGAATATGTTTTTAATGAAATAACCGATAAGCAAAGGGATTCTATATTAAGACATTTTTCAACATTAAAATTTTATTTTGAACAAAATATTGATTTTAAAAAAATTGATTATTTAAAAGAACAAATAAAAGAGGAATTCGTTATTTTTCCTTTTCAACTAGCCAATGATTTTAATTTGAAACATTCAAACTCTTGTTTTGCCAGGTTTTATGAGCCTGAACAAGGGGAAAATCATCTTTTTGCGCAGGAATGCATAAATTTTGCCGAAAAACATGTTGATAATATAAAAATTATCTTTAAGCAACATCCTGTTGATAATACTGAAAATTTCAGCGAAAAAGTTTTTTATGATAATAAAAAAAACAGCTTAATCTTAAAAGAAGATAAAATTTCTCTTACGGAATTGTTTTTAACGGGTTTATGCAAAGGCATTATAAGCGTTAATTCAAATTCTGTTCATGAGGCTTTGTTATGGGGAATTCCTTCAATTTGCGCGGGGACATTAATTTGGAATGAGGATACAGTTAAAAATAACAGACCTTTTGGAAAAGATTTAGAGGATTTAGATAAAATTTTTAAGCTAAATGTTTTAGAGGATCAAAAAACTTTATCTTACATAAATAATATACTTAAAAATCAGTGGTATTTAAGCGATTTTCAAAATCCTTTAATGGTAAAACATTTAATTGAAACCGGCGGAAGTTGTTGCCCTAATGATTTACGAAAAGAATACGGATTTTATTAAACTACAATGAAAAAACAGGTTATAATACACGTCGGATTGCCTAAAACAGCTTCCACATATCTTCAGGACATGTTTTTCCCGTTTTTAAAAGATGTTTATTTTTGTTATAGAAACGTAAAAACAAATAATGATCCTTTGCAGGAATATAACAGAAAACTAAGAAATTATTTCCCGGTTGACGTTTCGCAGGAAAAAAACGCAATATATGAGTATATTAACAACCTTCACGAGTCAAACATTATACTGTCGGATGAAATTTTTTCAACAAATTGCGAATATTATACAGATTATTTAAAACCGATTTTTCCTGACGCAAAAATCATACTTTGTGTCAGAGAACAGACAGACTGGCTGGAATCTTTGTATAAACACCATATAACGACAGGTAAGAGCAACATAGTAGTTGATTATTTTTTAAAGTTAAATGCATTTAATTGCAATTGGCTTGATAAATATAAGCATTATGTTAATAATTTTGGCAAAGAGAATGTTCTTGTTTTGCCTTATGAAATGTTTAAAAAAGATAAAAGCCAATTTTTCAAAATGTTTTTTGAGTTTACAGGCATAGAATATTTTTATCCTGAAAACAAGTTGGTTCGTTCTGCTCCTTCTTTTTCTTCTTTAATTTTAAAAAGTTTAATTTACAATCCTGCAAATATTCAACACAATAAATTTATACAGTTATTAATTAAATTTCTTGATAATTTTATTAAAATTAAAGGTGATTTTATAGATAAAAAGAGAAAAGGTTTGATTAAAAGTTATTATAGCAACTTTAATAAAGAGCTTTCAGAACATATAGGCATTGATTTAAAAAAATACGGTTATATTGCTGAAGAATTAACGTTGGGGGACATAAAGCTTCAAAACAATATAGATAAACTGGCTAAAAAATATAAAAATAAAAAAGTTTTAATCTACGGCGCCGGAAAGTTTTTTCAAACAGTTACCGAAAATCTTGATTTAAAAGGATTAAATATAATAGGTGTCAGCGACAGAAAGTTTTGCAATTCCGATGTTAAGGATTTTGCGGGGTATAAAGTAATTGATTTGTCTGAAATCCAAAATCATGATTTCGATGTTATCATTCTGGGTGTTATTACTGAAGTAAAAACAGTTACAAGAATTAAAGAATTTTTAGAAGATTTATTAGGCGCTAATAAATTTAAGCTGGATTTTATCCATAATTATACATTTATGGATAGAATAAAAATTCTTATTTCGAATTGATAAAAACACGAAAATTTTTTGTTACCTACTTAAAGATGAACATAAAACGATAAAGGAGTTTTGAGAATGGGTTTATACAGATCATTTAAATTTAAGAAACAACTTCTGGATTCAGTTTCAAGGTTTGTTGTTTCTGAAAAATATAAATATTTATTTATTGTAAACCCAAAAGTAGCAAGCAGATCTTGGCAAGATTTAATGTTAAGACTTGAAAACAAAGATAGTGTAAGGGATTTTAAATGTATCAAGGAATATAATATTTTTGACATTAACAAAATATTATATAGTAACGAATATTTTAAATTTAGAATGGTAAGAAATCCTTATGCAAGAATTCTATCTGCATATAAAAACAAAATTGCAGGTAAAATCAGCAACGATTGCGCAAATAAAGCTATTAGTTTTATAGTTTTTAATAAAATGAGGACTCTTATAAAACGTAACGCGCTAAAAAATGGCTATGCGGAAAATAATGAAGAAGAGGTTACTTTTAAAGAATTTGTGATTTTTTTCAGCAATAAAAATCCTGAAACAATGGATGTTCATTGGATGCCTCAGACATTGCTGACAATGGATAAATATATTAACTATGATTTTACTGCAAAGATGGAAAATTTTAATGAAGATTCAAGCTTTATTTTAAAAAAATTAAATATAAAGGAAGAATTACTTTTAAAAGGAAGAACTACTAATTCTTCTAATGAACTGGAAGAATATTATGACAAAGAATTACAAGAAATAGTTTATAAGACATATATAGATGACTTTAAAACCTTTGGATATAAAGAGGAACTTTTATGACAAATTTAGATAAAAGAATAGATAAACTTGCTCAAAAATATAAGAATAAAAGAGTAATTATCTATGGAACAGGTAAATTATTAGATATAATAAGGAAAAATAATAATTTAAGCAAATTTAACATTATTGGAATATCTGATATTAAGTTTAAAGACGGAGAAGAATTTATGGGTTATAAAACCATTGCTCCGGAAAGTATTTCAGTTCACAATCCTGATGTGGTACTTATATCAGTAGTAGAAGTAAAAAAAGTTACTAATTTTTTAGAAAATATAATTATTCCTGAATTTGGCAAGTTCAAATATGATTCGTTTATTTCTACTGGTTATAAAATCCTTTGATATTTTGAGTTTATACTATACCAATCAATTTAAAAAACCGTTAAATAAAAAAGATGATTTTTGTAAATCCTTAATTAGCGGGTGTTTTGTAGCACAAGCGGGTGTTTTAACTCATTCATGCGCCTTCGGCAAAACACCCGCCTTGCCCTTACTTAGCCCGCGCCGCCCTGCGGGCGGCGCGGGCTGTAGATATTAGTTTTTTAACGAATTAACGAAAACTTATTTGGATTGGTATAATTCTTAACTTAAGTGATATAATTTATTAAACTTTCATAATTTTAAGGTATTCATGTTTAAACATAGCTTAGAAAATAGAATTAATAATGCTAAATTATACAGGCAAGTAGTATCAGAAGAGCTTATAAAAAATAAAGAAATCTGTATTATTTGTGAATTGGAAGATATAGAATCTGCCGGAAAATTTATTAAAGAAAATTTTAACCGTGACGCAGATTATTATTCCATCTCCAATGTAGATAAGCTATCAGCTAATTTGGACTTAATTAGAAAATCCTTTGATATAAAAATTATTTTCTTAGAAGAACTTGCAATTCGTAAAGATTTGGCGATAGTTGCTTATAAAAACTATAGAAGATATGGAATTAGACTTGCTTTGAATGGAATTTTTTATCTCACTTTTGATGAAGAACCAAAATATAGCAACTATAGATGCAGCAGTGATTTTTTTGATAACTACAAAGATGAATTAAACAGAGTATACAATTTATTGGAGGATGAGGATTCTAAGGAAACTTTAGCTTCAGTAATTAAACATAGAACAACATTTAATTGCGGATATTTAAAAATTGCAGATTATCCTGAATATATGCATCCCGCTGTAAAAGCCGATTTTAACGATGTTGTTGTTGATGGTGGTGGATTTGATGGAAAAACTTCTATACAATTTGCAGAGCAGGTTGGTTCTTCCGGTAAAGTTTATTGTTTTGAACCCGGCTCTCAAAATTATGACAAAATCATTTCAAGATTAAAAAATCCTGATGCGCCTTTTGAAAATATCGTAAAACCTGTTAAGTTCGGTCTTTGGAATAAACAGGAAAAGTTAAATTTTAGCTCTAATCTTGGTGGAAGCTCAGCATTGATTTTTGAAGAAAACCCGAATATTGATATGGAAATTATTAGTTTAACTGATCTTGATTCTTTTGTTGAAGAAAATAATATAACAAAAATTGGTTTAATCAGCCTTGATATTGAAGGAGCAGAGATAGAAGCTCTCGAAGGGGCTAAAAACACAATTCAAAAATTCAAGCCAAAGCTTCAAATCAGTATTTATCATAAAGCAGATGACCTTTTTAAAATTCCATTATGGATTGACGCTTTAAATTTAAATTATAAATTTTATCTTGGTCACCATAATACATACAGCACTGAAACAGATTTGTACGCAATAATTCAAAATTAAAGAATTTGTTCTTTAGATTTTTCTTTTAATTCATACAATTCATCAACAACATCAAATCCCCAGTTTTGAGCTAAGGATTTGCGGATAAGTCCTTGATAATTTCCGGATTTTAACTCCCCGCCGCTAAATAAATACTCCATAAATGAATAATGATAAAAATAATCAGAATCCACAGCAATAAAATCATCTGCGTTTTGAGAAGAAACCTCATAAACAGGAAATGGGTATTCTGAATAAAACTCAACTTCTTTTCCAAATAATTTAGCTTCTATGCCTATTGAAGATGTCAGAGTTGCAGCCTTTTTTACAGCGGCATGCGACAAGATTTTATATGCGTTTTCATTAATTATTTCAATATTTTTACCTAACCCGTTAAAAACTTTAAAAAAGTCTTCATGTCGATTATACGGGTGGGGTTTTACATATAAAATTTCATAATTTTGCGCAAGTTCGAACAATTTATCCCTGAAATCATCAGGTTTGATTATTTTTCCGTTTTTATAAAGGCTTTTATCTATAAAAGACTGACCAAAAAATACCGCTGAATTTTCTTTTAAAGTGAGCCGACTTAAGCGGTGCTCGCATTTTGCGCTGATAAATTTGCAATAATCAACGATATCTTTATATTTTAGTCTTGCATTAAAAATTTTTTCTTTTAATTCAGGGTGATTCGTTTTTATTGCGTAAATAATATCTTTATAGAATCTTATCGGGTGAAGCATTCCTTCAACATAGCAAGTACCGGATTTTTCCAGAATACTTCTGATATAAGGAGAAAGCTCAAACCCAAAAACCAGGTCATATTGTGAAATTAAATTAATAATATCGTTTATCAACGGCGAATTAATTTCATCAATGGTTTTATCGTGAATTTCCAGCCAGCTGTTAATATTTTGCTCAAGATTAAAGCTTTTATAAATATTTTCAGTATTAATTGTTAAAATATTATATTTTTTGCCATTATAAAAATTTGCCGGAGTATTATTTGAAATAATGTAATCTTCAGATAATAAGGCATTTACCTGAAAATTCAAATCCGCCAAATTGCATCCTAATAGCTTGCACCACCACTGGACGTTACCATTTTGATTAGGTCTATTATTTATTTCAGATAATCTTAAAAAATCGCCAATAAATAATATTTTCACTAATTCTAACCTTTTTTACGATAATAACTTTAATATTATAATGGGATTGTTAAACCAATTCAAATAAGTTTTCGCGCAAGGCGCTTCAATTCTAAAAATTTAAAAACACGTTATGCTGAATTTATTTCAGCATCTATCCAATTTGGCTAAATTACAAATAAATGTTATCTGGAAAAATCCTGAAACAAGTTCAGGATAACATCTTAGGCGGAATATCTTATACAAGAGCAGTTGCGATAAACATTCTATAATGACGTTTAAGCCTTGTCAAATCTCCCCGTTTTTTAGTTTGTAAATGTCTATCCATAAAGGTTGCGGGTCTTTATTCTGTTTTTCTATTCTATGTAAATAAAAATAATTTTTGTTTACATAATTATAAATTTCTAATCCGTAATCCTGACTAAATTGTTTAAAACCATAATCGCCTGTATCCTGACTTGTTATAAAAATATAATCAGGCTTATTGCGCTTTATTTCCTGAACTATTTTTTCTTCAAACGCTTCAACAAAATTAGGCGTAAGCGAATAAAACCGGTTGTTTGAATCTCTTGCGGTTAAAAAATTAATCATTAAACCTTCAGGCATCATTAAAAAAGAGCTTTTTGCCGGAATTTCCCTGTTAACATAACTTATAAGCTCATCAAGAGTCGCTCCAAGGAAATCAGGAGCGTAAATTTTCCCCCGATTGGTTTGAATCGGATAATTATAACCCTTAATTCCGTTATTAAGACTGTTAAGCATAAAAATAAGCCCCAAAAGAAATAAAATTGTAAACCCTGCTTGTTCCCAGGCTTTTTTGTCTATAAATTTAATATAATTCGGGAATTTATCAAGCCAGAATACCACACTTGCAAGAAGTAAAAACGGAACAAAAAAAGTTCCAAATATATGTATATTAATAAAAAAGAAGGATTTAAGAGAAGAAAGAACGCCGGCAGCGCATATAAGAATAAAAAATTTATCGTTTAAATTTATTGTTGAGAAGTTTTTAATTATATTCCCCTTAAATAAACGCTTGCTAATAAGCAAAAAGATTATAAAAACCGCCAATATTACCGCTGTTTCAACGCCAAGCCAACCTAGAGCGGTTGTCTTGCCTATTTCTTTAAAGAAATCTTTAGGAAATACAATATATAAAGCAGTAAACGCTAAAATTTGCAAAGAAATTTTCCCTTTAAACTGAGGCAGTTTGGCAAAAATAAAGAAAAAAGCGTAAAAAGTTAACATGCAAATTCCAAAGTTATAAATAAATATTCGGGAAACCTTTGATAAAGCCCAGAGAAATTTATCCGACGGGTATAAACCTGTATTATTTGCGTAAAAATATTTAAATAATGAGGAATTAACAAAATCATTCATTGTTTGCAAATAATAAAAAAGTTCTTTCAGCTCAAGTCCCCGACTAAATTCAATTCCCCATGAAATAGCGGGAATTAATAAAAAACACGATATAAATTTAATTAAATCTTTTTTTTGTAAAGCTTTAAAGTAAAATGCAATTAAAAATAAAACGCCCGAAAAGAGTATGTAATCAATCTTATTAACGGCTGAAATTCCCATAAACAAAGCGGCTAAGCTTAAAAATACCGGTTTGGATTTTTCTATATAATACATACAAAATAAAACTGAAATTAAAAACGAGCTTAAAGCATAAACCGCCGCATAAGCATACGGGAAAATATAACCTGTAATATGAAAATAAAAAATACAGATTGTCATTAATAAAAAACAGGCAAGCCAGCTTGTTTTTATGGAGGTCAGCTTTCTTGATATCCAATAAAAGACTGATACGATGATTAAAGAGTTAAAAATTCCCGCATAATATAGTGTATTCAAATGAATTCCAAAAATTTTATACAAAAAAGCGTTTATTTGATAAGAAAGCGGTCCGTATAAAATAAAAATGTCTTTAAATAAAACTTTTCCTTTTAAAATCTGTTCGGGTATATAAGCTTCCCGCCCGCAATCTATGAGAATGCTTCCCTGATGATTCCAAAAAGCATAACCAAGGATTCCGAAAATGAATAAAAGTGTTGAAAAATGGAAAATTTCAGCATGTGTTTTGTTAAAATTGAAAAGCCGACAAAGCCGCATTTTTCCTACTGGAGAGGGATTGTCCCGCTTTACGGGGCAATCCCTAAAAACCTTTTTATTTGAAAAAATCATTTTAGTATTTTATCCTGTTTTTTAAAAGAAATTAAATTATTACTGCCCCTTTAGTGTCGATATTAATGTTTTTAATCGCTACTTTAACCCCTGATTCCCTCCAGACAGCGCTTAATTCTGATTTTATATCTTCAAAATTATTGTTTTTCTCGTATATAACAAGAACAGCAGGACCTGCTCCGCTTATTACCGTACCAAGTATATGCGGCAGATTGTCAAGACGTTCTTTTGCCTTGTCAAATCCGGTTACTAGCCTGCTTCGATGAACCTGATGCAGTTTGTCATTGAGCGCGTACTTCATAAGTTCGGCATTTTCCTTATGCAGAGCTTCTATAAACATGGCGCTTCTTTTTAAATTAAATATAGCGTCTTTCATATCAACTTTTTCAGGGAGAACCGATCTTGATATCTGCGTTGAAAGCTCATAATCAGGTATACAAACAATAAATTTCCAGTTTTCAGGCCAATCAATTTTTCTATAGACAATACTTCCGTCTTCTTCTGCGGAAGAAAAATTGAAACCCCCGAGTATAGCAGGAGTTATGTTGTCCGGATGTCCTTCAACTTCATTTGCTATTGATAATAAAGCCGCTTCATCAGCAGGATTGCCCAGCAGTTTATTTGCGGCAAGAATTCCTCCTACTATGACAGACGCGCTGCTGCCCAGCCCCTTGGCAATAGGAATATTCGCTTCTATGTTTATTTTTAAACCCGGTGGCGTTTGTCCAACATAATTATAAAGCAGTTCTACAGCTTTATAAACTATATTTGTCCGGTCTGTCGGAATGGTCAATAATGAAGAATCATTCTCGTTTTCGCCGGAAAAAACGTTTATTTCCAGCCCTTCAGCAGGATAAATAAGCTCTTCAAGAGTTATTTTATTGTAGATTGATAATGCTATGCCGAAACAATCAAATCCGGGTCCGATATTTGCTGTTGTAGCGGGTACTTTTACTGTAACTTTCACTATTTTTATTCCTTACCGGAATTTTTTCCTTTTTTTTGAGGCGCAACAACGGATAAAACATAAGGATGATTAAAATATTTATTAGCCGTGTTTAAAACATCCTCTGACGTTACTTTATTTATTAAGTCAGGAAAATCATAATTAAACCCGAATTCTTTGTCAATAACTTCAAATTTGCCCATTAATTGGGCTTTATTTTGATTGGTTTCCTGCGAAAGGGCGTAACCGCCGATAATTTTATTTTTTGTTTCCTCAAGTTCTTTTGGCGTAAGCGGTTGTGTCTTTAAAAGTTCTATTTCCTCAAGGAATTTAGCTTTAACCAATTCAATATTTTTAGGCTCAGCGCCTATAAAAAGCGCAAAATGCCCTTTATCTCTTTTTGGAGAGTACAAACTCCCGACGCTGTAGGCAAGCCCCTGTTTTTCCCTGAAAGTTTCATGAAGTCTTGAACTTAATCCGCCTGAAAGCAATGCGTCTATTACTTTAAAACTTGCCAATTCCTTGTCATCCTGAACATTACCCACAAGCCAGCCCATAAGTATCCATGCCGCTTCTGAATTAAAATCTGATTTTATTATTTTATTTGAGTCAAGAGGAATAAATTTATCAGAATAAGCGGCTGTCGGCGGAATTTTTCCTGAAGCTTTAAATTCAGCGAGTAATTTTCTGGCAATTTTATCGTGATCAACATCTCCTGCAACAGATACCACCATATTTTCGGGGATAAATGTTGCGCTCCAGTAATTTAAAACATCTTCACGGGTTAATGTCGGGATATTTTCTTCAAGCGCAGCGCCTACATTCCCATAAGGATGACCTTTATAAAGCTCCTCGGCAAATTTTTGGCTCGCAACGCTTAAAGGATGGTCTTTATCCTTTTTTAAATCCGCAAGAATATCCAATTTGTTTTTTTCAATATATTTTTCCTCAAAAACAGGATTTTTTATTACATCGATAAGGATTTCAAAGGCTTTATTAAAATCATTTTTTGTTGACTTACAAGTTATTTCAAAGTAATCAGCAGCGCTTTTAGGGGAAATTGAAATGCCTAAATCTTCGATTTCCTTAATTAATTCTTCATAAGGTCTTTGTTTTGTGCCATATAAAAGCGTATTGCTTAATAAAGCAGCTGTACCCGGTTTAGGCTCAAAGAAACTGCCGCCTTTTAAGAATATGCTCATTGAAATTATATCATTTGATGTGTTTTGATTTGTTATTAAGACCATTCCGTTTTTAAGTTTTGATCTTGCGGAATTTTTTATTATTTTTTTGTCTATGACAACGTTTTTAACCTCTGTTTCTTCGGGAAGCAGCGTTGATAATGCCATACGGGAAGGATCAAGATATTTTTGAGCCGCTTTTTGAATGTCCAAAACAGTAATGCTTTCTATATATTGAAGATGTTTTGTATAGTGGTCAATACTACCTCCTACAGCCGTTGCGTATCCCAAAGATTGCGCAATGTCTTCCACAGACTCATTTTCATAAATAAAACTTCTTTTTGCCATGGTTTTTACTCTTTTTAATTCTTTGTCGCTTACAGGAGAATTTTTGAAATTTTCAATTTCCTCCTGAATTGCTATTAAGACTTCCTGATATTTTTCAGGCTCAAAATCCGCTGATATTAAAAATACGCTGTCGTCTTTCAGGGAATATTGCCCTGCGCTGATTGAAGTAACCAAATTTTGTTTTTCCTTGAGGTTCTGATACAGTCTTGAGGTTTGACTTCCTCCCAATAACGACGCTGCAAGATCAAGAGCATAATTTTCTTTTATAGAGCTTATAGGAACACCTTTAAACCCCATAAAAAGATACCCTGATTTATAAGCCCCTCTTTGTATTTTAGTTGCAGGAGAAAGCATATCCGGCTCTTTAATTGGTTTTGAAGTTATAGCTTTAACCTGCGGTTTATACCCTGTGTCAAAACTTTCTTTTAAAAGCGCCATGACCTTTTGAGTATCTATATCTCCGACAATAATTGTGATTAAATTTGAAGGAATGTATTTTTCTTTGAAATAAGTTTGCGTTTCTTCTCGTGAAATGGTTTCTATAACTGAGTGAGGACCCAGAGTATCCATTTTATAAGGATGTTCCTTAAAAATCAGTTTAAAAAGGTTGTTTATAAGAATACTTTGGGGGTTATCTTTAGCCCTTCTTATTTCTTCCTGAACCACTTTTCTTTCTTTTTCCATTTCCTCCTTAGGAATGGCGGGGTTTTTCATCATATCCGCATGAAGTTTTATTGCTGTATCCGCATAATCGCTGGCGATTGTTATGTAATAATGCGTAAAATCCTTGCTGGTTGCCGCATTAAACCTTGCTCCTTTTGATTCAAGCATTTTTTCAATTTCGCCATTTTTATGAGTTATTGTTCCTTTAAACATCAGGTGTTCAAGAAAATGTGATATGCCGTTATTTTTCTCATTTTCCATGGCTGTTCCGGTCTTTACCCAGGTGTCTATCGTTACTATCGGGCTGGAATGGACTTCTTTTATAACAATTTTATGACCATCCGGCAGGAAAAAAGTTTTTATCGGCGTTTCCTGACTTGCGGCAAAACATGCCATGTTTATGTTAAAAACCGCAAAAAACAGGAATAGTCTTAAAAAATTATACATATAAACCTCATGATTTTTATTATAATAATAAAAATATACACTATTTTAAAAAAATAAAAAAATATTTATACAGAAAACTGAAGA
>ERZ795055.1172-NODE-1172-length-21749-cov-4.536323_pt1 | contig 21749 bp, 18 predicted proteins | sample MGYA00375139_ERZ795055 | MGnify/ENA primary metagenome ERZ795055 (study PRJEB30184, sample SAMN05720283) | anaerobic digester metagenome | isolation source: active sludge of municipal wastewater-treating anaerobic digesters | place: USA | collected 2015-01-23 ... | reverse complement strand
CGCCGTTCGAAGCCCCTGAGATCGGCATTGCCGTCCTTGTCGAATCGGCCGGGTCCGGCGGCTTGAATTCCGCGCCGATCGCTAAAAAAGCGTTCGAACAATATTTTCAGATAAAGAACGGCGGGGCCGCCGCGCCCGCTGCCGACCAGGCGCAGGCGAACGATCAGGCGCAGCAGCAACAGGGTCAGACTGGACAGGCTGCGCAGGAGTCAGCGGCGCAGCCGCCGGCGAACGAGCAGGCTCAGGGAGCGGAAGCCGGCGCATCGGTGCAGGATCCGTCCGCCGATCAAGGCCCCGAGCAGGACGACAGCAGAAAAGAAAAAAAGAAGCCAAAGTTGTTCTTTTTCTTTTAACCCTGAGGAACCGCGAGGCGACGAAAGCGCTCACGGGAAGAAGCGGCAATCCCGGAGGCACTTCACCACGCTCAGGAGGAGATCGGACATATGCCCAGACAACGTTTTTTTCGCAACATCGACTATTCCATGGTCGTATCGATACTGCTGCTGATAGCGGTCGGTTCGCTCGCGATCTATAGCGCGACCTGCTCATCGGGCGGGACGGCGTTCATCTCCCGGCAGATCACCTGGGTTTGCATCGGGTTTGGTGTGTTCTTTGTCATGTCATTGCTCGATTACAAGGCGTTTACTGCGATAGCGCCGGTGCTGTATGTCGGCGTTCTCCTGCTGTTGGGGTCGCTGTTCATCTTCGGCAGGGCCCGTTCGGGATCGACAAGCTGGCTGTCGATCGGCAGTTTCTCGCTACAGCCGTCAGAATTCGCCAAGGTGGTGCTGATCATCACCCTCACAAGATATCTGGTCTGGGATTATGAGAAGCGGCAGACATTCTTCTATATCGTCAAGGCGTGGATCATCGCCGGCATACCGCTGGCGCTGATCCTGAAACAGCCAGACCTCGGGACCGCGCTGGTTTTCATACCGATCATTTTCGGGATGCTCTACGCGGCGGGAGCGCGGCCGAAGTATCTGATCATGCTGATCATCATGGGCATCATGGCCGTCCCGCCGATGTTCATGTTCCTTAAAGAGTACCAAAAAGCGCGGCTCCTTGTTTTCATCAATCCCAACATCGATCCGCTCGGAGCGGGATACAATATCATCCAGTCCAAGATCGCTATCGGATCGGGCGGCCTCTGGGGTAAAGGGTGGCTGCTGGGAACGCAGAACCGGCTCAGTTTCCTGCCCGAGCGGCACACCGATTTCATCTTTTCGGTGATCGGAGAAGAGTTCGGCCTGCTCGGCGCCACCTTCGTGCTGCTGCTGTTCGGCCTGATCCTCATGAGCTGTTTCAAGGCTGCCGGCCAGGCGCGCGACGTGTCGGGGCGCCTGCTCGTTGTCGGCGTGATGGTCTACCTGGCGACGCATATCATCATCAACGTCGGCATGACGATCGGGATCATGCCGATCACCGGGCTCCCGCTGCCGCTGATCAGCTACGGCGGCTCGTCGATGATCGCAACGCTCGCGGCCCTCGGCCTCGTCGAAAGCGTGCATATCAGGCGCTACATGTTCTAACCGTTCACCTATAAGCGGATCATCTCATGTATGGATAACCTGAAAGAAATCGTATTCGACAAGATCCTGCCGTACGTCCAGAAGCCGGGGCGCTACATCGGCGGTGAATTGAACGCGGTCGTCAAGGATCATGCGCGCCTGTCGGCGAAGATCCTCATCGCGTTCCCCGATGTCTACGAGATCGGGATGAGCCATCTCGGGTGCAAGATCCTCTACGAGCTGGTCAACGGCGACGAGCGCTTTTGCGCCGAGCGCGCGTTCGCGCCGTGGCCGGACATGGAGAAGCATATGCGGGAACACGGAGTGCCGCTGCATTCCCTGGAGACGTTCGCGCCGGCGGCCGATTTCGACATCATCGGGTTCTCACTGCAATACGAGCTGTCGTATACGAACGTCCTGAACATGCTCGACCTGGGCGGCGTGCCGATCTTCGCCCGCGACCGCGCCGACGGGCGCTGGCCGTTCGTCATCGGCGGCGGCCCCTGCGCGTTCAACCCGGAGCCGGTGGCCGATTTCTTTGACGCGTTCATCATCGGCGAGGCGGAGGAGTCTCTGCCGCAGTTCATGGATCTTGTCTCGAGAAAAAAAGGCCTCTCTCCGCGCAGTGAAGTCCTGGCCGATGCGGCCCGGACGATCAAAGGGTTCTATGTGCCGTCCATGTACGATCTGCGAACGGACGCCGTGCCGCGCCGCATGGCTGCCGGCGCTCCGAACGGCGGCGTCCCGTACCCGGTGCGCAAGGCGGTCGTCGAAGACCTCGATGCGTATCCCTCGCCGGTCAGGCAGATAGTGCCGTTCGTCAATATCGTTCACGACCGTGCCGCGCTCGAGATCATGAGGGGCTGCGCTCGCGGCTGCCGTTTTTGCCAGGCGGGGACCATCTACCGGCCCCGCCGCGCCCGCGATCGCGCGCGCCTGGTCAAAGACGCTGCGCAGCTGATCCGCAATACCGGGTACGAGGAGATAACCCTCTTGTCGCTTTCCACCGGCGACTACCCGGAGATCGAGGGGCTTATCGACGATCTGGTCGCGCAGTTCGACGAGAAAAAGGTTTCGATATCGATACCGTCGCTGCGCGTCGACAGCTTCTCGGTCGAGATCGCGAAAAAGATCAGGCAGATCAAGAAGACCGGTTTCACCTTCGCGTGCGAGGCGGGGACAGAGCGGATGCTCGAGGTGATCCGCAAAGAGATCAATTTCTCGGAGCTGTTCGCCGCCGTCGAGAGCGCGTACGCCGCCGGGTGGAAGCTGATCAAGCTCTATTTCATGATCGGCCTCCCGGGGGAGACGGACGCCGACCTTGACCGGATCGCCGACGTCATCTACGCGGTGTCGGATATCAAGAGAAAAATCGACGGCTACCCGGGCCAGGTGAACGTTTCCGTTTCCTCTTTCGTGCCGAAGCCGCATACGCCGTTCCAGTGGGTCGCCATGAACCCGCCGGAAGAGATCGCGCGAAAGCAGCGCATCCTCAAGAAGAGGATACACAGCAAGAAGATCACGCTGAAATTCCATGAGATCGAGAAGAACGTCATCGAGGCGGTCTTCGCTCGCGGCGGCCGCGGTTTATCGCTCGCCGTGCTGGAGGCGTGGAAAGCCGGGGCGCGCTTCGACGACTGGAACGAGTACTTCAACTTCGAGCGCTGGCGACAGGCGTTCGCAAAAGCCGGGGTCGACTCCGCTGCGCACACGGGCGCGATCCCCGTCGATGCGCCGCTACCGTGGGACGTCATCGATTCCGGGGTTAGTAAGGAAGCGCTGAAGAACGAATATCGCAAAGCGCTGGATGTTATCGCAAATAGCAGCGGGGCCTGACAGGGCAGCACTCTTTCAGTACCGCTCGGGCCCCTCCTGCGGGGACCCTCGCTCGGCGAGAATTTCTGCGCGCCGGCTTTCAGCCGGCGGCCAAGCCCCCATGCGGGGGCTGGTCCGCAAATCTTACGATTTGCCGGCTTGCCGCAGAAATTCTCAACGTACTGAAAGAATGCCGCCCTGTCACCCGCTGCAATATTTGCTATTTGGGCAGCCGAGTTCTTAATGAATTCCGGCAATTAGTTAAAGGGCAGGCGGGGAGTGTTCGTGTCAGCATGTTGACAATTCGAGCGGGCATGGTGTCCCGAGCGTAGTCGAGGGACGAGCGAGAATTGTCGCCAAGCGAGATTTTCCGGCTGGGGAAAATCTCGCGGTGCTGACGCGAATACTCCCTGGCTGCCACTCCTAAGCGCATAATTGGTAGAACACCTATGAACAACGAACGCATAACAGTCAGGATGGTCTACGCACGAAAAGGCGCGATGCGCTTCCTGTCGCACCTCGACCTGATGCGGACGGTATTCCGCGGCTTCATGCGCGCGAACGTGCCGATCCAGCTCTCTCAGGGGTTCAGTCCGCACCAGCAGATCGCGTTCGGGCCGCCCCTTTCCGTTGGGATGGAGGGGGAGTGCGAATTCCTCGATTTCTGCATACAGCAATTTTCTGACTTGAAAAAGATGCGGAATGATATAGAATGTTCTTTTCATAATATACTGGAAATAAAAGATATACACTATTTCAGGCGCTCGTCGGATCTCCTGGTGCATGAGATCGATCTGATCGCGTACAGTGTTTCCATATCGCAAAGTATTGTCAGTCAAAGCGATATAGATACCATTCTCGCCCGTGACGAGATGATCGTCGAGCGGGTAAAGGAGAACAGCCGCAAAAAGATGAACGTCAGGCCGCACATAAGGAAGGCGGCGGTACGTTCCGATAACGGCAGGAAAGTTCTCGATCTGGAGATCGTATCGGTGGGCGGGGGCTTCGCGAAACCGTATGAGGCGCTGCAGGGCCTCTTCGCTATAGACGACAGGGAAGCGCGTGCTTTCCGGGTGAGTCGCGTCAATATGTTCGCAACGGCATCAAACAAAAAGGTGGTTTAATGATTACATTTCTTGCAAAGAAGTTCCGTGAGGTCGGGCAGCTGAAAAACGAGATCGTGATAAACGTCGAGAGCCTCGAGACGCGGATCGCGTTCGTCGAAAAAGGGATCCTCGAGGCGTTCCACATCGAAAGGCGCGACAACAACAGGCTTATCGGCAATATCTACAAAGGCAAGGTCGTGAACGTGCTCCCGGGCATACAGGCGGCCTTCGTCGACGTCGGCCTCGATAAGAACGGGTTCCTCCACGTCTCCGACATCGGCGAGCCGACGTCGCTCTCAGACCTCGCGTCCGACGATGAGTTCGTCGAGAAAGAGTTCGAGGCGGGAAAAGATAAGCCGAAAGAGCCGGAGCGGGATAAGAACAGGCACCACAACCATCATCACCGGGCGAAGCCGAATATCCAGGACCTGGTCAAGGAGGGCGACGAGATCATCGTGCAGGTGCTCAAGGAGCCGATCGGCACGAAGGGCGTCCGCCTGACGACCGAGGTCAGCCTGCCGGGCCGCTTTCTTGTCCTGGTGCCGAACTCCAACCTCCGCGGCATTTCGAGGAAGATCGAAGAGCGGGAACAGCGCCGCAAGATGCGCGACATGCTGACCGCGCTGCGGATCCCGAACAACATGGGGGTGATCCTCCGGACGGTCGGCGCGGGCGAGACGACCAAGGATTTCGACCGCGACCTTCGGTATCTCATCGAGCTGTGGAAGCGGATCAAGAAACGCATCGAGATCGTCAAGGCGCCCGGCCTGGTCCACACCGAGCTCGACCTGGTGCTCCAGCTGATCAGGGATTCGCTGACGCACGATGTCGACCGGGTGGTCGTCGACTCCAAGGAGGTCTACTGGGACATCGTGAAGTTCATCGGCCTCGCCTTTCCCCGCATGAAGCAGAAGGTCGAGCTGTACAAGGGGCGTCAGCCGCTTTTCGACAAATACGGGATCGAGAAGGAGATCGAGAAGATATTCAAGCGCAAGGTGTGGCTCAAGAAGGGCGGTTACCTGGTCTTCGACCGCACCGAGGCGCTGATGGCGATCGACGTCAACACCGGCCGGCACATGGCGGGCAACCTCGAAGATACCGTCCTCGAGACGAACCTCGAGGCGTGCGACGAGGTCGCGCGCCAGCTGCGCCTGCGCAACATGGGCGGCATCATCATCATCGACTTCATCGACATGGCCTCGCGCCGCAACCAGCGCGAGGTCCTGCGCCGCTTCAAGGACGCGATCAAGCGGGACAAGGCCAAGACCAACATCCTGCCGATTTCCGAGCTCGGCCTCGTCGAGATGACGCGCCAGCGCATCCAGGAGATGACGGCGGAGATACTCTATCAGGACTGCCCCTATTGCAAGGGGAACGGGATGGTGAAGTCGTGCGTCAGCCTGAGCATCGAGATCCAGCGGACGCTGTCGCGGATCTTCTCCACGGGCATCTACATGGACGTCAAGGTCGTCGTCAGCCCGGCGGTCTATAACCACATCGAGACGCAGGACAAGGACTGCTTCAAGAAGATCGAGAAGAAATACCGCGGCACGATCATCCTCGGCAAAGACGAGAATTTCCACATCGAGGAGCTCAAGTATCTTTCTGCCAAGACGGGCGACGCGATAAAGGTCTGAGACCCCTTAAAAGGGGAAAGAGAGAGGGATTCCCTAGTGAAAACCGTGCGAAACGGCGAAGAACGGCCCGGATGCAAGGCGCCCGCCAGCGACTGCGGAGGCGTACTGGTAAGTACGCCGCACAAAGGGAGCGGCGGTGGGCAACGCCGCAGACGGGTCGTTATCCGCCGTTTCGGAGAGGCATGATGATCCTTGAAGCGATACAGATGGCGGCCCGCAGAGAGGCCCTTCCGCAGGAATTAGCCCGCAAGGTCATGGGCGAGATCATGGACGGCGCGGCGACAGACGCGCAGATCGCCGCGCTGGCGACCGCCCTGAAGATCAAAGGGGAGACCGCCGGCGAGATCAGCGGCTTCGCCGCCGCGATGCGGGACCGGATCCTCCCGCCGTTCGCCGCCGGAGGCGATATCGTCGACACGTGCGGGACCGGCGGAGACTGCAGGCGGACGTTCAACATTTCCACCGTCGCGGCGTTCGCCGCGGCCGGGGCCGGCGTGAGGATAGCCAAGCACGGCAACCGCTCGGTGTCCAGCGGCTGCGGGAGCGCCGATCTCCTCGAGACGCTCGGCGTCAAGGTCGACATTGCGCCGGCGAATGCCGAACGATGCCTGAAAGAAGCCGGCATGGTGTTCCTCTTCGCTCCGCTCTATCACGGCGCGATGAAGCATGCGGCGCGGGCACGCTCGGAGATCGGTTTGCGCACCATTTTCAATATTCTCGGCCCCCTGACCAACCCGCTCTCCGCGAAAAGACAGCTTGTCGGCGTCTACGACCGGGCGCTTGCCGTCCCCGTCGCGGAATCGCTCCGGAACTTCGGGACCGAACGGGCGTTCGTCGTGCACGGCGACGACGGCCTCGACGAGATCAGCGTGGGCGGCGCGTCGTCGGTGACGGAACTTCGGGACGGCCGCATCAAAACGTACGAATTCCATCCGAAGAAATACGGCATCAAGGTTGCCGGCCTTGCGCCGCTGCAGGTCGCCGGCAGGGACGCAAGCGCGCGCCTTGTCATTGAAATACTGAAAGGCAAACAGGGGCCGGCCCGCGACGTCGTCGTCGTCAACGCCGCGTTCGCGATCATGGCTGCGGGCGGGAGCGACGACCTCTCCGCCGCGATCGGCGCGGCGGGGCGGGCGATAGACAGCGGAGCCGCGATGGCGGTCCTCGAAAAGCTGAAGGCTTTTTCTCATGACGCGGCTTGAAGAGATCGTCGCCTACAAGAAGATAACGGTCCCGGACCGGCAGCGGGCAGTGTCGTTTTCCGCGCTGATGAAACGAGCAGACGCGCGCAAAGACCGCAGGGATTTCGCGTCCGCGCTGTGCCATCCGGACAGGATGGCGCTGATAGCGGAAGTCAAGAAGGCGTCGCCTTCCGCCGGGATCATCCGCGAGGATTTCGACCCCGTCGCGATAGCGCGGGCGTACGGATCGGCGGGCGCGGACGCGCTGTCGGTGCTGACCGACGAAAAATTTTTTCAAGGGTCCTTCGCGTATCTCTCGCAGGCATCGGCTGCGGTATCCGTGCCCGTCCTGTGCAAAGATTTTATCATCGACGAATACCAGATCGTCGAGGCTGCGGCGCACGGCGCCGACGCGGTTCTCCTGATCGCATCGATACACACCGCCGCCCGGCTGGAGAAGCTGGCCGCGTGCGCGGCCGAGCAGCATCTTGCGGCGCTGGTCGAGACGCATACGCCGGATGACGTCAAGCGGGCGCTCGACGCCGGCGCGACGCTGGTCGGGATCAATAACCGCGACCTCGCGGCGTTTACGGTGGACCTGTCGGCCACCGAGTCTCTCGCGCCGCTGGTCCCCGCTGACAGGACGCTGGTAAGCGAAAGCGGCATCAAAACGCGCGGCGACGTCGACCGCCTGCGGCGGTGCGGCGTTGACGCGGCGCTGATCGGCGAGACCTTCATGCGGGCGAAGGATATCGGCGCGGCGGTCCGCGACCTCATGGGGACGCGGTGACGGTATGCTGGTCAAGGTCTGCGGGATAACGAATCGCGATGACGCGCTGTTCTGCGCGCGAGCAGGCGCCGACGTGCTCGGTTTCGTATTTGCGGAAAGCCCTCGGCAGGTGACGCCGGAGACGGCCGCCGGGATCGTCGCCCTCTTGCCCGCGAACATACGTAAGGCGGGCGTCTTTGTGAACGAGCGGCCCGAGGCGGTCAAGGCGATCGCGCGGCAGTGCGCGCTCGATCTTATACAGCTTCACGGCGACGAAACGCCGGATGAATGCGCGCGCTACGCGGCCGACGGCTTCACCGTCATCAAAGCGATCAGGGTAAAGAACGGCACGTCCGCCCGCGATGTCGAACGATACCGCGCGGCCGACATGATACTGCTCGACCAGTTCCGCGAAGGTATCTACGGCGGCACGGGCGAACAGTTCGACTGGCGGATAGCCGCCGATCTCGCGAAGACCGGCAGGAAGATCGTCCTCTCGGGCGGCCTCGGCCCCGATAACGTTGGGCAGGCGGTAAGAACGGTCAGGCCGTTCGCCGTCGACGCGTCGAGCAGGCTTGAGCTATCGCCGGGCAGGAAAGACCACGCGCTGGTCGAGGCGTTCATTAACAATGCGCGGGAAGCGGCACAGATATGACATATCCCGACTCACACGGCCATTTCGGAAAATACGGCGGTATGTTCGTCCCCGAGACGATCATGCCGGCGTTGGAGGAACTCATCCGCGTCTATCGCGGCGCGCGCGCCGACGCGGCGTTCCGGAAAGAGCTCGCATACTACCTGAGAGAGTACGTCGGCAGGCCGACGCCGCTCTATCATGCCGAGCGTTTGTCCGCGATGTGCGGCGGCGCGAAGATCTATCTCAAGCGCGAGGACCTGTGCCACACCGGCGCGCACAAGATCAACAACACCATCGGGCAGACGCTCATCACCAGACGGATGGGAAAAAAGCGCGTGATCGCCGAGACGGGGGCGGGGCAGCACGGCGTGGCGACGGCGGCGGCCGCGGCGCTTTTCGGCCTCGAATGCGTGATCTATATGGGCGCGGAGGATATGCGCCGTCAGGAGCTCAACGTCTTCCGGATGGAGTTGATGGGGGCGAAGGTCGTGCGCGTCGAAAGCGGATCCCGGACGCTCAAGGACGCGATCAACGAGGCGATGCGCGACTGGGTCACGAACGTCTCGTCGACCCATTACGTGCTCGGCTCGGTTCTGGGACCGCACCCTTTCCCGATGATCGTGCGCGATTTCCAGAAAATAATCGGGCAGGAGGCGCGCCGGCAGATCCTGCTCGCCGAAAAAAAACTGCCCGACCTGCTGGTCGCGTGCGTCGGCGGCGGCAGCAACTCGATCGGCCTGTTCCATCCCTTCCTGAACGACCGGTCGGTGAAAATGGCCGGCGTCGAAGCGGCCGGGCTCGGCATACGCACCGGCAGACACGCGGCGCGTTTCGCGGGCGGCACCCCGGGGACGCTGCAGGGGACCTATTCGTATGTCCTGCAGGATGACGACGGCCAGATCAGAGAGACGCACTCCGTCTCGGCCGGCCTCGATTACGCCGCGATAGGCCCGGAGCACGCGCTCCTGCGCGACACCGGGCGGGTCGCGTACGCGTCGATCGACGACAGGGAAGCGGTGTCGGCGTTCCGCACGTTGTGCGAAACGGAGGGGATACTGCCGGCCCTCGAGAGCGCGCACGCGGTCGCCTACGCCATGAAGGCGGCGCGGCACATGAAAAGAAACCAGGTCATCGTGATCAACCTCTCGGGGCGCGGCGACAAGGATGTCCAGAGCGTCCGCGAATATATGGAAAAGAACAAAGGCCTATGAATCGTATCGATCAGAAGTTCATCGAGCTCAAAAAGGCGAAGAAGGCCGGCTTCATCCCGTATGTGACGGCCGGCGATCCCGATCCGAAGACGTCCGAGCGGATCATCCTCGCGCTGGCGAATGCCGGCGCCGACGTCATCGAGGTCGGCATACCGTTCTCCGACCCGCTTGCGGACGGGCCGATCATTCAGGCGGCGATGCAGCGCGCGCTGGAAGCGGGGATGACCGTCGGAAAGACGCTGTCGCTGATCGCGCATGTCCGAGCGCAGACGCAGACGCCGATCGTCCTCTTTTCCTATCTGAACCCGATACTGAAGTACGGCATGAAAAGATTCGCGAATGACGCCGCGGCTGCCGGCGCGGACGGCGTCCTCGCGCTCGACATGCCTCCCGAAGAATCCGCGGAGTATGTGCGTATCATGAAAAAGCACGGTCTGAGCACCGTCTTTCTCGTCGCGCCGACGAGCACCGACGCGCGTGTGCGCAGGATCGCGCGCCTGTCGAGCGGTTTTATCTATTGTGTCTCGCGTACCGGCGTGACGGGGCTGACCAAAGGGAAGTTCGATGAGGTCGAGCGGACCGTTGCGCGGATCAGAGAACATTCGGCCGCGCCGGTCGCCGTCGGTTTCGGCGTGTCGCACAGAGACGACGTCCGGCAGATCGGCCGTCTCGCCGACGCGGTCGTCGTCGGCAGCGCGATCGTCCGCACCGCGGCGGAACATCGGGACGATCCGGTGCCGCACATCCAGCGTTTCGTGAAGGGGCTTATCCATGAAAAAAAATGACCATCTGTATGCCGTGATCATGGCCGGCGGGAGCGGCGAACGTTTTTGGCCTGTCTCCCGGACGGCGAAACCGAAGCAGCTGCTGCCGATCGTCGGCAAAAAGACGATGATACAGGAGACGGTCGGCCGCATAGCGCCGCTCGTGCCCCGCGGCAGGATATATGTGGTCACCAACCGCGAGCAGGCCGCCGAGGTGCGGCGCCAGCTGCCGGGCGTCCCTCAGGGGAATATCGTCGCCGAGCCGATGGGGCGCGACACCGCGCCGTGCATCGCGCTCGCCGCCGCCCTTATCCGGCGCCGCGATCCGGACGGCGTGATGATCGTGATGCCCGCGGACCATGTGATCAGGGACCTTTCCGTGTTCCGGGCGACCCTCGCGGACGCCGCGCGCCTGTGTGTGCGCGACGATCGACTCGTAACGATCGGGATCAGGCCGTCGACGCCGCATACCGGGTACGGCTACATCAAGTTCGGCGGGAAGATCTCGTCCGGCACGAAGACAGTTTTCAGCACGGTCGAACGTTTCGAGGAGAAGCCGGACCGGCAGCGGGCCGAGCAATTCCTCTCGGCGGGGAATTATTACTGGAACAGCGGGATGTTCGTGTGGCGCGCGGCGACGATACTCGAAGAAATGAAGAAATATATGCCGCGCCTGTACGACGCCGCGCGGGAGATGTCGGCCGCCGCCGGCAAAAAAGATTTCGCGCGGCGCATCGAGCGCATCTACCGCGGCCTCGAGCGGAGATCGATCGACTACGGCGTCATGGAAAAGTCAGACCGCGTCGTCGCGGCGGAATCGAATTTCTACTGGGACGACGTCGGCTCGTGGGCCAGTTTCAGGAAATACCGCCGCGAAGATGCGTTTCGCAACGTCGCAGAGGGGGACGTGGTGACGTTCGATACGCAGGATTCCGTGCTGATCGCGAAAGAGGGGACCGTCGCGGTGCTCGGGATGAAGGGCGTCACGGTCGTCAAGACGGCCGACGCGGTCGTCGTCTGCCCTTCGTCGCGCCTGGAAGAGATCAAGCACCTCGTCAAGGCGATGAAGGAAAACAAGAAGCTCCGGCGCTATACGGAGTGATCAGGGGAGATGGCAGCAGGGGAAGCCTTCGGTCTTCCCGTTATCGCCCCGCTCGCAAATGGTTTTTCAGTTACAAAGAGGAAACGGTATGCGGTTAATGGGCCTGGATATCGGCGACAAGCGTATCGGGATCTCCGTCAGCGACGAGCTGCTGTGGACGGCGCAGTCGCTCATGGTCCTCGAGCGCAGGGACCTTATCAGCGACATCCGCGCCATAAAGGACGCGATCGACGCGAACGGCGTGACCGAGGTCTACATGGGGATGCCCTTGAACATGGACGGGTCGAAGGGTTTCAAGGCGGACGGCGTCGAGAAATTCGCGGAGCATTTCAGGAAATATATCGATACGCCGGTCCATTTCGTCGACGAGCGCCTCACCACCGCGCAGGCGCACCGCTCGATGCTCGAAGGAGACCTGTCCAGGAACAAGCGGAAGAAGCGGGTGGACGCCATCGCCGCCCAGCTGATCCTGCAGACGCATCTGGACCGCCTGCGCATCGCGCGCGACCGCGAAGAGCGGCTCCGGCCATGACCGGCCCCCTCAAAGAGGCGCGCCGCCCGAAAAAGCCGGAACTCGTCGCTCCCGCCGGGGACAGTGAAAAACTGCGCTACGCCCTGCACTACGGCGCAGACGCCGTCTATCTCTCCGACCGCGATCTCGGCATGCGTCAGCGGGCGGGCAATCTCTCGCACGAAGAGATCGCCATGGCCGTGGCGTATGCGCATGAGCGCGGCAGGAAAGTATACGCGGCGGCGAACATCTTTTTCCGCAACGGCCATGTCGCCCGGCTCGAAGACTACTTTCGTTTCCTTGAAAAGGCGGGCGTCGACGCGGTGATCGTTTCCGACGCCGCCGCTCTGCAGGTCATACGCGCAGGCAAGATAGGCATCCCGGTCCACCTCTCGACCGTGGCCAACGTCACCAACTGGGCCGCGGCGGAGTTCTGGCAGAGCCAGGGAGTGTCGCGCATCATCCTGGCCCGCGAAGCGTCGCTCGAGGACATACGCGAGATCCGCAGGCGGGTGTCGTGCGAGATCGAGGCCTTTGTCCACGGCGCGATGTGCATGTCCTATTCGGGGCGGTGCCTGATCTCGAGCTACCTGAGCGGCCGCAGCGCCAACCGCGGCGACTGCGCGCAGCCGTGCCGCTGGGAGTACGAGCTGGTCGAGGAGAAGCGGCCGGGCATGGCGATACCTGTCGAAGAGGACGCCCGGGGCTCGTATATCATGAGCGCCAAGGACCTCTGCATGGTCGACCATATCGGCGCCCTGGCCGATGCGGGCGTCGACGCGCTCAAGATCGAGGGAAGGATCAAGAGCGTCTACTATGTTGGCAACGTAACGCGCGTCTACCGCGACGCGCTGGACCGTGCCTGCGGCAAAAGCTCTCACGCGGACGCGGTGCGTTACCGCGAGGAGCTCGCGTCGGTTCCGAACAGGGGATACTCGACGGGATTCTATTTCGGGACGCCGGGGCCGGAGGCGGCGCTCTACGGCGCCACCGGAGACGACGGCGGCTGCCGTTTCATCGGCACGGTCGAAAGCGCCGCAGGAGGCACGGCAACGGTCAGCCTCAGGAACCCGCTCGCGCGCGGCGACCGGGTGGAGTTCATCTCGCCGGACCTCCTGCGCGACCACGCGGAAGAGATCCTGGAGATCGTCGACCCCGACGGCATGCCCGTGCAGAAGGCACAGAGCGGGAAAACGGTGACGGTACGCATCGCCGGAAAAACGGCCGAGCGCGAGATCATCCGGATGAGAATAAGCGCCAGGCCGCATTAAAGCGGATCTGCTTTGAATGTGAAAACGCTCCAGCGGGAGCAGGTGGAAAGTATTCATGTCAGCACCGCGGGATTTTCCCCGGCGAGGAAAATCCCGCTTAGCGACAATGCTCGCTCGTCCCGCCGTTGGCGGGACCCCATGCCCGCTCGCATTGTCAATATGCTGCCATGAACACTTCCCACCTGCTCCCTTGATCGAAGGGTTATGACTTAAGGAGAAATATAGTATGTACAAGATCTCAGTCTTCGACAGCGGCCTGCGCCTGATCACGTATGAGATGCCGCACATGGAATCGGCGTCGGTCGGGGTATGGGCCGGCGCGGGCGGCAGGTCCGAATCCGCCGACGTCAACGGCATTTCGCATCTCCTCGAGCACATGGTCTTCAAGGGGACGCTGAACCGCAACTCCAGGCAGATCTATCAGGACATCGAGCAGGTGGGCGGCAGCATCAACGCCTTTACCGCGGAGGAGCTGACCTGCTACACCGCCAAGGTCCCCGCCGCCTATTGCGACACGGCGATCGACATCCTGAGCGACCTCTACCAGCGGCCGCTGTTCAACGCCGAAGACCTCGTCAAAGAGAAAAAGGTCATCAACGAAGAGATCCACATGTACCGCGACATGCCGGGCCAGCACGTGCAGGACATCCTTTTCTCGGTGTTGTGGCCCGACCATCCGCTCGGCCGCATCCTGATCGGCACCGAGGAGTCGGTCGGCGCCATCACCCCCGCGGCGCTTGCCGCCTACCGCGACAGGATGTACTCGATGAAGAACACCGTCGTGTCGGTCGCGGGCAAGGTATCGCACCATGCGGTGGAAAAGGCGCTGCAGAAGTTCTTCCCCCGCGAAGAGAGCCGCCCTGCGCCGGAGCTCGACCCGGTGCGGACTGTCCAGCGCGCGCCGTCGTGCACGGCCGTCGTCAAGAAGACCGAGCAGGCCTACCTGTGCTTCGGGATCCGCGCCTACAAGCGCGAGCACCCCAGGACATTCGCGCTCAAGCTGCTGTCGATCATCCTCGGCGAGAGCGCCGGCTCTCGCCTGTTCCAGGAGGTGCGCGAGACGCACGGCCTCGCGTACGACATCCAGACCTCGATCGAAAAATTCATCGACGCCGGGACGCTCGTCATCAACGTCGGCACCGACAAAAAGAAGGCGCTCGACTGCATGAATATCATCCTGCGCGAGCTCGGCAAGCTGAAAAAAGAGCCGGTAACCGCGCAGGAGCTGGACACGGCGAAGCAATACTGCCTCGGGCAGCTGGCCATGAGCGTCGAGAAGACATTCGACCACATGCTCTGGATGGGGGAGAACATGCTCACGACCAGCCGCGTCCTGACCGTCCCCGAGCTCGTCGAGGGTTTCCGCCGCGTCACCGCCGAAGACATTCTCGAGGCAGCCGGAGAGCTGTTCGTCGACGAGAACCTCTGCCTGTCCGCCATCGGCCCGCTGCCGAAGAAGAACGTTATAATGGACAGGCTCCACTATTGATATGAGAGGGTAGTTGCCTGTTGAGAGTATTTGCTTGTCAGCGGGGCCTGACAGGACGGCACTCTTTCAGCATCGCTCGGGACCCTGTGCTGAAAGCATGCGCCCTGTCGCCCTCTGCACGAGTCGAAGTAAAGATGAATTACGCAACTTTTACTGGAAATTTTAACGGTTTCACTATATAAGAGTTCGGCTCTCGGAAAGGTAAACGGTGACACGACATGTTTAAAATAGCTCCTTCCATACTGTCCGGCGATTTCGGCAAGCTGTCCGACGAGGCGAAACGCGCCGAGGACGCCGGGGCCGACTGGCTCCATCTCGACGTGATGGACGGCCATTTCGTCCCCAACATCACCTTCGGGCCGCAGGCCGTCGCCGCGATCCGCAAGGCGGTCCGCATCCCGCTCGACGTCCACCTGATGATCCAGCGGCCGGATACCTACTATAAGCATTTCGTCGAAGCCGGCGCGAACATCCTGACTGTCCATGTCGAGCCGGACTACGACGTGCCCGCGACCATCGACGCGGTCAGGAAGATGGGCGCGCAGTGCGGCGTCGTCCTCAACCCGGATACGCCGTTCGACCTGTCCGGAGAGATCCTGAAGCGTATCGACCTGATCCTCTTCATGACCGTCTACCCCGGGTTCGGCGGCCAGAAATTCATCGAGAGCGTTGTCCCCAAGATACGCGACGCGAAGAAATTTCTCGACAGCAACGGCTACCGGATCCCGCTCGAGGTCGACGGCGGCATCACCGCCGCCAACGTCAAGCTGGCCGTCGACGCGGGCATCTCGATCGCCGTCGCAGGCTCGGCGGTCTACGGCAAGCCCGATATAAAGAAGGCGATAGAAGATATAAGGAAGGCGGCGCAGGGCTGACCCTTCGCGCTGTTACTATCTCAAGCAATAATAAATAGCGGCAGGCGGGGAGTGTCCGTGGCAGCACATTGACAATGCGAGCGGGCATGGTGTCCCGCAGCCATCGGCGGCGGGACGAGCGAGCAGTGTCGCCGAGCGAGATTTTCCTCGCCGGGGAAAATCTCGCGGTGCTGACAGGAATACTCTCCGGCTGCCCTAACGAGCACATACTATGGACACCAACCTCATCAGAAATTTTTCGATCATCGCGCACATCGACCACGGCAAGACCACGCTGTCCGACCGCCTGCTCGAGGAGACCAAGACGATCGAGAAGCGGCTCATGTCCGACCAGGTCCTCGACGCGATGGACCTCGAGCGCGAGCGGGGGATCACCATCAAGGCGCATCCCGTCAGGCTCGATTACACCGCGAAAGACGGCAGGGAATACGTCCTGAACCTGATCGACACCCCGGGCCACGTCGATTTCAGCTACGAGGTCTCGCGCAGCCTGTCGGCATGCGAGGGGGCGCTCCTGGTCGTCGACGCCGCGCAGGGGGTCGAGGCGCAGACGGTCGCCAATGTCCATCTTGCCATGGACCACGGCCTCAAGATCATCCCGCTGATCAACAAGATCGACCTGCCGAACGCCAACGTCGAGATGGCGAAACAGCAGATCGAGGAGATCCTCTCCATATCGAGAGACGAGGTCATCCTGATCAGCGCGAAGAAAAACCTCGGCACAGAGGAGGTGCTCGAGGCGATCGTGCAGAGGATCCCGCCGCCGAAGTCGTCCGGCTCCGACGAGATCAAGGCTCTCATCTTCGACAGCAAATACGACCAGTTCAAAGGGGTGGTCACCTACGTCCGCATGATGAGCGGCACGCTCCGCAAGGACATGAAGATCGTGATGATGATGAGCGGCAAGCAGTTCGAGGTCCTGGAGACAGGCGTCTTCAAGCCCAAGGCGTTCCCCGTGCCGTCGCTCTCCGACGGGGAGGTCGGCTACATCACCGGCAATATCAAGCTCGCCGCCGACGTCAAGATCGGCGACACCATCACCGCGGCAACGCGCCCCGCGACGACGCCTCTGCCGGGCTTCAAGGAGATGAGCCCGATGGTCTTCTGCGGCCTCTATCCCGTCGACGCCAACGACTACGAGCCGATGAAAGACGCGATAGAAAAGCTGCGGCTCAACGACTCCGCCTTCATCTACGAGGCGGAGACGTCGATCGCGCTCGGCTTCGGCTTCCGCTGCGGATTCCTCGGCCTCCTGCACATGGAGATCACGCAGGAGCGCCTCCAGCGCGAGTTCAACATCAACATCATCTCGACCACCCCCAGCGTCAGCTACCGGGTGCTCAAGACCGACGGGTCGGTCGTCATGGTCGACAACCCCGTGCATTTCCCCAACACCACCGAGATCGCGGAGATCGAGGAGCCCTACTTCAGGCTGACCATCGTCGCGCCGACCGACGCGATCGGCACGATCATGCAGCTGGCGCAGGAGCGCCGCGGCCTCTGCGCCAGCACCGAGTCTCTTCCGGGTATCAACCGGGTGATCCTGGTGTTCGAGATACCGCTCAACGAGGTGATCGTCGATTTCTACGACAAATTGAAATCGTGCACGCGCGGCTACGCCTCGATGGACTACGAGTTCCTCTGCTATCTGCCGTCGGACATCATCAAGATGGACCTCCTGATCAACGGCGACCCGATCGACGCCTTCTCGTGCCTGATCCACAAGGACAAGGCGCACCGCCACGGCCGACTCCTCGCGGAAAAGCTCAAAGAAGTCATTCCCCGCCACATGTTTCAGGTCGTCATCCAGGCGGCGATCGGCGGCAAGATCGTCGCGCGCGAGACGATACGCGCGATGAACAAGGACGTCACCGCGAAATGCTACGGCGGCGACATCACCCGCAAGCGCAAGCTCTGGGAGAAGCAGAAAGAGGGGAAGAAGAAGATGAAGCAGTTCGGCACCGTCACGATCCCCCAAAAAGCGTTCATCGACGTCCTCAAGCTCGACTCATGAAACGGCGGATAAACGCCCATCTGCTGCAACCCGGCGAATCGAAGATTCGCGGAGCAGCCCCCGCGCCTGGGGGCGTTGCAGGCCACCGCTTCCTTGTGCGGCGTACTTACCGTACGCCTCCCCATGCGGGGACTGGTCCGCGAATCTCTAAAGATTCGCCGGCTTGTCCGCGGGCGCGGGCGTACGCCTCGCAGCTGGGGGCTTCTTCGCTGTTTCAGAGAATGGTCTTGCTTGTTTCATCAAAGCAATTCTCCGATCCTTTTCCGTAACGGCGGATAACGGCCCGTCTGCTGCAAGCCGGACCGTTCTTCGCCGTTTCAAAGGACGACCTTTCCTTCATTGTCTTCCAGAAAATCCTGTTGCTTCTTTTTCGCAAAAACGATATACTATCCCTAAAGAAAGCCTGACGTATCTGCGCAGGTTTTCCCAACGGATGCGAGAAAGAAAAGATGCCCGCTGACAAGAGCCAGAACGGTTGTGTTGTCGCCCCGCATGTTCTCGTCGTCGATGCCGATGGCGCGCTCAAGAATTCACTTCAGCCTTTGCTGACTCCCGACTACAAGGTCTGGCACCAGCCCTCGGTCGCGGCCCTCTTTAACGACATCAGGAACAAATCAATATCCGTCGTCGTCGTGAACGAAGCGGCTGTCGCGTTCGATCAGGACGGGTTCCAGAACTGGCTGCGCAGCTATCCGCTGCCGGTCGCGTATGTCCTGGCGATCCGTGATCCCGGCGCGCAGGCCGTCGCAGGGCGCGTCGCGAAAGGCGCGTACGACTGCGTCGATGCCGGGCGCCCCGAGCAGGTGGCGATGGCGGTCCGCCACGGGTTCCGCACGGCCCTTCAGGAGCATCAGATCCGCGCGCTCGCCGAAAAGTGCGCCGCGCAGTCTGCGGAGCTGAGCGAAGAGAAGGGCCTCAAGATATCGCTCTTGTACGAGGCGAGCAGGATCACGGGTTCCGTGTTCCACCTCGAAACGCTTCTCAAGATGATCATACACCTTATCACGAACGTCATGAAGGTTAAGATCTGTTCGGTGATGCTCCTGAACGAGGAGACGGACCAGCTCGAGATCAAGGAGGCGATAGGCCTTGTTCCCGAGATCATGCAGGCGACCACTATCAAGCGGGGGCAGGGGATATCGGGGTGGGTCTTCAAGGAGGGCCAGTCGCTCCTGATCGGCGACATCGACGAAGACGGCCGTTTTATGGGCAGGAACGAAGAGCGATACATGACGAAGTCGCTCCTGAGCGTCCCGCTGAAGATCAAAGACAAGGTGTTCGGCGTCCTCAACGTCAACAACAAGACCGACGGAAAGCCTTTCAACGAGGAGGACAGAAGGGTCCTCGAGCCGCTCGCCGCGCAGATCGCCGCGATCATCGAGAACGCGCAGCTCATCGACCATCTGACGACGGCCAAGACCGAGGTCAAGAAGGCCCACGACCAGCTGATACGGTCGGAAAAGTTCGCCGCGATAGGCAAGCTTGCCGCGAGCCTGTCGCACGAGATCAACAATCCGCTCACCTCCATATACGGGAGGATACAGCAGCTGCTCCGGTCGACAGTCGACCCCGAGACGATACGGCTGCTCTCCGTCGTCAAATCGGAAGTGGAGCGGATATCCCGGATCTTGGGAAACCTGCTCAATTTCGCCAAGATCGCGAAAACGAAGACGCAGCTTCACGACCTCAACGTGATCGTAGATAATTCATTAAATCTCTTGCTGCCGGAAATAAAAAAGAGTAATATATCACTCGTTAAAGATTTCAATAAGAAACTCCCCGAAGTTTTGATCGACGGCGATCAGTTCATGCAGGTGGCGATCAATGTCATGCTGAACGCCGTCAAGGCGATGCCGAAAGGCGGCGAGCTCCTGATCTCGACCTCGCAGGATGAGGAGTGGATAAGGCTTTCGGTGAAGGACAGCGGCTGCGGGATCGATAAGAATAAGCTTGAAAGCATATTCGATCCGTTCTATTCAAATTGGACTGACGGCAGCGGGACCGGGTTGGGTTTATCGGTCAGCAAGGGTATCATCGAAGGGTTTGGCGGGGACATTGAGGCGACAAGTGCGATCGGCCGGGGATCGACGTTCACGATAAAGTTGCCGTACAAGTCATAACAACCGGCGGCTGGGAAGACGAAGTGAAAAAAGAGAAGATCCTGATAGTCGACGACGAAGACAATATCCGGACGCTGTTGTCCGACATGCTCAGCATGAAAGGATATACCGTCGCGACGGCAGAGAACGCTGAGAAGGCGCTGCAGGAAGTTAAAGATTTCAGTCCTCATCTCGTTCTTCTCGACCTCAAGCTGGGCAAGTCAGACGGCATTGATATATTGAAGCAGATCAAGAAGATCGACCGGAGCATCGTGGTTATCATCATCACGGCGTACGGCTCTGCGGATACGGACCTGAACGAGATCCGTTTTGGGGCATATGGGGAGATAGCAAAACCATTTGATCTGAACGTATTAGAAAAGGTGGTAGCTGATGCACTCGAATCAAGCACCCGAAGAAGCGAAGAGTAGTGTCAGTGCGAAAGTACTGGTGATCGACGATGAGGAGTCGATCCTGAACCTCATCAGCGACATACTGACCGCGGAGGGCTACGAGGTCTCGTGTGCCGACAACGGCGAAAAGGGCGTCGACCTTGCTCAGAAGCAGGCCTTCGACCTGATCATCGTCGACATCATGATGCCGGGGATAGACGGCATCGAGACTATCAAGCGCATCAGGCAGTTCAATACCGCCGTCAGCATTCTTATCCTGACCGCCTACGGCAAGCGGAAAGACGCGGTCGTGAACGCGGTGCGCTACGGCGTTTTCGATTACATCACGAAACCCTTCGACGTCGAATACCTTCTTTCGCTGATCAAATATGTCCTCCACCGCGCGAAGTTCGGTAAGATGCCGTATCTCGACACGATGAGGGATTTCTACTGGGAAAAGGACGTCTCCCAGAAAGACCTGCTCCAGAAGAAATGGAGCGATCTGCACGACCAGGTCACCTCCAGCGCCAAAGTGCTCGAGCAGGACAGAAAGCGTATCGAGCGGTATTACATTCATTCGATACCGATGGCGCGGGCGGTCAAGCTGTATTTCGAGCAGCTCTTTTCCAACAAGTATCTGCTCATCGTTATCGTTTGCCTGATGCTCGGATGCTTCTTCGGCTATCTCTTCAACATGATGGCCTCAAGCCAATCGCGTTTCGGCGATTACGTGGGCAGCATGAAGATGCAGGAACACATCGCGCAACAGCGGGATGTCCGCAGCGACAGCGTCTCGCTGGGCGACTTCTACAGCGTCATGAAGAACATCGAGCAGTGGATGAAAAAGGATGTCGAGCAGGAGCGCAAATCGATGTTCAAGGATGCGACAGAGGACAACTAGAACGCACACGACACATACCATCCAGGGACAAAAGAGCTATGGAAAACGAGAGCAAAAGCCCATCCTATGACGCGATGAATTTCGACGAAAAGCCGATAGTCGAGGCGAGCCTCAGCGATCTCAGCGCCGACCAGTTGAAGGAGTTCGTCGCCAAGATCATTGCAAAGCGGGAGATCAAGTCGGTCGTCGCGACCGACGAAGCGATCCTTCTCGAGATGAAGGTGATCGCTAAAGAGGGAGGCAAGATCTATCCGACGGTGACCGGGCTGCTGCTTTTCGGGAAAAACCCGCAGAAATACCTTTGGTCGAGCAGCGTCAAGATCGTGCGGTTCAGCGGCAAAGACAAGTCGGGACACATCATCGAGCAAAAAGAGCTGCGCGGCACCGTGCCTCAGATGATCGAGGAGTCGGAGCATTTCCTGGTGCGCAACCGGCGGCCCGGCGTGGTGTTCCTGCTCACCGAC
>ERZ795055.1169-NODE-1169-length-21776-cov-5.879702_pt1 | contig 21776 bp, 18 predicted proteins | sample MGYA00375139_ERZ795055 | MGnify/ENA primary metagenome ERZ795055 (study PRJEB30184, sample SAMN05720283) | anaerobic digester metagenome | isolation source: active sludge of municipal wastewater-treating anaerobic digesters | place: USA | collected 2015-01-23 ... | reverse complement strand
AATTCTTGAAGATGAAACCAAACCGCTGCTTGAGAACTTGCCTCCTGAGCGGCTGGCACAAATGGCCGATTCTTCATCCACCTGGTTTATTGCTGACGGGGATTATTTCTCGGCTTTGCATACCCGGTTGGAAGGCGGGACAAAAGTGCAGCGATGGGAGCAGCTTTTCATGAAAGGGGTGAATATGGGGGTGGCATTGCCCGGTAAATGGCCTACCGAGTTTGGCGCCACCTACCAGCAATACCTCAACTGGTTAATCCAGATTGGCAGAATGAATGCCAATACCATCCGTACCTACACCATCCTCCCCCCCGATTTTTACCGGGCACTGGCATGGTACAACCTCCATTTTGAGAACAGGAAGCTATACCTGCTGCAGGGTGTATGGGCCGAAGAACCCCCTGATGGCAATTATGCCAATGCCGCGTTTACCCGTGAATTTTTAAAAGAGATCAGAGACGCCATTGATGTGGTTCATGGCAACAGTGTAAGGCAGCCCAGGAAAGGGCACGCAGATGGCATCTACACTGCCGATGTGTCACGCTATACCATCGGATGGGCATTGGGAAGGGAGTGGGAACCCTATTCTGTCACCAAAACCAACCGCAATGATACCATTACACTTCCTTACGGGGTATTTATCGATGTGCTTGACGGTACCCCCATGGAACAATGGCTTGCCGGTTTGATGGAGTTTACGGCCCGTTACGAAACCCAGAAATATTATACCCAGCGCCCCATCTCTTTTGTCAACTGGCTTACGCTGGACCCGATGCACCATAACCGTGAGCTGGGGGCCGATGATCTGGAAAACGTTGACATAGAAAAGTTCAGTGCCACCCAACTGTTCAGGCCGGGAGTCTTCGCGTCCTATCACGTATACCCCTATTATCCCGATTTTATTTTTCTCGAGGAAAAATATCACAACACTCTCAATCACAAAGGGAAAGCGGATAATTTTCTGGCATATCTCAACGACTTAAAAAGGCACCAGCAGGGCATGCCACTGGTGATTGCAGAATACGGTGTACCTACCAGCCGCGGTAACGCCCACCAGACCCCTTTCGTGTATCGTCATGGAAATTACACAGAAAAGCAGCAGGCCGACCTGACCGTACTGATGACAGAGGATATCCAGCAGTCAGGTTGTGCCGGTGCAATCTGCTTCGAATGGATTGACGAATGGTTTAAGAACAACTGGATGGTGATGGAACTGGAGCAGCCACAGGAACGGCGCCATTTGTGGCATAACGTGGAAAATCCCGAACAAAATTACGGGATCCTTGCCATGGAAAACCGTACAAGGATCATCGATGGCCAACCCAACGACTGGGGCCGCAAGCTAAATAAACCATTTATTGCCTCGGCCGCTGATCCTACCTGGGTTTATCTGGCCGTGAATATGCCAGGTATCGATTTTTCCCGGCACAACCTTTATATTGCTATTGATACGTATGATAAAAACCTGGGAGAGTTCAGAATTCCCTTTCTGAATGCAACCCTGAGCCGGGGAGCAGAATTTCTGGTAAAGCTTACAGACACGGTTGGATCGGAGGTAATGGTCGATAACCCCTATTCTGTCTATTATGACCGCACGAAGCCCGGAAGACCCGGGTATCGCTCCGTGAAAAACAGCGATGGTATCTTTCTGAAACAATACATGCTTTCCAATCCGCCCATTGTGGATGTGCTCGGGGACACTTCCAAACGGATGATGCACGACCGTGGGGCACTCAGGTTTGGCAATATGCTCATGCCCGCTGCCTCCGATGCCTCTTTCTACTGGACTAAGGATGGTTTTCTGGAGCTCCGCCTTGGCTGGCAGGTGCTGAATGTAGGGGATCCCTCTTCGCGCTTAGTGTTGGACGGTAAAAACCGGAACGGCGAAATTCAGGTGCGCGAAACCGATGGATTCCATCTGATGTTCTTTCTGACCGACAAGCAAAACCGACCGGTAAAAGGCTTCCCAAACAGGGAGAAGCACCGGATTACCTGGGACAAATGGGAAGTTCCAATATACACAACCAGGCAGAAACCGGTCTACAATACCCTTGCTGAAGCGTTCAGAAGGCTGGGTCCACTCCCTGCCGGAGAAATTACCCCTGTGGAGAAAAACCACCGCTTTGATCTGTGTGAATTCTACCGGGGCAAAGAGGGTGCAGTTACCTTTGCTTTTGATGGCAGGTGTTACTCCCAGTTTTCACAGGCACTGCCCATGCTGAAAAAATACCATCTGCACGCTACTTTCTCAAAGACCTATTACGGCCCTTCCAGCAGAGGAGGAACACATTACCTGCAACTGATGCAGGAGGAGTTCGACAGCCTGGCCAGAGCAGGCCATGAGGTGCGCCCTGATGGCCCCTGGGTGCAACAACAGAATGGTGCCGAGGTGATTGCTACCCTGCCATGGAAGCCGCAACACCCTTTTTACCGTGTTTTCAGCGATTCCTTACCCGACCTGCACCAGGCGGATTCTATTCTGCAGGGTGGCAAAGGTACCTGGACCATTTTTCTGTTGCGGCATGTCTTTGAGCCCAAAACCAAATCGTATGATAACCTTATCCACCTGGCCGGCAAAGAGGTGCAGGTGGTTTCGCCCGGTTACTTTGAGAAACTCATCCGACTGGGCCGGAATACCCAATTCTGGGTTGCTCCGTTCAATCAGGTGGCCAATTACCGGTATGTGGTAGAACGCTCAAAAATCGTGAAATCAGGTTATAACAATATGCAGTTTATCACCCTCTCGAATGCCTTGCCCAATACGTTTAACCAGCAACCCATTACGGTTAAATATAGTGGCCCTGCCCGCATCATCCGGGTTTCCGGCAGTGCATCCGATGGCACTTTCCGTGTAAGGGGTGGGGTGCTTTTCCTCGATCTCTGGCCAAACCGTGAAGCAACCCTCGAAATCATCGAATAACACATTTTGATAGCACACGGATTATACAGATTTTACTGATTAACACTGATTTTATACTACGAAATTTATAAATTTTCCAAAAAATGACAGATTTGATGCATCAAGAAACCACGGAAACCATCATCAAATGTTTCTATAAGGTTGATAATTCACTGGGATTTGGTTTTCTTGAAAAGGTCTATGAAAAAGCGATGATGATTGAATTGGTGAACCATCATCTAAATGCATCAAACCAATTTCCAATAAAGGTTTTGTACAACAATCAAATCATAGGTGATTATTATGCAGACATTTTGGTAGAGAATTGCATTGTTGTTGAATTAAAAGCGGCTGAAACACTTATACCAGAACACGAACAGCAAATCATTAACTATTTAAAAGCCACAGATCTGGAGTTGGGATTGCTTTTTAATTTTGGAAAAAAGGCTGAATTCCGCAGAATTATTTTTACCAACGACAGAAAAAAACGACTTAAAAATCCGTGAATATCAGCATAAACCGTAAAATCCGTGTGCTATTAAACGTCAGAATATGAGAAAGAAAACGTTGATCATTACCACTATAATTGGGCTTCTGGCAGTAGCTGCCATAACGGTTCTTTTTATCAGAAGGCCCCAAAAGTTGCACAGTGAATCATCAGGTTACCGCATTCCCAAAGTACTGATCATCACTACAGGTAAGGACGGAACCGGAGTTCTTCCCGAAGGGGTTCTGCTCGCGATGGAATCCTTCATCAGACGTGGCGCCTACACCCGTGTAAACACCCGCGATGCCCTCCTCGACCGTAACTATCTTGCAGGTTTCGACATTCTACTTCTCCTTACGGCGGCCGAGTACCATGATGCCGACCGTCAGTACTCCCTTACCTTTTTCGATGATCTTGAACTCGATATCCTGCGAAGGTGGGTGGAGAACGGAGGGGTGCTGGTGGGTGGCGACAACATCGGACGAAACCTGCGCAGCGGGGCCGACCGCATCAGCATCTTCGGGAGGCTTGAGCAGGAAAACTGGCCTTTATCGGATTGTTTCGGGGTGATGATGTCGGAAAGGAATATGGGAGGGTTTGCGCTGTACGGCGATATCGATACCAACCTCAGAGGTGAGCTGCTGCCTGTGCTGGGAGAGGGTACCTGGATCCTGGTACCCGATTCAATCACCAGTGACAGCGTAAAGGTGCTTGCCTCCTGGAGTAACGACTCGCTTGAGTTTCCTGCACTGGTGATGAACCATTATGGTCGCGGCACGGCATTTTTACTTCCTTCCTCCTATCTGCTGCATCCCTCCAATGAGGGCGGTGTCTGGAACCCTGTGCAGATTGATGCCTTCTGTGGAATGGTGCTGGAAGCCTGTAACCGGTACAGGCCTGCCATTGTTACCCTTCTTCCCTGGCCGGAGGGAATGCCGGCAGCTTTTGCAGTATCCCTCAACAGCGACGGAAATATCGAAGATTACCGCCGCACATTCGGGCTGCTTGAGAAAAACAGGATCTCTCCCACACTGTTTGTGAATGGCGAAATGGATCCTGAAATCAAAAAATATCTGGTCAAAATACCCCATCAACTGCAGTCGAACGGCTGGCGTAAGATCGATATGCAGGGTTTATCCTTCAGCGAAACGGTGTTTCAGGTGGAAATGAATGAACAGGCATGGGACAAGAGCTTCTCCGGTTTTCGGTTCCCCTTTACCCTCAACAGTTTCAAAGGAATGGATTTCCTGCAGCGCAAAGGGTACAGCTACGAATCAAGTATTGGGATAGACCACACTACTACCTTTTACGGCAGCCTGTTTCCTTATTATCTGCCTGTTTATCAGGATGATAATTACCGGGCTCTGAACCTTCTTGAAATTGGTCCGGTGGCTCGCGATGACTATTATTATTTCAGATCCATCCAGGAGGAAAAACTGGTTGATCCTGCGGTACTGCAACAGAATGCCTTGCTTTTCAGGGAATATCTGCTCAGGTTCTGGAGAGAAACCACTTTGCCCTCCGGCGGGATGATGGTATATCTGGGGCACCCGCTGTTTACCGGGCACAGCGAAACCACCCTCCAGCCCCTGCAGTCGCTCATGGATACAGTGAAATACGATGGTGGCTGGATCACCACGATGGAAGAAATTGCCGGCCGGTGGCGTCTTCTGGATCAGGTTTCACTTTACCTGTCAGACAATGGGAAGAACAGGTATGAACTGCGTGTTGAGATGCCTGATGGCACGAAGATTAAGGATTTGTCCGTGGGGTTACCCGGCAAGCCCTCCGGGGTTGATGCAAGAACAGGATCCTGTAAGGTAAAAGAGCGTAATGGTAAGTGGATCATCGTATTTGATGCATCTCCGGGACAAGAAATCTCCTTTCTGATGTAATTGGATTGACCGTAATAAAGAGGTTCTAAACAAAAAAGAGGGCGTCTCACAAGAGGCGCTCTCTTTTCTTCCTCACGGCCGTGGGGCCACGTAGCTTCAGGCTTTTTGCCTAAGGCAAAAATCCCTATTCCTCGTCCTTGCTGGCTTCTTCGTACTCTTTAAGGAGCTTGGTCTGAATATCTCCCGGCACCTGAGCGTACTCCAGGAAAGCCATCGAGAAGGTAGCCCTGCCGCTGGTGATGGAGCTGAGGGAGGTGCTGTATTTGTGCATTTCTGCCAGTGGCACCTTGGCTTTGATCACCTGGAAGCTCCCGTCGGAACCCATCCCCAGAATGATGGCGCGGCGTCCCTGCAGGTCAGTCATTACATCCCCCATCTTCTCTTCGGGTACCATGACTTCAATCTCATAAATCGGTTCCAGAATCTTGGGGCCGGCATTTTTAAAAGCATCGCTGAATGCATGGCGTCCGGCGAGGCGGAAAGAGATTTCATTGGAATCTACCGGGTGCATCTTACCATCGTAAATGCTCACCACGATGTCGCGGGCATACGAACCGGTGAGAGGTCCGACCTCCATCCGCTCCATAAGTCCCTTCATAATGGCTGGTAAAAAGCGGGCGTCAATGGCTCCCCCGACAATACAGTTGTTCATAATCAGCTTGCCTCCCCAGGTAAGATTGACCTCATCGGTACCCCTTACCGGAAATTCCTTGGTGTATTCCATCCCTTCGAACCAGGGCTCAATCATCATGTGTACCTCACCAAACTGACCAGAACCACCGCTCTGCTTCTTGTGGCGGTACATCGCTTTGGCCGACCTGGTAATGGTTTCGCGGTACGGAATCTTGGGAGCAATGAATTCGATTTCAATCTTGTGAATGTTATCAAAATACCATTTTACCTTGTTGATATGCATGTCGCCCTGCCCCTGCAGGATAAGTTGTTTCTGCTCGCGTGAGTAGTTCACCAGCAGGGTGGGGTCGGAGTGGTGCATCTCATAGAGGATGCTGTTCATCTTTTCGTCGTCGGTGGAGGCCACTGCCTTTACAGCGGTGGTGTAGATCGGATCTGGGAATGCCATTTTTTCCAGCGGATTCTTAGCCTTGGCATCTCCGATGGTTTGATTGGTCTTGGTGTCTTTCAGTTTAATGGTGGCTCCGATATCTCCTGCCACGATCTTTTCAATCTTTTCACGGTTTTTCCCCGACATTACGAAGATCTGGGTAATGCGCTCCTTGCTGCCTGTATTGATATTCACATAGTCGGACCCCTCTTTGATCTCGCCGGAGAATACCTTGAAATAGCTTACTTCACCAAGGTGAGGTTCAACGGAGGTCTTAAACACCAGGGCCAACGCAGGACCATTGGGATTATATTTTACTTCGTTGCCTTCTTCATCTTTCCGACCGGGCAAATCGGCAGGGCTGGCAAGGGTGTTGGCGATAAACGACAGCACATGACCCACACCGATGTTGCGTTTGGCGCTGGTGGCAAATACCGGGAAAATACCACGGGTGATCATCCCCATACGGATCCCTTTGCGGATTTCGTCGGGAGTAAGGGAACCCTCTTCAAAGTACTTTTCCATCAGTTCCTCAGAACCCTCGGCAGCGGCTTCTACCAGTGCAAGGTGCAAATCTTCAGCCTGTCCCTTTTCTGCAGCGGGAATTTCGGTTACTTCAGGTTTGCCACCGTCTTTGGGGTACTTCAGAAGCTTCAGCTCAACAAGGTCGATGATGCTGTTGAACTCGAGACCCGGGTGAAGAGGGATTGCCATGGGAACAACCTTGTCGCCAAACTGTGACTTGAGTTGCGACATGGTTTCAGTAACGTTTACCTTCTCATGGTCGAGCTGGTTGAGTACCAGAAAAACCGGCTTGTGCATCTGGTTGCAGAGCCGCCAGGTGATTTCGGTACCCACCTGAATCCCTTCCTGAGCGTTCACCATCATCATGGCAGCGTCAGCAGCGCTCAGGCCTTCAACGGTTTCGCCAATGAAATCATGAAAACCCGGTGTGTCAATGATGTTGATCTTTTTACCGGCATATTCTGCATGGAGGATGGAGGCGTAAACCGAGTTGCCACGCTCCAGCTCTACCTGCTTGTAATCCGAAACGGTGTTTTTGTCATCCACGGTACCCCTGCGGTTGATCTGTCCGGATTCGAACAGCATCGATTCCGCAATGGTGGTTTTACCCGATTTCGCCCCTCCGATCAGGGCGATGTTTCTCACTTCATTTGTCTGATAAACCTTCATAATATTTCTGGATAAATTAATTGTAATGTACTGAATGCCTCCATCTTGAAAAGGGGGTCAAAAATATGAAAGAAATGCGACTTGACCAACAGTGGGATCAAAAAACGATCACATCGGCAGCTGCCCTGAGGTGTGGCCATTTTGGATCACTGATATGTGCGCCAATCTCCTCAATCACAGCACCGGCAATCAGGCTCCCGAGGGCTCCGCATTTTTCGGGGGGAAGCAGTTTCGACATGCCATACAGAAATCCCGATGCAAACAGGTCGCCCGCACCCGTGGTGTCGCGCACATCCGCTTTTACGGCACCTACGCTGCAGCGATTTCCACGATGCTGTATCAGTGATCCCTGGCGGCCCACTTTTACCACTGCAGTTTCACACAACCCGGCAAGCATTCCGAGGGCAGCCTCCGGTGCCTCTCCTGCAAACGCCCGTGCCTCCTCTTCGTTGGCAAACACGATATCGGTGTAATCGCGTAGCATTCCGTACAAAAAATCACGGTTGGCTTCAACCACGTTGTAGCTCGACATATCCAGCGACACCAGCATCCCGGCTTTTTTAGCCAGTTGTACCACATGGAGCGCCAGTTCCCGGTTAAAGACCATATATCCTTCGATGTGGATCAGGTCGTACCCTTCGAAATGGACCGGCAGAATATCCTCCGGCACCATTTCGGTGGCAGCACCCAGAAAGGTCCCGAAGGTGCGCTCCGAATCGGGCGAGATGAAGGTGATGGCAGTGCCTGTAGGCTGGATACCCGTCAGCATTACCGGATCAATGCCCGCCTGTCGCATATCGTTGTGGAAAAATTCCCCCAATGGGTCATTTCCGATTTTTCCGATGTACCGTGTGGGTACCCCAAGCCGGGCCAACCCATGGATGGTATTGGAAGCAGACCCGCCAGATGCCTGTGAACGGGGAAGTTCGGCAGTAAGCCTCTGTAAATCAGCAGCCCGGTTGTGATCAATTAGCTGCATACTTCCCCTGGGTAAAGCATTTTCGGCAAGAAAACTGTCGTCCTGCAGGGGAATCAGGATGTCGACCAGCGCATTGCCAAGTCCGGCGATTTTCATCCGGCAAAGGTAAAGTTAGTTTGTAAAGTTTTAAAGTTCGTAAAGTTGTTTATGTTTGTAAAGTTCAAAGATCAATGATCAAGGATCAAAGATCAGGTTCCAACTCCTAACTTCTAACTCCTAACTTCTAACTCATAATTCCTCCATCCATGCTCATCATCGGTATCGCCGGCGGGTCCGGCAGCGGAAAGTCAACGGTGGTCAAGCGTATTCTTGGGCAACTGCCTGCAGGTGAGGTGCAGGTGATTCCGCAGGATGCCTATTACCGCGATCGCAGCGGACTCACCCCTGAGGAGCTGAAACGGATCAACTTCGACCACCCGTCCAGCATTGAGTTTACTTTACTGGTGCATCACCTGCAGGAGCTGTCGGAAGGGCGACCGGTGCAGATGCCTGTGTACAGCTACGTTACCTGCAGCCGCGCTTCCGAGACCATCACCCTGAATCCTGCCCGTGTGCTGATTGTGGAGGGCATTCTGATCTTCACCTGGAAACCTTTACGTGAGATGATGGACATCAGGATTTTTGTGGATGCAGATGCCGATGAACGGCTGATACGCATCATCCGCCGGGATGTTCACCAGCGAGGTCGCAACTATATGGAAGCGCTGAACCACTATGCCCGGTACGTAAAGCCCATGCATCAGATGTTCATTGAGCCTACGAAACGGTTTGCCGATATCATTGTCCCGCAGGGTGGTGAAAACCATGTGGCTGTGGACCTGATTGCAGGCAGGATCAGGCAGCGGCTGACAGAGTAAAGGATTTGCCATCCGAAATTCCGGGTGCCCGGATGCTCTGAAAAACCGGAATGCAATACAATTTTCCTGATTTCTGGGCGCCCGGTTTTGCGACTTTACGCAAATTACTATATTTGCGCTCCATCTTAAAACCGATCCTATGAGATTAAAAATGATTACAGGGATTGCAACCCTGCTTGCCGGGCTCCTGGCAGCCCCCCAGGTGAATGCCTGCACCAATTACCTGATCACCAAATCGGCTTCCACCGATGGCAGCACTATGATCAGCTATGCCGCCGACTCTCACACGCTGTTTGGCGAACTTTACCACTGGCCTGCAAAGAAGTACAAACCGGGAACCATGCTTAAAATCTACGAGTGGGATACCGGAAAGTACATGGGCGAGATAAAACAGGCTGCTGAAACCTACAATGTGGTAGGCAATATGAACGAATTTCAGGTAGCCATTGGTGAAACCACCTATGGCGGCCGCGAAGAGCTTGGAAAACAATCCGGAGCCGTTATGGATTACGGCAGCCTTATTTACCTTGCGCTGCAGCGTGCAAAGACCGCCCGTCAGGCCATCCGGATCATCACTGAGCTGATGGACGAACACGGCTACGCAAGCTCAGGCGAGTCGTTTTCGGTTTCCGATCCAAATGAAGTGTGGATCCTGGAGATCATCGGCAAGGGAGAAGGGGAAAAAGGCGCTGTCTGGGTAGCGATGCTTATCCCTGACGGTTATGTCTCAGGCCATGCCAACCACGCCCGAATCACAACCTTCCCGTATCAGAAAACCAATAATTTCGACGATCCCAAAGCGGCCGTTTTCAATGCCCCTGATGTAATTACTTTTGCCCGGAAAAAAGGGTGGTACGATGGCCCGGATGCTGAATTCAGTTTCTCAGATACCTATGCCCCCATTGATTTTGGCGGAGCCCGCTTCTGCGAAATCCGTGTGTATTCCATGTTCCATAAGGTGAGCAAGGCATTTAAGGATAACCCGGCTTACTGGGAGTACGTCAAGGGCAACATCCAGTATGGGAAACACGGCTATCCGGCTTTACGTATGCCGCTCTGGATCAAACCCGATCAAAAGGTCAGTGTGCACGACATGATGATGTTCATGCGTGACCACCTGGAAGGTACCGAGCTCGATATGAGCCTTGATATCGGTGCCGGACCCTATGGAGTCCCCTACCGCTGGCGCCCGATGAACTGGCAGGTCGACGGACAGCCCTACCTTCACGAGAGGGCAACCGCCACGCAGCAAACAGGTTTTTCGTTCATAGCACAGTCCCGCGGCTGGTTGCCGAGAGAAATCGGCGGGATCTTCTGGTTTGGCGTGGATGATGCCTCCAGTTGTGTCTATACCCCGATGTATACCTCCATGACCAAAACCCCGCAAACCTGGGCAGCCGGTAACGGCGCCATGATGGAATGGTCAGATAATGCTGCTTTCTGGGTGTTTAACCAGATCAGCAACTTCGCCTATACCCGGTACAACCTGATCCATCCCGAAATTGCCGATAAACAGCTGAAAGCCGAAACCGGTTTCATAGAACAGGTTGCACTCAACGACAAGAAGTGGAAAGACCTGTCGCCCAAGAAGATGGTGGCTGAAGTCACGAAATATTCGGTTACCAACGGCGATAACACTGTGTACGAATGGAAGAAGTTCTATCAGTACCTGTTTATGAAATACATGGATGGCAATGTGAAAACCGCGGTTGAAGTGCCCTCCGATCATATCTATATCCCTGCCAAGGTGCAGCAGCCCGGATATCCGGAATTCTGGTACAGGCTTATCATCGAAAAAACCGGCGACAAACTGAAAGTAACGACGCCACCGGCACACTAACGGTTCTTACAACTGAAGGCAGATCTTCAATCCCAGTGCCAGACTCGGGGCAATAATGGTCCAGGGCTCTGGCACTGACTGCTTATCTACCGGGATGCCATCCGGCACCAGCCTGTAATCGTGCGCATAATGCCGCAATCCGATTCCTGCATACCAATCAGCGTATGCCTTGTCCTGTCTGCCCAGCTTTACCACCCTGCCATATTTCACGTGAAAGGCCATCTGGCTGCGTTCATGGTCAACCGTCATAAGACGGAAATAGGGGTCAGACAGGTTGGAATCCCAATATTCTGTGCGGGTTTTACGGTATTTGATCATCCCTTCCAGTGCAAAATACTGCAATGGATACAAAACCGGTTGATTTGGCTGCAGCAGGTATTTTCTTACTTCGGTCTTAAACTTAAAACCCGGGAAGCTGCGGCCGTTGTCCAGAGAGGAGAGAAAGAAGTTCACGGGCACCAGGAGCCCTGCCTCGTGCTGAAGTGAAAGGGAAGGGGCGATTCCATATTCGAATGCAATCTGCAAAGATGGCTGGGGAACCTCCATAAGCGCAAATGGGGAAAACTTGATCATCCTGATGGGTTGCAGGCCCTGATAGAAAGGAGTATCGGGCTGTAATGGCCCGGCTCCGGCGGGGAAAATCCCCGCCGGAAGCAGGAGCAAAATCCAGATCAGACGTGACTGCACCATTTGATAACGGATGCTATGATATTGATCTTCTGCTCTCAGGGAACGGCAATGGTAGAAAGCAACGCAAGGTTGTTGAGGTCGGAATAGTCGTATTGGTATATCCCACCCGGACCTGTTACGATGAGTACATTGTTGTTCGGAATTACATCGTAGGACTTGATGTTCGGGAACTGATGCAGCGAAATCAGATTGTTGGGATTGGTAATGTCATACACCCCCAGGCCATAATCACCATGGCAGATAAAGAGGATTTTGTTGTCGATGCCAAGGCCATAAGGTTCCGTTACCGGGTGCATGGTTTTGAACACAGGCTGATTCATATTGCTGATATCCAGGATATCGAGCTCGTTGGTACTCCACCCAACCCGGCAATTGCCACCGGCTCTCAGGGTAATGTAAGCCAGGTCATCCTCAGCCACCACAGGGTCACAGGACAATACGTGGGCAAACTGTGATACATACACCGGATCGCTGCAGTCCGAGAGGCTGTACACAAACATCCCTGTTGTGGAGCCGATCAGCAGGTAATCCTTGTAAGGGAAGATGGTTTCAATTCCGAATCCAATATCCTTGGTTCTAACAAATACCGGATTGGCCGGATCGGAGATGTCCATGATATGGAGTGAAGACTGATCTACCACATACAGGTGGTTGCAGGCTATGGTAAAGCGTGCCATGGAGCCCCCTTTACCGGAGCCGGGATTTTTGCCTGTATCAAGGCTGTTGTCGCTCTTATCGCATGATACGATAAGGAAAGCCATCACTGCACCCAGCAGCAACAGGGCTTTTCGTGTGGTTATCTGTAGCATTTCGGATTGTTTAAAGTGGTGTATTCCCAGCCGATGACAACTCCCTTAGTGGTGTCCACACATTCGAAGTACTGGTTGCTGGCCTCCTCGGGGTACATCTGCACCCCACCGGGGAACTGTCCCTTCAGCCTTTTTACCAGGGTTATGGCAGCCGTATTCTTGATATCAAAAGCTACCAGGTCGTCCACATTATCAGCATAGAGGATGCCGTTGCTTACTGCCACATCGTTGCATCCGGGTACGTTTATGTACGCCAGCGGGATTGGATTGGCAGGATCCGCATTGTCAAATACATGAATCCCGTTCAGTTTCTCCACAACGAAGAGTAAACCCTGGTAGATATAAATCTTTCCGGGCTTTTCCAGGGCTTTGGGCGCCTGAACCGCTACGGTATAGGCGGCTGTTTTCGGAAGGTACAGGGGTTTGAACCCCTTCACGTCTTTGGGGGGAGTAGTCCACCCGTCGCCCCAGTCGGTACACGACCAGGCAAAAGCCAGCACCAATCCAAGGGCCAGCAGAATTTTCCATTTCTTCATTGGTTCGGGGTTTAGGTTGATGTTTGAGGTTTTCTTTTTTTAGTGTTTGATCGCAGTCCCTTAGCGTGATCGAAGGGAAGCCGGAGCCATTTGTTTTATCCGCCACTGATGAGATGCAGTACAGTCACATAATCTCCGTCGGAGATGGTTGCTGTGTTGTACTGATCCCTTTTCACCAGCAGGTTGTTGATTTTCACTACCAGCAGTTTAAATGTAAAGTTCTTGTATTCAAGTAGCTCCTGTACTGTAAGTTGATTTTTCTCAATGGCTTCGGGGCGATTATTCAGGATGATGTTCATGGACATGGATTGGTTGCGCAGAATTCAGGAATTTAACAAAATTTCGAGTACAACATTGGCTTGCATGGATGCCACGATCCCAACCCGGGGAGCCAGCGGAGGAAGGTCGTCTGATATCTCGGTTTCCCCGTCGCCGCAAACATACAGGCTGCCATATTGCTGAACGGATATGGCATTGCTGTTTCCCCAGCCTGCCATTCCGAGGCCTGAAACCAGCGGAAGGTGCGGCATCTGTTCAGCCATCACCTCCAGCAGCATCTGTTTCTGATCGGCTCTGTCGAAGGCTTCCACCACCACATGGCACCTTGCAAATAAGCCTGGTATGTTATCGGGGTTAAGTTTAAGAAGATGGGTCTCCGTGATGACACCAGGATCGACCAGGCGGATATTTTCCTGCAGGGCATCCGTTTTAGGTTGCCCGATCTGATGACGGAAAAAATATTGCCGGTTGAGGTTGGAAGCCTCCACCACATCAAAATCTGCCAGTACCAGTTTTCCGATGCCTACCCTCGCCAGGGCAACGGCACAGTTTGAACCAAGACCGCCACAACCGGCAATGCCAACGGTGAATGCTGCAAGTTTGCTGCGAATAGCCGAATCACCCATCTTTCCCATAGGATGGCAAAGATAGGCAAAGGTGTGCATATTGTCAACAGCCTCCGGGTCAGTGGCAGTCTTCCTTCATAAAGGGATACCTGAAGTCGGTGGGCGGAACCAGCGTCTCCTTGATGGTGCGGGGTGAAGTCCAGCGTACCAGGTTCATGTGGCTGCCGGCTTTGTCGTTCGTACCCGACATTCTTGCTCCCCCGAAAGGTTGCTGTCCCACAACCGCACCCGTGGGCTTGTCATTGTAATAAAAGTTGCCCGCGGAATACCTCAGCACCCGGCAGGTTTCGCCCAGGATGGCACGGTCGCTGGAAAACACAGACCCTGTCAGCGCATAGGGGGACGTGCTGTCTACCAGCCTTAACATGGCATCGTAATCTTTGTCCTGGTATATGTACAGGGTAAGCACCGGTCCGAAAATCTCCTCCTCCATAGATTTGAAATGGGGATCGGTGGTCACAATCACCGTGGGCTGCACAAAATAGCCTGATGTTTTATCGCCGGTTCCGCCAAAGGCAATTTCGGCATGTTCGGAATTCTTCGCATAATCGATATAGGACATGATATTATCGAACGAAGCCTCATCAATCACAGCATTCACAAAATTGGTGAAATCAGAAGGCTCACCCACTTTGATCTGGCTGAGCATCCCACCCATGATGGAGCGGATCCCGGGCCAGCGGCTCTCCGGGATATATGCCCTTGAGGCGGCAGAACATTTCTGCCCCTGGTACTCAAAAGCTCCCCGAACCAGCGCTGTGGCCACCTGCTGCGGATCAACGGATGGGTGCACCACCACGAAGTCTTTTCCACCGGTTTCTCCCACCAGCTTCGGATAACTCCGGTACCCTTCGAGGTTCTTTGCAACCCCCTTCCATAACTGGTTGAATGTGCCGGTGGACCCTGTGAAGTGAATCCCCGCCAGCTCGCGGTGCGACAGCACCTGATTCCCGATCAGCGATCCCTTGCCCGGAATAAAATTGATTACACCATCCGGAAGGCCGGCTTCCTTAAAGATCTGCATCAGAATGTAGTTCGATAAAAGTGCAGTGGTGGCGGGTTTCCAGACCAGCGTGTTTCCCATCAGGGCAGGGGCAAGGTTGAGGTTGGCTGCAATCGCCGTAAAGTTGAAAGGAGTAACCGAAAACACAAACCCTTCGAGGGGCCTGTATTCGATCCGGTTGATCATTCCCTTCTCCTGAATCGGCTGGTCATCGTAGATTTCGGAAATGAAGTGGGCGTTGAAACGGAGAAAATCCACCGTTTCACAGACAGCATCGATCTCCGCCTGATAGGCGTTCTTTCCCTGTCCCAGCATCGTGGCTGCATTCAGCAGGTGCCGGTATTTGCCAGAAATCAGTTCGGCGATCTTCAGGGTTACACTTACACGTTCAACCCACGATACAGTGCTCCACGCGGTATGGGCTTTCAGTGCCGCATCGATGGCCATCTGCACTTCAGATTCTCCGGCCATGTGCCAGGTTGCCAGCACATGCCGGTGGTTGTGGGGCATCACCACCTTCCCTGTCTGACCGGTTCTGATTTCTTTCCCTCCGATGATCAGTGGGATATCCGTCACCGTCTCACTCAGTTCTTTATAAGCCTCCATAAGAAGCTTTCGATCCTTACTGCCTGGTACATAACTTCTTACCGGTTCATTCTCCGGCATCCCGTACTTAAAAATCGCATTGTTCATATATACTTGTATTTATTTTGTTGACAAAGATACAAATTCGATATGTAAACAAAAACATAACGGTTTTATAGCAAAACATGATCTCTTACCAAAGAAACATCTGGGAAAAGAGGTCTATTTTTAACAGAAAAGGAGGCATTTTGTTTTGGAGGAATGAAAAAAGGGTACCTTTACAGGGTAAAACCAAAGATTATTGCCTATGCCGTTTGATCCGATCAGGCATTTTTATAAGAAACTGGGCTGCCGTCATGAATTGGTACAGGAGATGGTTATCGGGGAGAAGTACACGGCGGTTTTATTACAGGACGGGCGTATCGGGGTATGTGCCACCCTGGGGAATGTGGTAGAGAAGGTAGTTCCCGGGTTCACCCCGAATCTGAAGAAACCCACCCACAGAATTATCCTGAATGCCTATTTCAATGCGATGCTCAACAATGAGCCTGAGTACGCCGGTAACCTTGACATCTTCGAGGCGGTAGATTTCAGCAGATATACTAATATTGTAATGGTGGGCTGGTTCAGGAGCCTTCATGCGAAATTCAGGGAGGCGAAAATCAGGATTAAGGTTTTCGACATGCTTGAGGAGAACAAAAATCTCAGTCCGATCGAAGAGATGCCAGATGCCCTTGCAACGGCTGATGCGCTGGTGGTGAGTTCCACTACCATGTTCAACGGCACCTTCAAGGTAGTAACTGACTCCGCACCTGAGCATTGCGATATTTTTATGCTGGGCCCCTCTACGATTATGCATGCGGATATGTTCAGATACACCCGGGTGAAGGCGCTCTTCGGATCCGTTTTTAAACCCCACGACAAAGAGGTGCTCAGCATCATCCGTGCCGGGTGCGGTACCCCCGAATTCTCAGAACACATGCAGAAGGTGTTTCTGGTCAGGCCGGAGGGTAAATGACCACGCTGACGCTTACAACTTCTTTACTGATCCTGACATTGGTGGGTTCCTGTGCTTATCAGAAACAGGATGATAGGATCCCGGAAATTGAAGTTCCTGCAGATTCAGTCCTGATTTCAAACTCATTCGGAGATCTCCTCAGGAAAACACACCCGGACCTGAAATACCATTACGACAGCATATCGCAAATCCACAATTACTCAGACAACTGGGACTTCGACCATGACGGTATCCGTGACGAATTGTACTTTGTGGGAACTGGCGGGGCCCATCTGTATTATTACCTGAGGGTAATCCTGAGCTCAGATGCTGTGGTCAGGGATATGCATCTTGCTGAATCCGACTTTCCGGTTCTTACAGCAACGGATACAATTGATTTCGACAGGACAAGCGCAGGTTTTGTGGTTGCCGCCCCGGGTTTTGATGCCAATCCTTCAATTATTGTAAGACTGGATGATCAGTCTTACTTTGCCAACCGGGAGGTATTGAAGCATCACGGGATCAGGACGAAAAACATTGTGATCAGTTTTGTAAACGGGAAAACAGTAATCAGAAGTCTTGAATGAAACACGACCAAATAACTCAATCTTGAATCGCTTTGCTCCCGGGACTACGCTACGTTACCTGTTTGATATTCTTCAATGGTTTCGTAGGCATCAGGCATTACAAAGGTACATTCATTTTTGATAAGTTCATTTTTTTTGTAGCTGCATCGCGTCTGCGCCCGGAGCTTCATTCCTTGCGCCTTCGGCTCAGGAATGATCCCGACTTGGCAGAATGCCAAGTCGGGACCGCTCCGGCCAAGGCCGCTCTGCAGCTACAGGACGTTAATTTGTTAGACATCAAGGTTAGTCATACATATTAACAAATTTGTATTATAGCAAACCTATTATACGATGCTTAATGTATAAACAAGTAAACTAATGGTTCCAATAATTACAGAAATGAAAAGCAATTTATTTCTTTTCTTAATCTTCTCACTTAATTCATCATAAAATAATTCAATATTCTTATATCTCTCTTTATAAGAGAATAAAAAGTAATTGAAGAGTATAATAATTGCTGATAGAGAACCAACTATCAACCAATTATCATTAGATAGAAATTTAAATAGATAATTATGTCCAAGAAGTAATACAGACACTCCAATAAGTCCAAAAATAAAGCTAAGTGCCAAACCAGCTGAGAATGCATGATCATACCCTGGCATCTTCTTCCATTTTTTGTAAATCAGCATATAAAAACAGAAGTATATTTGTTTTACTTCATTCATACCTTTAAAATGTTTATTATTTACACTTCAGTACATTAAGAATGGACTACCTGGCGAGGTCTGTATGGGTAGCATTAGAATATTTGTGCTTTTATATATTTGTCCCGCTTCATTCCATTGTCCATACCACGAATTGAAGCCACCTAAAGCATCAGTTATACCTATTGCAGTTCCAATAAATGAAGTTGTTGGAATATAAGTTAAAGTGCTAGATGTTAATCCAACGCCTAATTTTGCTTTATCTCCCCAAGTAGGATCTTCTTTCATCCCATAATCAATTACCGATATGAGGCCACTTGCAACTGAAGTGCCTTGGGCAACTCTTGAACAACCTTTACTTAAATTACTCACTTTTTTAGTGAATTCAGGACCAAGTGCATCAATTTCTTTCAAAGCAGGTAATTGTCCTCTTTGGATTCCTGTTGCTCCAAAACCTATGTACTGTAAGGCAGTAAATATCCTGTCTCCGAGAGAACGAGGTTTTGAATTGTTATTCGGGACCTCTTTTTGGATTGACGTATGATCGTTTTGTTGATCATGTACAACATATTTTTTCATTACTGTTTTTACTGGAATTCCAGATAGTCTTCCATCACCGTAAACGTGTTGTTTGTAAGGACCTGGATCTGGGTTTTTCTTTGGACCTGGATCCTTCCAACCATCTCCAGTAACAAAACTTTGTGGTTTTCTAAAGAAACTACGAATTCCAGATCCAAATTCCTCAGATTCTAAGCCTAGAGGATCTATAAATCTTAGGGGACTATTAGCGGCATAACTGTATGGAGAAGCACCTGGATACTTCCCCGCCATCGGATCTACACTCAACCAAACACTTACATTCGGATCATAGTAGCGGGCTCCGAAGTAAGAGTAGCCGGTTTCCAGATCACGCTCTTTGGCAGAGAAGGTGTAGGGGGTGTAGTAATCGGTGGTGGTGCGTTGCTGTATAGTCCAATGCACTTCACCCCCGGCCCCTCTCCTAAAGGAGAGGGGAGCGGATTGGCCGATGTGCTGAATTACACCAGAATATATCCATTGTATTGGAGTGATTTCAATGCATGGTTGACAACTCTGTGATATCTCCATCATAACTCCCCTTATTTTTCTGGCTGTAATGAAATGTTTCTCAGGCGCATCTGAATATTCAATTATGAATATTAATTTTCAGTTCTATAAAGGGAGCGAATGATCAGCTCTTATCATCAATTCGTTTCTTTCTTTTGAATAAAATTCAAAAACAACCTTATAAAAACCATGTTTTATTGGTTTTGAAAATATTGCTGAATCTTTGCTGTTTATTTCGATTCTTTCTTGATATTTATGATTACCTAACGTATCGCTAAAATAAAGATCGACCCATCCCCCTTTAAAGAAAGGGTCTACAAACTCATACTTTATGGAAAAGGTATTGTTTATATTGGATCCATAAATATTGTTCACGCGATAAAATGTTGTGTCGATTTCACCAGATTTTAAATAATCCCTTTTATACTTATATTCTCCATCATGTACATAATAAATAGATTTCAAGCTACCTTCTGGAAAGTATTCGATTCTTAGATCGCCCCTTTTGCCTTGAAAAAAGAACAATGATGTTTTTGAACCATCATCATTAAAAATAGTACTCCAGCCATTGAGTTTACCCTTATCAAAATTCCCTTCATAAAGCTTTACCCCTTCCTTTGTGAAAAATTGCCCAAAACCATGAGGCTGATCGTTTTGATTGAATTGACCTTTGTAAATACTTTCGACGCCGTTCCATATGAAATCCACCTCAACATACTTTATATTATCAATATCATTTTTGCTTTGTTGGCAGGAAATGCCAATGAAAACAGTGATGAGAAAAAGAATTTTATAAGCCATTAGTGTATTTTTTTAATTGTTGATACTGTTTAAATGTCAATGGATTTCCCCAAGAATGGTTTGGCGAGCAGGATCTGAGGAAGTTTTGTGCTTTTTTATTATCATCAGGCACTTTGAACGATACTTTGAAACCTTCTGGATTGACATAAAAGGCTTCAAATGAGGAACTGGCTTCCCAATCAGCTTTGGTATTAATTATAAGCTGTTCTCCTTCCTTGACAGCTCCATACAAACTGGAAGCACTTTCTGCAAGACTCTCAATTGGACTTGCAGAAGAAGGTTTGGGGCCTGGGACACGAAGGCCAACTGCTGCAGCAAGATAATCCACTTTTGCCATTCTTGCATCAGAATTTGGGCCCACTTTTGCGGTTTCCTTGTTTCGACCACTTTTTGAATAAAAATGAATTCCTCCTCGATTACTGTATCCGTCTGACTGTTCTAATGAAGGTGATGAGGTAAATATGGATCGCAACCAATTTCCAATTCGATTCAAGAATTTTGGTTTCTCACTTTTTCGAATTGAAGGGCTTGAATCTTTCGACACAGAGGCTGTCACGACCATGGTCGTAAGAAATTCTGGGAAGTAAGGATTTGAAGAAATTATTTGTTTCTCAGGATCATCACTTAGCATTCCATTGGGATCAATTAACCGAAGCGGTCTTAATTCGCAATAATTATATGGTGACAGCCATGATAGGATGTCAGCCATCGGATCCACACTCAACCACACACTCACATTCGGATCGTAATGTCTTGCGCCAAAGTAACTGTAGCCGGTTTCCAGTTCACGTTCTTTGGCTGAAAAGGTATAGGGGGTGTAGTAATCGGTGGTGGCGCGTTGCTGTATAGTCCGATGCACCTCAACCCCCAACCCCATCTCCTCAAGGAGAAGGGGAGTTGGGTGGGCGGGATGTTGGATTGCACCAGTAAAAATCCATGGTTTAGGAGTAATTTCAATAGTTCGTTGGTAACCCTGTGATATCTCTGTCATCGCAGTCCTCATCTCCTTAGCTCTGGTAAGATGGTTCTCAGGAGCATCCGGATGAAGTATAAACTGTATGGTTCTTCGAAGCTTTACCATAATTCATTGCTATTCGCTGTGCAATATACATAAAATAAACACAAACATACTTCTACCCCCCCTCTCCTTGAGGAGAGGGGGTTGGGGGGTGAGGTGCATGATCCATGAGAAGGGGTTAGGGGGTGAGGTGCATGATCCATGAGAAGGGTTAGGGGGTGAGGTGCATGATCCATGAGAGGGGGTTGGGGGGTGAGGTGCGTGTGTAAGTGATTAACTCCATGTCTCTGCCACCAGGCATTACAAAGGTATGTTCGTTTTTGATAAGTTCTTTTTTGTAGCTGCATAGCGACTGCGCCTGGGGCTTCCCGCCATGGGTTCATTTCTTTGTAAGCGGTGCCTGAGGCTCCCGAAGGCACCGCTCCGGCCAAGGCTGCTCTGCAGCTACAGGCCGCTTTTTTTCATTTCATACATACAAAATTGTCCAGAATACATTCCCTTATTGAATTATGGAATCTGAGACCCCGGAGGCGGTGCCCTGAGCCTGCCGAAGGGGGTCGAATATTTGTAGCCCCGGATGCAGTGACCACAGGAATACCCATGGTTTCCGGATTCCCTTTGATGGTCACGAAATCCGGGGATTGACGGCGCCCACGTGCCCCCATGACCCCGGAGGGGTCAAATATTGGTAGCCCCGGATGCAGTGACCATTGGGAAATCTATGGTTTCACGAAACTCTTTGCTGGTCACGAAATCCGGGGATTTATGGCGCCCGTGTGCCCCCCAACGACCCCATAGGGGTCCAATATTGGTAGCCCCGGATGCAGTGACCATTGGGAAATCTATGGTTTCACGAAAC
>ERZ795055.1168-NODE-1168-length-21792-cov-4.686479_pt1 | contig 21792 bp, 13 predicted proteins | sample MGYA00375139_ERZ795055 | MGnify/ENA primary metagenome ERZ795055 (study PRJEB30184, sample SAMN05720283) | anaerobic digester metagenome | isolation source: active sludge of municipal wastewater-treating anaerobic digesters | place: USA | collected 2015-01-23 ... | reverse complement strand
GCTCTTCTGCGGAATCGTACGCGACGCCCACCGATACGCGCATGAGGTGCGTGTTGTTCCAGCCGCCGACCTCCGCGGCCGACCGCTGCGTCTCGAGATCGAAATAGACGATCCGCTTCTTCTCCTCTTTGACTTGCGGCGGGACCGCCGCCAGAAACGTCTCCATATTCCGCAATCCGGCTTCGAGGCCGTCGCCGTCATCTTTCCCGGCTGCCGCAGTTCCTATCACCCGCTTCCCGAGCAGCAGCTCGAGGAGGATCACTGCGGCCTCTTTGTCCAGCGGCTTGTTGCCCGCGCCGCATTTCGGCGAATGGATGCATGAGGGGCACCCGACCTCGCAGGAACACCCCTTGATCATCTCGAGCGTTGCGGCAAGATGCTCTTCGATCCTGTCGAAGCAGCGCTGCGAGAGCCCGATCCCGCCGGGATAGCCGTCATACACGAACACCGCCGATTTTCCCACCTGCGCATGGACGGGATATGAGATGCCGCCGACGTCGTCGCGGTCGCACATGATGAAAAGAGGGAAGAGGGAGATCATGGCGTGCTCGATCGCGTGGATCGCGCCCATATAGTTCAACTTTCGCGCGCGGATATACTCATGGAAAGGCCACTCGATCTCGATCCAGATCCCCCTGGTCTCAAAGGTCTGCGGCGGCAGCGCCAGGTCGTGCGCGTCGAGAACGGTCTGTGTATAGAGCTCCTTCTTATGATAGCCGGTCACCCGCTCGGTCACCTTGAGCCGTCCCTCTTTCACGAGGAAATTGCACACCGGCTTGACGCGGTCCTGGCTCAGGATCTCTGTCTCTTTCTCGGAAAGAGCCTGCGTGAAGTAGCTCTCCTGCGCCGGGCTGACGACGACGTTCTTGTTCTCGAGGTCGAGCTTCTGCACGTAATATTGCCGGCCGCGGTGGAGGTAGATCGCACCCTGGTGGCACTCGGAGAAAACCCTGCTCCCGCCGATCTCGCCGATCGGCTTCCTGCCGTCCGCCTCGAAGATCGCGAACCCTTCGCCGATCGAGCGGATCGAGACGGCTCTCTGCGGACGCGGGGACGCGGCGTACCACAGGTCATCGGTCGCGCTCCTGAAGAGCCCCCTTTCGGCCTCAAGCTCCCGTATGCCGACGCAGTTCCGGTCGAAGGGATACGCCGTGTCGTTCTTGCGCAGCGGCAGTTCGCTCGCGGCGCAAACGAGATGCGCCTTCAGTATCGGCCGGTTGGTCTCGTCGACGATCACATCCTCATACCCGCGCCGAAAGAAATCGCCCGGATTGCGGATGAAGTACTGGTCCAGCGCGTCCTGCTGTGCGACCAAGAAAACGGCAGACTCGTTGCCGGCGCGCCCGACCCTCCCGCCGCGCTGCCAGGTCCGGGACACCGTTCCCGGGTAACCGACGAGTATGCAGACGTCGAGCCCGCCGATATCGATCCCCATCTCGAGTGCGCTGGTCGATATCACCCCGTCCATCTCGTCCCTGAACAGCCTCTCCTCGATCTCGCGCCGCTCCGCCGGCATATACCCCGCGCGGTAAGAGCTGATCCGCCCGGCCATATGCGGACGCTTCTCGACAACCCACGAATAGATCAGCTCGGTGATCTTCCGCGCCTTGGTGAAGACGATCGTCTTGAGCCCCGCTTCGACACAGCGGACAAAAAGCTGCGACGCGGCGGTATACGGGCTCGTCGTGGGATTCATGAAAATGAAATTGCGCGGCGCCTTCGGCGCGCCGTCGCCGTTCACCACCGCGAACGGTTCGCCGGTCAGCGCGCAGAGGAACTCATCGGGGTTATTGACCGTCGCCGACGAGCATATATAGCGCGGCGACGAGCCGTGATGCGCGCAGATCCGCCTGAGGCGCCTGAGGATGTGCAGGACGTGCGTGCCAAAGACGCCTTTGTAGGTATGGAGCTCGTCGATGACGATATGCGAGAGGTTCTTGAAGAGCTTTTCCCATTTCGCGTGCCCCGGGATGATCCCGAGGTGGAGCATGTCGGGCGTGGTTATAACGATATTGGGAAGATGGGCTATGATCTTACCGCGCTCCGACGTCTTGGTATCCCCGTCGTATATCGCCGCGGGGATCTTCCCGTTCCCGCCAATGCCGTCGATGTACTCTTGCAGCCCTCTGAGCTGGTCCTGCTCGAGCGCCTTCATCGGGAAGATATACAGCGCACGCGCCTCCGGGTTGCGGAGGATCTCCTGCAGGACCGCCGTGTTGTAGACGAGGCTCTTGCCGCTCCCCGTCGGCGTCATGACGGCGGTGTGCCGGCCGTTCAGGATATGCTCGAGCGCATCGTGCTGGTGCGCATAAAGTTTCTCGATCCCTTCCTTTTCAAGGAACCCCCTGATAGGCGCTGCGAGCGCGTCATTGCACTCCTTTAATGACGGCTCTTTCCTCGCAAACAGCTCATGGTGAACAACGGTATCCTTAAAAAAAGGGGAATGCCTGAGGCTTTCGATGAAGTCTTTTATGTTTTCTGCCATCGTTGTTGCCTTACTGCTTTCCGGCCTTCCTGCCAAACGCCAGGGCCTTTGCGCGCACTTTCTCGTTTGTCTTGATCGCGCCGCTTTCGCCGGAGCCCGTTACCAATAATGACGCAAGTTTCCCACCGCCGAACTGCGCGATCATCTTGAACGTCTTCTCGAGAAGCTTTATCCCCGAGTCGTACGTGCCGCCGCCACAGGTCGTAATCAGGGCCATCTTGCTGCCGTTCTTGAACGGATGCGTGAACTTTCCCGCCGCATCGAACTTGAAGAGCGAGAACATCCGGTCACCGAACACCTTCAGCTGCGCCGTCGGCCCCATCATGTAGACTGGCGTCGCAAAGACGCACAGGTCGTACTCGGGGAGCCGGGCCAGGACCGGTGTCGCCTCATCGTCGATCACGCATCTGTACTGGTCGGATTTCTGGCACCCCATGCAGGCAATACAGCCGTTGACCTTGTATTTCATATGCGCGACGTCAACCAGTTCCACCTCCGCGCCGGCCTCGCGCACCCCTTCGGCAAACCACCCCGCAACGGTGTTGGTGTTGCCCTCTTTATTCGGACTGCAGCACAGAACAATAATCTTCTTGCCCATACACCACCCCCGAGGTTATTTCTTTACGTTGACCGTTTCGATACCCACCCCATCATGCGGGATCCCGAGCTTTATGAAATCCTCACAGCGCGCAATGTAGAGCTTCACCGCCTTGTCATCACCGTTAGCGGCGGCGATCTTACGGAATATCTTGAGTGCCTCCGCCGGTTTTCCGCCGAAATAGAGCCCGGTCCCGTTCTCGAACTCCGCCTTCGTCTGCGCCTTCAGCGCCCGCATCGGCTCGGGATCGCTCCCGAACACCTCGAACACCATGACTGCTTTCTGTTTTCCCGTCACCTTCACCTTGTCCAGGAACCGGTAGCCGTACTGCTCGGGCGCATCGATCTGCTTCAGCGTCTGCTCGCTGACGATGATCGACGCCCCATAGACTTTGGTCAGCCCCTCAATGCGGGAAGCGATGTTGACGCTGTCGGAGATGACCGTCCCCTCCATCCTCTCCTCTTCGCCGACGATCCCGAGCATCAGATTGCCCGTATGGATCCCGGTCCCGATATCGATCGGGTCGCGGCCGTCGCGCAGACGATGCGCGTTGAACGCCTCCAGTCTGACGCGCATATCGCGAGCCGCACGGAGCGCGTCATCGGCCTTCTCAGGGAAAAGGGCCATGATGGCGTCGCCTATATACTTATCGATGAAGCCCCCACTGTTGCGAATCACCGGCCCCATCTCTTTCAAATACGAGTTGATGAAGCTGAAGTTCTCCTCGGGCGACATCTTCTCAGACAGCGACGTAAAGGAGCGTATGTCGGAGAAGAGGATCGTCATCTCCTTGTGTACCTGGTCTCCAAGCCGCATATGAGCGATACTCTGCTTCTCAAGGTAGTGCAGGAACTCGCGGGGGACGAACCGCACGTAGGCCCGGTTGAGAGAGGTTATCTCGTCGATGTAGTCGCGGATGTACTTCGACATGGTGTTGAACCCCCGCCCGAGATCCTCGACCTCGTCTTTGGTGCGTATCGTGACCGATGTGCTGAACTCGCCCCGCGCCATCTTGGCGACCGCGTGCCGGAGCTTGCGGATCGACGCAAGGATCAGCATCGTGATCAGTGAGACCAGGCAGGCGAAGAAGAGTATCGATACGGCGATCCCTTTGGTCACGTGCCGCGCAAAGATGTGGATCAGCTCGTCCAGGATACTGTCGTCGACCATCAGCTCGTACACGCCGACGATCTCCCCTTTCGAGTCCCTCACCGGAGCGACGCCGGCGAACAGGCCCACGTCGATGTCGTCGTATCTGCCGTAGCCGATCTCACCTTTTTCGAACGCCCGGTAATGCATCGGCTGGGCCTTGAGGAACGGGTAATAGGTCCCGACATAGCCGGACCAGTCGGCTATGATATACGGTTTGCCGCCGTAGAATTTTATGATGCGCGTGTACGGCAGCGCGTTCCACGGATCGCGGTTGTCGTTGAGGATCGACCGCATCTGCGCTTCAATCTTCCGGTAGTCCTCGTTGCCGTAATGCTCCGGTCGTGTGATCCGCGCAACGGCATCGCCGTCTATCAGCCGCGACGCGATCTGGCTGTACATCGCCACCTCGTGCCCCATCGACTTCTCGTTCTCTGCGTACAGGTTGTGGAATATCTCGTACGATACGTAGCCGACCGACAGGATCAGCCCGGGGATGAAGATGAAAAGCTGTTTGACGATAAGCGGTATCTTGCGCCGCATCACTTTCACAAAGATGTCCTTGATAAAGAACAACGCGACAATGATGAAAAGGACGATCTCCATCCAGACAGCAAGCCGGAAAAACATGATCGACGGCGGCAGAATGCCGTTGCGCAGCCTGAACATGACGCTGCCGTCGGGGTTGATCCCGTACACGGTATCATCCTGCTCGTCGATACACACAAGAAAACCGTCCTCGTTCGCACAGATCGATTTCGACACAATCGAGCCGGGAACGTCAGCCGCACCGCTCCCCGCCCGCGGAAAGAAGATCTCCTGCTCGCCGCCTTTCACCACCCTGGTGATGCAGCCGCGGGCGATATCGGAAAAAAAAAGGGTTCCCGCCGCGTCGGTCTCGACATCCCAAGGGAAACAGATCGCGTCCGGGCGAAGATCCGGCTTCGGCAGTGATTCGATCTTCCCGTCCGGAAATGCGCGGTAGACACGCCCGTCGAGCAACGTCAGATAGCACGCCCCCTCCCGGAGCGCAGAGAAGTTTATCGTCCGGCATTGTTGCGGGACGGTCAGGCGGTCCTCAACGGCCCCCGTCTCCATATCGAGCCTCCTCAGGACGGTGCCCGCGTTGTTTCTGGTCTCGAAGAAGAAGATGCCGCCTTTCTGGACAACGATATTGCTGACGATCAACCTGTCTTCTCCGAGGCGTTGTTCCTTTGTCCGAGAAAAAGAAGCGATGACTTTGTCGAGCCTGCCGTCCGGTAGAAATCTGAGCAGCGTGTACCGCTCGACATAGCCGTCGTCCAGGTTGTCGATGTTGTTCAGCACATAGAGCCGGTCGCGCGTATCGACCGCGATATTGGAGACGCGATAGAAGCGGTTCGGGTTCCGATCGCCCCCCTTGAGCATAAAGATGACCTCGCCGTCCTTCGTCATCTTCGTGATGCGGCGGGAGCGGTTGTCGACCAGGTAGATGTTGCGCCGGGAATCAGCCGTCGCCATATATGGCGAGCAGAACGGGAATTCGCTCCGTAATATTCTTTCCTGAAACGAGGGCAGGTTGTTCCGCACATGCAGGCCGAGGACCAGCAAAATGGCCGCTTTGAGGAAGATGCTGGAAAAAAGCTTTTTTATCGTCATAGAGAACTTACTGTGCAATACGGTTTGCGCTATTGTACCACCGGCAGGTCAAATAATAAACCCGGATTTAGGAGACGATCCGGGCGGTAAACGGGCAAAAAAAAGAGCCGAGACATTTGGGAGGCTATGGCCTCCAGCTTCGGCAACCCAGCCGCCCTGACGGGTTCTTTGTGGTATCTCGATGCCAGTCGCTCGGTTTATCCAACCGTGCTCCACTGGCCGATCGACCGCCCGTGTTAGGCCTGTGGCTTTGCGCCCCATATTTTCATATGGTTTACCTTTGTCGGCTCTTTTTTGTGGGGCTGCTTAGTAGCAACCCCGAATCCGCACCAACGTGCGGCTATGTCATTTTCTTTCTACGCGCACCTCCCTGGGTTGGTGTGTCCTCTTCTTTTTCACATGACTCTTTCCGTTATGCTTCTGCTCGAACTCGATCTGCATCGCCTTGACCGCGGATATCTCTTCCGGCGTCAGGTCAAAACCTGCCAACGCATCGTCCGGGTTGCGAATCAGCTTTCTCGCGAACGCCGCATCGATGATGCTCTTCCGTATTATCGCCTGTACACCTTCCATTGACATCCCCGGCCTCCGAACGCAGTCGCCCTTTTGTTTTTAACTTCGCCTTTATTATAACCCGAGAATTGCGGTTTGTCAAGGGGGTGGCGCAATTTTGTTACGGTTGATCCGGATCACCCCTTAATGACCCCCAGCGGCCTCATCCGCGCCACCGGCCTCGCGAGGCCGGCATGCGACACCACACTCACGACTTCGTTGATATCTTTATATGCATGCGGTGCCTCTTCGGCGAGCGTTTCCCTGCCGGTAGCCATAACGACGATCCCTTTCTTCACGAGCTCCCCTGCTATATCAACGCCGCGCCCTCTCTTGACCGCCTCGGTTCGGCTCATGAGCCGCCCTGCGCCGTGGCAGACGGACCCGAACGTCTCCCTCATCGCAAGATCTGTTCCGACAAGTACATACGAACACCTTCCCATGTCCCCCGGTATTATAACAGGCTGGCCGACCGGTCGATATCCATCCGGCAGCTCGGGATGCCCCTTGGGGAACGCCCGCGTCGCTCCTTTGCGATGGACGCAGAGTAGCTTCTCCTTCCCGTCAACGGTATGGTTCTCGAGCTTCGCTATATTGTGCGCTATATCGTAGACGAGGTCGAGGCCGAGCGCCTTGCTTCCGGCGCGAAAGACCTTCTCGAAAGCCAGCCGTGTCAGGTGCATCAGGCACTGCCGGTTTGCCCAGGCATAATTCGCCGCCGCGAACATCGCGCGGACATACCGCTCGCCCTCGTCGGAACGGACAGGGGCAGCGACCAGCTGCCGGTCCGGTATCGAAAAGCCGTATTTCTCGGGGCACCCTCGCATGACCTTAAGGTAATCTTCGCAGATCTGATATCCGAGCCCGCGGGACCCCGAATGGATCATGACCGTAACCTGTCCCTCGCGCAGCCCGAAGCAGGCCGCAGCGGCTTCGTCGAAGATCTTCTCAACCGCCTGCACTTCGAGAAAATGGTTGCCCGACCCGAGAGTCCCCGACTGGTCGAGGCCGCGCCTAACCGCCCGGTCGGATACCAGCGACGGATCGGCGTCCTGCATGCAGCCGTTGTTCTCGGTATGTTCGATGTCTTCGGCGGAGCCATAGCCTTTTGACACGGCCCAGCGGGAACCTTTCCGGAGGATCTCTTTCAATTCTCCTGCGCCCACCTTAATATTGCCGCCGACGCCGACGCCGCACGGAACATCGTGATAGAGCGTCTTCACCAGATCTTTCATCCGCGGAACGACATCTTTCGCTTCGAGAGAAGAGCGCAGAAGCCTGACGCCGCAGTTGGTATCGAACCCGATCCCCCCTGGCGATATGACCCCGCCCGACTCGACGTCAGTCGCGGCGACGCCGCCGATCGGAAAGCCGTACCCCCAGTGAATATCGGGCATGGCAAGAGAGTATTTGACTATACCGGGCAGGAACGCAACGTTCGCCACCTGCTCCTCGCATTTGTCATGCGCGATCTGGGAAAGGAAGTCTTCCCGCGCGTAGATGCGTCCGGGGACCCGCATCCCGTGCTTGAACGAGATCGGTATCTCCCAGCGCCAATCGTCTATCTTGTGCAGCCCCGTCTCGGTCATAGGGTGGTCCTCAAATATCGAAGATTATCTCGACGGTATAATACTCGCCATCGCGCCGTATCCTGACATCGTGATACGTCGCGGCTTTGATCTCCCGCGCTCCGGCCGCCTCCGCGTCCGTCATGATCAGTCCTTCGACATCGGCTGTCAATTTGCCGTCTTTCACGGTCAGCGAACGCGCCGAGCGGAAAAGAAATTTTTCGGAAAAGAACAAATACTTCAGCTCGTTCAGCCAGTCGACGAAAAGATCCTCGACCAACGGAGACGTGAGCTCAACATGTTTTCCGAGAACACGCCCGCCCTCCGAATCCTGCGTATCGAGCAGTGCGCAGGCAAGGCCCTCCGCGGCGTGCGCGAAGAGATCCTCTACCGTCTTCCCCGCCGCGACCATAGCTATATCCGCCGTGTGCTCTTTGAAAAAGAAGGGTTTCATAAAAAACAAAAGCCCCCGCCGTTCCCTCTTCGGGACCCGGCGGGGGCCGTGCGTTACTTTATTACGCCTTCGTGGTAGCCGTCGCCTCTTCCTTTGACTCCACGCCCTCTTCATCCTCACTGACAACACGCGTTACCGCGACCAGCCGGTCGCCTTTCTCGAGGTTGATCAGCCGGACACCCTGCGTGTTCCTGCCGATGACCCTTATGTCCTTGACCGGGGTCCGGACCATCTTCCCCTGCGCAGAGATCATCATGATCTCATCGGCATCGACGACCCTGTTGACGCCGATCACCAGCCCGTTCTTATCGGTCGTCTTCATGGTGATGATCCCCTTGCCGCCGCGCTTTTGCACGCGATACTCGTCGAAGTCGGTCCGCTTGCCGTAGCCGTTTTCCGTGACCACCAGGAGCGTCGCGTCCTTCTCCACGATGTCGAGGCTCACCACTTCATCTTTCTTGTCGAGCGTAATACCCTTGACGCCCCGCGTCGCGCGGCCCTGGTCTTTGACCTGCGCCTCGGGGAACCTGATCGACATCCCCTCACGGGTCGCCAAAGCGATGTCGTCGCTGCCGCTGGTCAGCTTCACCCCGATCAACTCGTCGCCTTTGTCGATATTGATCGCGATGATGCCGCCCTTACGGGGGTTGCTGAATTGGGTGAGGTTCGTCTTCTTGACCACGCCCTTTTTGGTCGCGTAGAAGATGCGCCGCACGTCGTCGAACTCCTTCACGCAGATCATGGCGGCGACCTTCTTGTCCTGTGCGATGTTGAGTAGGTTGACGATCGCTTTTCCCTTCGTCGCGCGTCCGCCCTGCGGTATCTCGTAGACCTTCAGCCAGTAGACCGTCCCGTCTTCGGTGAAGAACAGGATGTAGTCGTGCGTCGACGCGGTGAAGAGGTGTTCGACATAATCCTCTTCCTTGGTCTCCATCCCCGATACACCCTTGCCGCCGCGCCGCTGCTGCCGGTAGAGGCTCACCGGTGTCCGTTTGATATACCCGCCGTGCGAGATCGTGATAAGACACCCTTCGTTGGCGATCAGGTCCTCGATGCGTATCTCCTTTTCGTCGGGCACTATATCGGTCCGCCGCTCGTCGCCGAAGCGTTTCCGGAGATCGTCGAGCTCTTCCTTGATCAGCCCCAGGACCTTTTTCTCGCTCGCCAGGATCGACTTCAGGTAGCTGATCCGCTTGATGATCTCGAGATACTCCGCTTCGATCTTCTCTATCTCGAGGCCGGTAAGCTGATAGAGCCGCATCTCAAGGATCGAATCGGCCTGTATGTCCGAAAGCTTGAACTTCGACGTCAGTTTCTCTTTCGCGGCGAGGCGGTCCTTTGCGCCCCTGATGATCTTGACCACCTCGTTGATGTTGGCGATCGCGATCTTGAATCCCTCGAGGATGTGCGCCCGGCGCTCCGCTTTGTCGAGCTCGAACTTCGTCCTGCGGACCACCACCTCTTTCCGGTGGTTGATGTAGCAGGTCATCAGCTCTTTCAGGTTCATGACCTTGGGGCGCCCCTTGTCGAGAGCGAGCATGATCGCGCCGAACGTATCCTGCATCTGCGTATGCTTGTAGAGCTGGTTCAATACCACTTTCGCGATCTCGCCCCGCTTGAGCTCGATCACGATCCGCATGCCGTCCTTGTCCGATTCGTCGCGGATATCCGATATCCCGGTGATGTCCTTGTTGTTCACCAGCTCGGCGATCCGTTCGATGAGGCTCGCCTTGTTGACGGCGAACGGGATCTCGGTGACGATGATGAACTCCTTACCCGACTTCGTCGGCTCGATCCCCGCTTTCGCGCGCATCTTGATGTGGCCGCGGCCCGTCTCGTACATCTGCTTGATCTGGTCGGTCCCGCATATCTGTCCGCCGGTGGGGAAATCGGGGCCCTTCACGACCTTCATGAGATCCTTCACCGTCGCGTCAGGGTTGTCGATCAGGATCTTGATCCCGTCGACGATCTCGCAGAGATTATGCGGCGGGATGTTGGTCGCCATGCCGACAGCGATCCCGCTCGAGCCGTTGACCAGGAGGTTCGGGAGCTTACCGGGGAGAACGGTCGGCTCTTCCAGCGTCTCGTCGAAGTTCATCTTGAAATTGACGGTGTCCTTGTCGAGATCCTGCAGGAGCTCCTCGGCGATCTCAGTGAGGCGCACTTCGGTGTAACGCATCGCCGCCGCGTTGTCCCCGTCGACCGAACCGAAGTTCCCCTGGCCGTCGACGAGCGTGTAGCGGAGCGAGAAATCCTGCACCATGCGGACCATGGTGTCGTAGACGGCCGAGTCGCCGTGCGGATGGTATTTGCCGAGCACTTCTCCGACCACGCGGGCCGATTTCTTGTACGCCCTGTTGTGCTCGAGGCCGAGCTCGCGCATGGCGAAGAGGACGCGGCGGTGGCACGGCTTAAGCCCGTCGCGCGCATCGGGGAGCGCGCGCCCCACGATGACGCTCATCGAGTAATCGATGTAGGAATTCTTCATCTCCTCTTCGATCAGTATCGGCTGTATCTTCTCGTTTCTCGTATACAAATCTTTTCTCCTTATCTCAGAACTGCTGTCCCTAAATCTCTATTTTCCCGCACTAAATATCCAGGTTTCTCACGTTGAGCGCGTGGTCTTCGATGAATTTCCGGCGCGGCTCGACCTGGTCGCCCATGAGCACGGTGAACATCTCGTCGGCTTCCACGGCATCCTCGACGTTCACCTTGAGGAGCATCCGCTTGTCCGGATCCATCGTCGTCTCCCAGAGCTGCTGCGGGTTCATCTCTCCCAACCCCTTGTAGCGCTGGATCGTCATCCCCTTCTTGCCTATCCTGCGTATCTCCTCGAGTATTCCCATCGTCGAGAAGATAGGCGCTTTGCCGCTCTCGTCGACGAGCTCGAACAGCGGCTTCTTGTCCTCGTCGACTTTCAGGAACGGGATCTCTTTCTTCTCCAGGTCGTTCATGATCCGCTGGAGGTCGCGCGCCTCGAACAGCTCCATGACATCGATGCGCTTGGCCGCCTTCAGCGCGTCCTTCTCGCGCTCTTCGGTCTCGTCGAACATCTCGAGCTGCTCGCCGAGCTTCTTTTCTTCGCGCGCGGTCAGATCCGCGAGCTCCTTGTCCGAATAGAGGAACTCCTCTCCGTCGGCGAACCGGACGCGGTATACGGGAAAACCTCTTTTCTTGTCTTCCAGCTGCATGAACTTATTGAACTCGACGCCCTTGCGGCGGAGCTGGTAGGCGACATTCTCGATCTCGACCAGCAGCGCGAGGACGGCCTCGAGCTGTTTGTCGGTGAACTCTTTTTTATCTTTCACCCTGTTCAGCCTGATGTCCTCGCTGCCGAGCTTGAGCAAAAGGCCGTTCATCTCCTTATCGCCCTCGATGTACATCTCCTGCTTCTTGCGCTTGATCTTGTAGAGCGGCGGCTGCGCGATGTAGACGTGCCCCTTCTCGATCAGCTGCGGCATCTGGCGGTAGAAGAATGTCAGGAGGAGCGTACGTATGTGCGAACCGTCGACGTCGGCATCCGTCATGATGATGACTTTGTGATAACGCAGCTTTGCCAGGTCGAACTCTTCCTGCCCGATCCCCGTCCCGACGGCCGTGATGAGCGTCCTGATCTCGTTGTTGTTCAGGATCTTGTCGAGCCGCGATTTCTCGACGTTCAGGATCTTGCCCTTCAGCGGCAGGATCGCCTGGAAGCGCCGGTCGCGCCCCTGCTTCGCCGACCCGCCGGCCGAATCTCCCTCGACCAGGTAGATCTCGCAGAGCGTCGCGTCGCGCTCGGAACAGTCGGCAAGCTTGCCGGGGAGCGAGCCGCTGTCGAGCGCCCCTTTGCGCCGCGCGAGGTCGCGCGCCTTGCGGGCCGCCTCACGCGCACGGGCGGCGTTCAGCGATTTCTCGATCACCTTGCGCGCCACCGGCGGGTTCTCTTCGAGGAACGTGGAGAGCCCTTCGTTGATGATCGAGGCGACGATCCCCTCGACCTCGCCGTTGCCGAGCTTGGTCTTGGTCTGCCCTTCGAACTGCGGGTTCTTTATCTTCACGCTTATGACGGCGGTCAACCCTTCCCGGATATCGTCGCCCTGGATGGTCAGGTTGTCGTCCTTGATCAGCTTCGCGTTCTTGGCGTACTGGTTGATCGTCCTGGTCAGCGCCGATTTGAACCCGCTGAGGTGCGTGCCGCCCTCGATCGTGTTGATGTTGTTGGCGTACGAAAAGAGGTTCTCGGTATAGCCGTCGTTGAACTGCATCGCGACCTCGGCCTCAACGTCGTCCTTCTCGTTATGCAGGTATATCACTTTCTTGTGTAACACTTCCTTATTCTTGTTGAGGTGCTCGACGAACGACATGACGCCGCCGTCATACTGGAACAGCTTGTCCTTCGCCGGCTCGGTCCGCTCGTCCTTGATCGTGATCGCGATGCCCTTGTTCAAGAAGGCGAGCTCGCGCAGGCGGTTGGAGAGCGTCTCGAAGCTGTATTCGCGCTGCGGAAAGATATCGCCGTCCGGCTTGAAAGTAACCTTTGTCCCCGTATGCTTGGATTTACCGATCACCTCGAGCTTCGATGCCGTGCGTCCGCGCTCGTAGCGCTGGTGGTAGACCTTCTCGTTGCGCTTTACCTCTACCTCCAGCCATTCGCTCAGCGCGTTCACGCACGATACGCCTACCCCGTGGAGGCCGCCGGACACCTTGTACGCGTCATGATCGAACTTTCCGCCCGCGTGGAGCGTCGTCAGGACCACTTCGACGGCCGGCTTTTTTTCCGTCTTGTGCATGTCGACCGGTATGCCGCGCCCGTTGTCGATCACGGTAACGCTGTTGTCCGGGTGAATGATCACGTCTATCTTGTCGCAGACTCCCGCCAGCGCTTCGTCGATACTGTTGTCGACGACCTCGTACACCAGGTGGTGAAGCCCCCTCATCCCGGTGTCGCCGATATACATGCTGGGCCGTTTGCGGACGGCGTCGATCCCCTCGAGGACGCTGATCGTGGTCGCGTCGTACTTGTGCGCGCCTTTGTCAGCCGCCGTTTCCTTCGTATCTTTCTTATCTTTTGCCATCAGTGGTATCCCCTCTCAGATTTCGCCGATCTTGAATTTAATGTCCCGTATATCGTTCTCGCCTATCGTTTCCCGCAACCGCACGATCACCTGCGCCCGGTGGTTACGGTTCAGCTCGTTGAACCACGGCGACGAATCGACGTGGACGAGCAATACGCCTCGCCTGATCTCCGCCGGCCGCGTGTGCGCCGCGACCTCTTTCCCTACGATCGCTTCCCAGGAACAGGCGACGCGCGCCTGCACGCTGTTCTTGTCGACGCCCAGGTTCTTCAGCAGAGCGCTGACAACATCCCCGACGCGCGCGGGTTCCGCGCTTTTCCTGTTATCCACGCTCATAGCTCCCGGGCCGCCGTTTCGCCCGCCCTCTACGACAACCGCATAGGCATGATCACATACACGAAGTGATAATCCGTCTTGATGATCCCCGGGTTCGTCGAATCGATCAATTCAAAAAATATCGTTTCATCTTCGAGCGCCTTGAGCACGTCGAGCAGGTACGCCGGGTTGAACGCGATGACGATCTCCTTGCCGTCGTAGGGGATCTGCATCTCTTCGCGCGCCTCGCCGATCTCGGGGCTGTTGACCGAAACGGTCAGTTTTCCCTTCGCGAACGTCAGCTTGATCGAATTCAGCTTTTCGCTCACCAGGACGCTGACGCGCTTGACCGCGCTCAGGAACTCTTCGCGGCCGAGCGGCACACGCTCGTTTATCTTCGCCGGAATGACCTGCTGGTAGCTCGGGAACGTCCCCTCTATCAGCCGGGACACCAGCATGCTGTCTTCCATATCGAACGCGATCTGATTACTCGAGAACGAAAGCTTTATCTTTCCGTCGTCCTGCAGGATCCGCGACAACTCAAGGATCGCCTTGATCGGTATGATGGCCGACACATTGAGGCTCGCGGGAAGCTCGTATTCCTTTTCGATGAGCGCAAGCCGCCGCCCGTCGGTCGCGACCGCCATTAACTTCCCTTCACGGGCAACGAGGTAGAGGCCGTTCAGCACATACCGGGTTTCATCGTGCGAGATAGCGTAACAGGTCTTCCTGATAAGCTCCTTGAATACCTTCTGCTCGATCTTGAACGACGCCGTGTCGCTGAAACGCGGCAGCTTGGGAAACTCGTCTTTTGCCATCCCCATGATCTTAAAGAACGAGGTGCCGCATTTGATCGTCGCTATATTATTTCCCTCGACATCTACGGATATTCCCTTGTCCGGAAGCTCGCGAACTATATTCGACAGCCTTTTCGCGGGCAGCGTTATCGCGCCCTCTTCGCTCACCTTTGCGGGGAACCGGCATTTAATGCCGACCTCCAGGTCTGTTGTCGTCAGCGACAGCGCGTCCTTTTCCGTTTCGAGAAGGACGTTTGAAAGGATAGGCAGCGTCGTTTTCGTGCTGACGATGTTCTGCACCATCTGGATGCAGTTCAAAAAAGCTTCCTTGTTGCTTTGCACCTTCATGGCCAGCCCTCCTCTTTTTCAACAGCCTTATGTATTATGACTGATACAGTATATATACTCAGTAGGAGCAGTCGTAGTATATACCCTGTGACTGCTGTTGATAACAGCGGCGGCTGCGTTTTTCCGCACGACGTTCCCGCCGGTATCCTCTATGTGAAACAGCGCGCCCCGCACGAGCTGAAAAAAAACCGCCGATCAGCCGATCCCTGAACATGCTCGCCATTACCTGTGGATAACCCTTGGATAACTTACCGGTTATCCACAGGCGAAACAACCGGCCCCTTTATGCACAACATATCCACAGGATGGCAGCGCTCAGAATTTCTTGAGTTTCTGGCTCAAAAGGTTGACGTTTTTCCTGAGCGTGTAATCGTCCTTCATCTTCGCCTCGATCGATCTGACCGCGTGCAGCACCGTTGAATGGTCACGGCCGCCGAACTGTTCGCCGATCTCCGGCAGCGACAGCGCCGTCAGCGTCCTGGTGAGATACATGGCGACCTGCCGCGGGAAAGCGATCGTCTTCGGACGCTTCGGGCTTTTCAGGTCGGAGAGCCGTATGTCGTAGAGCTCAGCCACGTTCTTCTGTATGTCCTCGACCGATATTATCGGGGACTCTTCGCTGATAAGGAGATCGTGGAGCACCTCTTCGGCGATCTCGATGGTCAGCTTGCTGCCCGTCAGCGACGCGTACGAGACGACGCGTATCAGCGACCCTTCGAGCTTGCGGATATTCGATTTGATACGGTTCGCAAGGAACGTTGCGATCTCGTCGGGGAGCGCCAGGTTCGACTGCGCCGCTTTTTTCCGCACGATGGCGATCCGCGTCTCGAGATCAGGCGGCTGCAGGTCTGCGACGAGCCCCCACTCGAAACGCGACACGAGGCGCTCTTCGAGCTGCGGAATCTCTTTCGGCGAGCGGTCGCTGGTGATGACGATCTGCTTGTGGTTGTCATACAACGCGTTGAAGGTGTGGAAAAACTCTTCCTGCGTCTGTTCTTTTCCTTCGAGGAAGTGTATGTCGTCGATCAGGAGCACGTCGACCGACCTGTACAGGTTGCGGAATTTTACCGTGCTCCTGTTCTGGATCGATTCGATGAGCTGGTTGGTGAATTTTTCGCTGGAAACGTAGCAGACGTTCAGGCTCCTGTTCTTCGAAAGGATGAACTGCCCGATAGCGTGCATCAGGTGCGTTTTACCGAGGCCGACGCCGCCGTATATAAAGAGGGGGTTGTATGTCGTTCCCGGCGATTGGGCCACGGCGATCGACGCCGCGTGACAAAACCTGTTCGAAATGCCGACGACGAAGTTGTCGAAGATGTATTTGGGATTAAGCTGGGACGGCGGCGGCTTGTTCGCCTGCGGCTGCCGCGGCGACTCCTCGACAGCGGGGCTTTTCCGGCTGACCGGCGCGGCGTCCTTCATGGACGCGACCGTGAACACTATTTTGAGCTCCTGTCCGGTTATCTCCACGAGGGACCGCTGGATAAGCGGCAGATAGTGCTCCTTCACCCAGTCCAGATAGAACTTGTTCGGGACCGCTATCTCGAAAAAATCGCTCGAGAGAGACAGCGGCTTGAGCGGCTTGAACCAGGTGTCGTAGAGCGTCGAACCGAGGCTTGAGAGCAGCTTGTCCTTCAGCGAATTCCAGATCGAAAGCGATTTCGTTTCCAAAGCGGCATCCCCTAAATGACACATGCCACAAAAATATCGTCAACGCCGCGAGGGGCCTCGCGGCCCGCGCGGAGAGATACGGCACGTACGGTTTTTCATTCGGAAATTACGGCGCCGATTCTAGCAACAGCGCAAAGCCATACGCAAGGAAAATATAGGCGAGTCCGAGAAATATTTCTCTTGACTATACGGACCGAGCGGTTGCCAGAAAAAACAATAGCGGTTAATTAGCCGACAAATCGCTTGACAATCGCGATTTGCAGCGCCTATAATGCGCGGAATCTGAGAAAAAGGAGCAGTCATGACAAAACGGACCTATCAGCCATCGAACAGGAAAAGAAAAAGAACGCACGGATTCCTCGTCCGCAGCCGGAGCGCCGGCGGGAGAGAGGTTCTGAACCGGAGACGCCGCAAGGGTCGGAAAAAATTGACTGTCTAGCGGTCTTTCAACCGGGAGCGCCGCATGCACAGTTCAGCAGATCATGTCGGCACGCATGCGCGAAGACGGCTCACCTACCGCCGGAGCGAGAGGCTCACCAGGCAAGCAGATTTTCGGGACCTCGTCACGAACGGCGCGAAGCACAACACCCAATACCTTCTCTTTTGCTGCAGGGAGAATGGTCTTACCATCCCGCGTTTTGGCGTTGCGTCGCCAAAAAAACTGGGGGTTGCGCCTGTCCGCAACCGCTGCAGGCGCCGCATCAGGGAGTTGATCCGGACTAATAAAGAGCGAATGCCGGCCGGAAAAGATATCCTGGTCATCATTCGTAAGGATATATCAAAAGTCGCGTTCGTTGCGCTCAGAGAATCATTCTTAAAAGAGATCGGGCAGTTGTGAAGCGACTGGTATTAGCGGTGCTCTCATTATATAAGAGGATCATTTCGCCGGTCCTGCCGCCCGCATGCAGGTTCTACCCGACATGCTCTGTGTATGCGCATGAGGCGATCGAGCGAAAAGGGGTCGTTGCCGGAGGGGTTCTGGCGGCGAAAAGACTGGCAAAGTGCCACCCGTTCCATCCCGGCGGCTTTGATCCGTTCAAGGAGTGAACTAATGGATAAGAAGACGATAATTGCCATCGTGTTGTGTGCGCTGATATTCATACTGTATCCTATTTTTCTGCAGAAAGTTGCGCCAAAGAGAGCCGTCGTTGACCAGCCGAAAACAGGTGAAATTACGCAGGCATCATCGGATCAAACGGCAATGCCGTCCGACATCCTTCCGTCGCTCCGCCCTCGCCCGTCGCAAGAAGTGGCCGAAGAGGAGTTCTTTATCCAGACCGACCTGTACAACGTTGTTCTTTCAAATTATGGCGGAACGATCAAGCGGCTGGAGTTTAAGAAGTATAAGGATAAGAACGGCAAGGAGATAGCCATCCTGTCCGACGAGATATCATCGATGAGAGCGCTGTCGTTTACCCGCATCGGTCAATATGGCGACCTCTCGAACGCGATATTCTCGGGGCGGATCCAGGACAAAGAGGTCGTTTTCGAGCATACTATCGATGGCACGATGACGGTCCAGAAGATCTATTCGTTCAGCCAGGATACCTATGAGATAAAGGTCAAGGTAGTCTTTAAGAACCTCTCAGGCAATGAGATAAAGATCGACGGCTATACGTTTGTCCTTGGTTCCATCCTTCCAGTGGACCCGAAAGCAGGGGTCGGCGAGCTCGGGATAGACTCGTTGCTTGAAGACCAGACGGTCCATCGGGAGAAAACAGGCAAGATCAAGGCAGAGACAAAGACGAAAGGTCCCTTTATTTGGTCCGGTATTCAGGACCAGTATTACGCCCTGATGGTCAAGCCGGCCTCGAAGATCAATGAGGTTACGGTAGATCCGATCCTGGGCGATAAGAACAAGCCGAAAGGGTTTGTCTCGTTCATAACGCTCGGGCAGTGTGTCGTTCCCGCCGGCGGCAGCCATGAGGAAGACCTCTTTTTCTTTGCCGGCCCGAAAGAATACAAGATCATGAAAACGCTGCCGTACCACTTCGGCAAGATCGTGAACTTCGGGATATTCGCATGGTTCAGCATCGCGATCCTGATCGCCTTGAACTTCTTTTATAAGGTGTTCCGCAACTACGGTATCGCGATCATTGTCGTCACTGTCGTGATCAAGCTCCTGATGTACCCGTTCACCGCGAAGAGCCTGCAGTCGATGAAAAAGATGCAGGAGATACAGCCCCTGGTAAACGAGATCCGCGCGAAGAACAAGGACAATCCGCAGAAGATGCAAAAAGAGATGATGATGGTCTATAAAGAGTACAAGGTCAATCCGATGAGCGGGTGCCTTCCGATGCTCGCTCAGCTGCCGGTCTTCATCGCCCTCTTTAATACCCTGCGCAGCGCGATCGAGCTGAAAGGGGCCAGTTTCCTTTGGGTTAAGGACCTTTCCACCCCGGATACGATAGCGATGATAAGCGGTATCCCCATCAATATTCTCCCCCTCATAATGGGAGTGACGATGGTCTGGCAGCAGAAGCTCACGCCGTCGGCCGACCCGTCGCAGGCGAAGATGATGATGATCATGCCGGTGATCTTCACGTTCATGTTCTACAGCTTCCCGTCGGGACTTGTCCTCTACTGGCTGGTCAATAACGTCCTCAGCATAGCCCAGCAGTATCAGGTGATGGCAAAGAAGTAGCGCAACGAATCAGTATGTCTCACAGGAGCATCCCTTCTTACGACGACACGATCGCCGCGGTATCCACCCCGGCCGGCGTCGGCGCGCTGAATATCGTCAGGTTATCGGGGCCGAACGCGATCAGGATCGCCGATGCGGTCTTCGCCGGCGGTGCATGCCGGCGCCTCCAATCAGTCCCGACCCATACGGTCCACCACGGCTACATCATCGACCGCCAGGAGAATATCGATGAAGTCCTGGTGACGGTCATGCGCTCCCCCCGCACCTACACAAGAGAAGATACCGTGGAGATCAGCTGTCACGGAGGGATCTGCGCGGCGCGGCGCATCCTGGAGTGCCTCATAAAGAACGGGGCCCGCACGGCCGATCCGGGAGAATTCACGAAACGAGCCTTCCTCAACGGCCGGATAGACCTTACGCAGGCGGAATCGGTGATCGATATGATCAGCGCCGAGACCGAAACCGAGCGTCGCCTAGCCATAAACCACCTTACGGGAGCGCTCAGGGAGGCCGTAGCTGTCGCCCGAGACAAGATTTTAACCGTGCACGCTCCTTTGGAGGCAGCAGTCGATTTTCCCGAAGAAGATATTCCCGGCATGACCCCTGAAGACATCAGGATGCGGATCCGTGAAGCGCTGAATGCCGTCGATACGCTGATAAAGACAAAAGATGACGGGTGCCGGGTGAGAAATGGCATAAGCCTAGTCATCGCCGGAGGGGTCAATGCGGGAAAATCGAGCCTCTTTAACCTTCTCCTGAAAGAAAACCGCTCGATCGTGACGCATATCCCGGGAACGACCAGGGATGTCCTGGAGGAGAATGCCGTCATTGATGGGATATTGTATAAGATATCTGATACCGCTGGTTTGAGAAAAGCAAAAGGTGTTGTCGAGAAGATCGGGATCGGATTGAGCGAACAACGGATCGCCGATGCCGACATAATCCTCTATCTTATAGATAATAAGAAAGGGATCTCTGCAGCTGATAAGGACTTCTGCAATTCGGCGGATAAAGCGAAGCTGATCGTTGTTATCAATAAAACAGACCTTTCCGGCAAGACACGGATCGCTGAAAGCAGGAAGACCCCGCATACCGTCAGGATATCGGCGAAAAAGCGGCTCGGTATCGACAAACTACTTACGGCGATCAACAAAAAGGGAGAGAAGCTAATCCCCCGTCCCGGAACGACGCCATACCTCATTAATGAGCGCCAGTACCAAGCCCTCCTGAATGCGCGCGATCATCTCGAAAAAGCGGTCGAGACGGCAGCGGAAGGACTTTCCTACGAGTTTATCGCGATGGATCTGAAAGGCGCGCTGGAGCGCCTTGGCGAGATCACCGGCGAGAACGCGACAGACCAGACGCTCGAAGCGATCTTCTCTCGGTTTTGTATCGGGAAATAAGATAATGATTGGCGGAGCAGGCATATGTGTCTCCGTGCTGACACATTGCCCTACCCCCGCGCCTCATTAATAGAACCATCGCGATAACAAGCGAGACAACGCATTGCCGCTGTAATCCTATTGCATTGTTGCACAATAAGTTAAGATCATGAAAATCAATTATGACATTATCGTGGTCGGTGCGGGGCACGCGGGGTGCGAAGCGGCTCTGGCGGCGGCGCGGATGGGCAAAGAGACGCTGCTTTTGACGATAAGCGCCGATACGGTGGCGCAAATGTCGTGCAATCCTGCGATAGGCGGACTGGCAAAAGGGCATATCGTCAGGGAGATCGATGCGCTTGGCGGCGAGATGGCGAAGGTTACCGACAGATCGTCTATACAATTCAGGATGCTTAACCGGAGCAAAGGGCCGGCGGTCTGGGCCCCGCGTGCGCAGGCCGACAAAAAAATATATCAGCAGGAAATGAGACGTGTCGTCGAAAAGCAGCCGGGCCTCCATCTGAAAGAAGAGCTGGTTGAAGAACTGCTGGTCGAAAATCGGCAGGTGACCGGCGTGCTGACGGCATCAGGCGTCAGGTATTGTGGGCGGGCGGTCATCGTTACCACAGGAACGTTCCTTAAAGGGCTCATCCATATAGGACTCCGGAGCTTTCCCGGAGGGCGCGCCGGAGAGATCCCATCGAACAACCTTTCGGAAAGCCTGCGGAATATCGGCTTCACGCTTGGCCGTCTCAAGACCGGAACTCCCCCCCGCATCAGTCGAGACAGCATCGACTTTTCGAAGATAGAAGTCCAGCATGGAGACGATCCTATCCCCTTTTCATATCATAATGAAGGCGTCGTTCTTAGGCAGGTCCCCTGCTTTATTACCTACACGACGAGCAGGACTAAAGAGATCATTATGGGAAACCTCGATAAATCGCCTCTTTACAGCGGCGTTATTGTCGGCATCGGTCCGCGGTATTGCCCATCGATCGAGGATAAGGTCGTCAGATTCTCCGACAAGGATCGGCATCAGATATTCCTTGAACCGGAGGGGCTCGAAACCGAGGAGTTCTATATAAACGGTTCATCGACCAGCCTTCCGGAAGAGGTGCAGACAGAGATCGTTCA
>ERZ795055.1164-NODE-1164-length-21889-cov-7.061555_pt1 | contig 21889 bp, 25 predicted proteins | sample MGYA00375139_ERZ795055 | MGnify/ENA primary metagenome ERZ795055 (study PRJEB30184, sample SAMN05720283) | anaerobic digester metagenome | isolation source: active sludge of municipal wastewater-treating anaerobic digesters | place: USA | collected 2015-01-23 ... | reverse complement strand
CTTGAAGCTGAAGCACTCTGACTCCTAGAAGGAGAAGTAGAAGCAGAACCAGAAGCACTCTGGCTTCTAGAAGGAGAAGTAGAAGCTGAGCCTGAACTTGAAGCTGAAGCACTCTGGCTTCTAGAAGGAGAAGTAGAAGCGCTACCGCCACCATCTCTTATCACAAGAGCAAGCATAACCCTAGCAACTGTAGCACTATAGTTTAAAGTAAAACCATCACTATCAAAAGATACAAATGATGCAGTTACTCTAGATGTTCCAGTGTGATCATAAACCTGTAAAGCATTTGGAGTTTGTACTGATTTAGTATCAGTTGTGGATACGTTATCACGTTCCATCCACTGATTAGTTGTTTCGCTTAATAAGTCTTTTATATAAGAGAAATCAGCTCCAGCTCTACCATCTGTTGTTATTGAATCATATCCTGACTGGTACTGACCTATAATTTCCACAGATGAAGGCTTAAACCCTGCTCCAGTATATGCATTATCTCCAGTACTAGCTGGAGAACTAATTTCCAATAATTTTACACTTCCACTTGTATTTTTAATAGCAAGAATAGCAACGTTAGTTATAATAGGGCTGGCTGTTCTTGAGGTTGCAGTGTATCCAGTAGAGGAGTATGCGGTTATTTCTAGTGCAGGAAATAAATAATTGGTATATATTGAACCATTTGCATTTGATGGAGAATTTGCAGTAGGGGAGTAATACCTAGTACCACCTTGACTACCTCCACGCACAGCAAAACCACGTTGAAACAACACATTAGTTGTAGATGAGTTTGATGCAGCATATATTCCGTATAGATAATCAGGTTGAAACCCAGTATTCACAGCAACTGATGCATCTTCTGTATTGTCAGGTTCAAATATATTTACAGATGCACTGATATCATCTCCAGCAAAAAATTGTACAGTACCATAAATAGGGCTTGCTGGTGCTAAGCCTATATTTATCCTAACTCCATTAGTTATAAAAGAATCAAAAGCAGCAGTAACAACTACTCCTGCTGGGTTTTGAATATAAATGACATTACTTGTATTAAATGCTCTTCTACAAGATGATGCAGCTAAATTATCTAAGCTAACTTGACTTATGACAGCTTGCGATGTGCCATCAGTAAATCCCATAGATAATTTATAATCATCTTCTAATGATGACTGAGCAGTAGCATTAGTGATTATGAACCTTGCTGCCTTAATAGTAAGACCATCAAGTGCTGGAGTTGTAATGTCCTGCGTTCCGGTACTATTATTTAACGCAAATGCTAAAGAAATTATCTTTGCCATTTAATTTACAATCCCATTATTGTTTTATATTCAAGCGAGCTAATATACCCTTGTTCATACATAATTCCAGCACACTCTAGTTTATTTAAAAAATCAACTTTTCCAGCAGCAGCAAGTGCATCATATGCAGTCTTTAAATTGTTAATTTGTGTTATCTCTTCTGCATTCATATTAAATATAGATTGTATATAAGTTCCTGTAATACTACCCTTCACCCATAGTGTAAATGCAGCAGTAAATATATGAACTGCAATTGCTGTTTCTGAATCTGCTAATGGGTTCTGGATTCTATCTTGTAGTGCCATGAATTAACTCCTATTCAATTATTAGCTTTCAATTTTGCTAAATCTTCATCTGTCCAGTCCGGTATAGGCCAGAACTTCTCTAGTAGCCAAGATAGCTTATGCTCAGCCTTTGGCCATTTGTTGTTAAACCACAAATCCCGCGACCGCTCCCGCGCCTTACCAATTCCTGGGTTAGGGTAGGGAAAGCCAAATCCTGGCTGAGTTCTGAATAAGTGTGCAAACCAAGTTTTCTTATTCACAACTTGTCTACCACCAGAAAGCCAAGACTTACAGGCTATCTCAGCACCCATCTGTCCCCATGAACCATGCCTCTCATCCATTCCATCCAAATACCAGTACCGCTCTCTCTCCATCATCCAGCAAGCACCTATACAGCACATTTGGTCAGCAATATCAAAGTCAGACTCTGGCCTCTTCTCGTAATCTTTCCAATATTGGAAGTGAAGAGTATTATCAAATCTCATGAAATCAGCTCTTCTATTCCATCTCGGTTTCCACACAACATCCTTCTCAAACTTAGTAGTATTGCTGCAACCATCTCGTTGGCACTTGATGGGGTCTGGGCCCATGTACCACCTCTCCCCACACTCCTTACATACCCAATCAAATACGTGTAGGTTAAACATTCTGGGTACCATGGTGTAATCAGGTTTCATCTCTGAAATCATCTTAACATCAAAGCCTTCATCCAACATGCAATGAGCGTCTAGCTTCATCACATACTTAGCCTTAGAGTAGCTGGCTCCCTGATTGGTTGCTGCTCGCTGACCTATAGCCTCAGAGTTGTGTATGATAGTGACTCTAGGGTTGTCCTCTAGGCCAGGGTCAGGCCAATACCCATCCAGTACTGCTATAATCTCGGTATCAGCTCTTATAGCGGATAGTGCAGATTCTATGGTCTTCTTCAGCCACTCCTCATTACGTGCCGGTATTATTATAGATAAATCCATTACTTTATCAGCTCCTGATAAAACTTAGCAACATTCTCAATGTGATAATTTTCAGCTTTTTCTTTTACCTTTTCAGACAGATAAGAATAGAATACTGGGTCTGTCTTCAAGTTAAGTATTGCATCAATCATGGAGTCTATAGTCTCTGCTGGTTGGAAACAGTTATTGTATTCAGCAACAAAATTAGGTTCAGGATATGCTACTGTAGGTATCCCGAAACTTCCGGCGCTAGATAGCTTTAAGGGATTTTTCAATTGGGCTAAAATCACCTTATCCATGCGCCAAACTATCTGTATATCTATGCCCTTATAGAAATCAACAACATCTTGACGCCTTTTATAGGTATGGAAGAATTTAAGCTCCATACCAATTTTCTTTAGCTTAGACCGTATCTCCTCCTCAAAAGGAGCAAAGGTATGGTACTCACCACAAAACCCAACAATATTAACTTCAGTTCTGGTGCGCTGCTCACGTAAGAAATTACAATGTTGCTGAGGTATAAAAACTACCTTATTCTTCAACTCACTTTTAAGGAACTCTTCAGCAACTTTAGAAATAGCGATAGCACCGCAGTCCTCATGGTTCTTCAGCCAATTAATACACTGGTGTCTATCAACAACATCAACATATCTCTCTCCCCACTTAGTAGTGGCAGGAGTTTGCTTTATCCATATGCATACATCATCTTCATAACCATCAATAGGGTTCAGCCTAGCGCCTATGTATGGAGCTACTTGTTCAGCTCTAATATAAGCTGACATTACCCTACGCTTGAAAAATGATATATTTTTCATTTATGATTATGGTGAATAAAGTATTTATTATGCAGTATGTTATGATCAATAACTTTAACCCTAATTAATTTATCTGAATCAATAACATAAGGTAAGCTAAGTTGATCATTAATATTATAGCGGATAGTCTGATAGTACCAGTTTCTAAGAATTGCCCTAACTTCAGGCAAATTCCTATACATAAAAACTCCAGCAGCTAATAATTGCAATGGTGTATTAAACCAATCTCCATTATAATGCTCACCAGCATATCTTTCCTCTATGTACTTATTTTTCTTTAAAATCTCAGACTCAAGGTATTCATATTCTTGCTTGACTGTAGCTCTGTGAGGATGTTTAAAGAATAAAAAGTCATCACCTTCAATCAGACTAATCAGCCACATTATAGAGTCAGCCCTTTTCACCTCAAATGTAGAATCCATCCAAATATAATAGTCATAGTTCGGATTGAGCTCCCATCCCAACATCTTAGGTATCTTGGCTTGAGCCCTAGGGGTAGAGGAAGGCTTTAGAGGGAAATTAACATTATTGTACCTAATAACATCAACAGATGAGCACTCCGGTATGTACTGTTCTACTATCTGATAATCAGAATCACAGTTACTTAGGTTAGCAGTGATTATAGCTATCTTCATGCTTTAACCCAAAACCAGGAAGTGCAGGAGTTGCCGTGAGTATCTTTTGTTCTACACTCTTTAGAAGTTATAAACCAAGGATAAACACCAATAGCCTCAGTATAGGCTTTTACAACTTGTTTGACGTGACACCTACTACGGAATGCGTGTTTATCATAATCATGGCCGGCCACTATTCCACCAGGCCTTACTTTCTTTTCCCATTCAACAATATCATTAGTGGCATTTTGGAAGTCATGATTACCATCAATATATACATAGTCTAAGGAATTATCCTTAAACCTTTTAACTGCATCCATAGAAAATTCTTTTATAAGTTCACAATTATACTTCTTCAATCTTTCTCTAGCTTCTTCTTCTGCAGAGCAAAGACCTTGCTGTATTCTGTGAGAAACGTATTCAGGATATGCCAGCCAAGGATCAATACCATAGTGCTTTACACCAGGATTATCGCGGCAAAGATTCTCTGAATACTCACCACCATAAACACCAATCTCAGCACCAGAAGTAAAACCTAGCTCATTAAACAGCTTTCCCCACTGGCTCCTATTATAGTTCAACTCTATAGGAAGGTCAGGCTTTAACTTGATATTGATGTTAAACTTATTCAAGATGTAATTAACAGTACTATCTCTATTAATAAATTTAGGAGACATAGTATTTTTTACCTCAGTAGTTACCATTAATGTGGGTTTTGTTGGTTCTAAGTTAATTGCTGGGAAGTTAATTTTCAAACTTCTCCAATCATCATGCCAAGTAGGTATAGGCCAGAACTTATCAACCAACCATTCAAAATCATGTATTAGACCTAGCTCTTTCTTACCACGATTATTATACCAAAAGTCAGCAGAGTAAATTTCACCACGCTTGCTCTCTTCCCGCGAGAGCGGATACATTCTACCGTGAGTCTTACCCTTCCAAAGGTGAGCATACCAAGTATTCTTATTTACCAGTACCTTACCGCCAGAAAGCCAAGCTCTCAGGCATATCTCCTGAGACTCCTGTATAAATGTACCATAACCAATAGAGCTGAGAGGCCTGAAATAATCCTTTTTCATAAGCCAGCAAGAACCTTGTGTAATCATATCCTCATCAATAACAAAGTCCTTCCGCTCTTCCCCTCTTTCCGGCCAATCTTTAACATGCATACCAAATCCAAGGTACGTATCATCACCAAATGCTGTAGGGTGAGATAGGTAATGGGCATCTCGTACTTTCCCATTATTATCTATTCCCCACGTATCAACATTTAAGCTATATCTTCTCGGAATAACAACAGAATGACCATCACAAGCTGATCTAAGTGCTTCATCAAAACCTTGTGCAAATGCACAATGAGCATCACACTTTAATATGTACTTACCTTTAGCAATTCTAACTAAACCATTAATAGCTTCGCGCATACCAATGCTGGTAGAGGAGTGGACTAGATTGACATTAGGGTGGTCATCTAACGGAGGAAGAGGCCAATATCCATCCAAATGGACTAAGACCTCATATTCACCTGTGGCATTGGCTATAATGCTATTAATCGTCTGCTGAAGGAATTTCTCATTACGGGCTGGTACAATAATAGAAACCACTTACTACCCCTTCAGTTCAAATTAAATTTAATCCGTAATCATTTCCCACTAGGCTTTAGCTTTTTAGCCCATAGGTTAAACGCTTCCAACATTTTCTCCAATTTACAAGTAATAGGAAGTATCTTGTATATAATGTAATCAGCTATCCCTACCGTATAGACTAAACCGCCTAAAGCCAGTAGTCCATCCAACAACTCATCAAAACCTTCAAAGGTATCTACATCAAGATTATTGGCCTTGAATAAAATCTTAGCCAACAATGTTACCATTACAATAGCAGAACCTGCGTGCCGTTTCTTCTTCCTTGTGCTCTTCCAAACTTCTTTCAGCTTCATGTTTGTTAACTCCGGTAGTTAGTACAGCCCAGAAGTCTTCACAACCTTGCCGCCGATTGGCTCTACTGTGTAGAAAATTCTACCAGTTACTGTAATGTTTGTACTGACGCTAATCCCCAAAACTCTCACAATATTATCATCAACAAAGATGTCACAGTCATCAGTATGAATCTCACCAGCAGCTCCAAAAGTTCTCTCAAATACTGCCTTATCCGTTCCACCACCACTCATATAGATAGTGACAACGCCAGCTCCACCAGCAACAAGGTCAACTTTATTGATATGTATCTTAGAATTTCTATCAATATAATCATTACCAGCTGCATCATCCCCCGGAGTCAAAAGAGCTACTTTGTCCTTGACGCCAGTGGTGCTAACTTCCAACATCTTTACATTACGGTTTTTCATACTTTAAATCTCCTTTTAATACCTACTTATAATATAAAGAAAAACAACCCTAGAAAATAGACCTATTTAGAAATAGATTCACTGTATATTTTTTCTACTATTTCCTTGCATACATAGTATTTAAACGCATAGTCCTTAAACTTGTTACTGGTCTGTTTCCAGCTTTTAAGTCCCATATCATCATATATTCCCTTTATCTTATCCATATCCATAACATTCATTTGCTCTATCAGATTGTTCTTAGTAATGCGAACAATTTCATCAGAAGTGCTCTTAGTAATAGGCTTATCCATGCTCTTACTGCGCAAGTCAACCGTCACCGTGAGCTGCCCTTTGTAGGGAATGCCATAGTGCTTGGTGACTTCGTGATGCATCAATATATGTATCGGGTTCTTGGAAGACTCTGTGAGATGTTTCTTACAAAGTATCCCATTCTTATCAGGGTGCTCATTGCACCTAGTCTTTATGGCTTTCTTCACATCGCTAACAGCTAGACACCTATAAATGAACGGCATTCTTAATTCTCCTTCTTAGGCTAGTTGGGTTGTTTCAAAGGGGAATGCATCATCCCTATATTATTTTCTTCAGTTTCTTTAGGATTCACTTTAACTTGTTTAGGGTAATTAGCATCAAGAGCAATAGGGAGCCTTCCGGTAAAAGGTTGAGCGGTTGTGCCGTTAGGATGAGTAGAATTAGTTGGTTGACCTTCCGTCCAATTCTTATAGTTATTCCTGACGTTCTGCTCTATGCCCCTATTGGCATAATAATTAATTTTACCTTCAATGTGTTTTTCATCTCTGCAATAACCTAAATGGTAATGCATCCTCATCATCAGCTTTAAACACTTATAGTTGGGGTCAGCAACTTTCTTCCCATCCTTATCAAAGTAATAATTAAATCCACCCTTAACATCCTCATTATGTCTAAAATCTTTCTTCCATCTCCAAGCTCTAGCCTCAGCAGAATCCCACTGACCACCTACGGCCACAGTCTGGAGATTTTTCCAAAAGTGCCATCTCTGCATATATAGGACAGTTAAATCCTTATCATCCATAAACAGTCTTCTTACATATTCTATATCAGATTCCTTCCAAACCTCATCAGCATCAACTTTAAGATATAGCTCAGTATTTATTCTCCTAGCTATTGCATTCTGCATCTCATTCTTGTTCTTCCACAGATTGCTCTTCCTATCAGGGAAGTCATCAGAAACAGATACTAGCTCTATCTTCTTTAATGGGTCAGGATAATTAAGAATGGCATCAAGAGTACAATCAACACTATGACCACCGTCAACATGAGAAGGATTGGCCTTCTCATAATCATAAACCGCTCCTTCCACTATTACTATCTTCTCCACACTATCATATATACTATCCAAAGTAATCTTAATAACATCAGCACCATTCATAACAATCATGCCAGCAGTTATCTTAGGCCACTTCTTATCATAGAAAATATCTCTCATATTGTTCTTAGACTTATACGGGATACACTTAATATTGCTCTTCTTATCCCAAAGGTACTTCTTACCAAACTCAGCCTGGTCTGCTCTCAACTTATCACTACCCAAAAGTGCACCAACTATTTTAGCAGCTCCAGATATATCATGAGGCTTCATATAGTTAATAGAATTAGAATATATGAACTTAGTGATAGGTATATTCACTCCCAATGCAGGCTTACCGCAGTACAGGGCTTCAGAAGGAGGCATACCAGCACCTTCAAACATAGAAGGGATTATCAGCATTTTACTTCTTTTAATAATATAGTATTTTTCGTACTCTGATATATTGGCATAAAAGCGTATTCCAACATTCTGGTCTTCTCCAGCTTTAAGAATCCTATCCCTCATAGCAGAACTATGTGAGCCAATAAAATTAATGCTCGGTCTTATCTTAGCCGGTAGCTTACCTATTATCTTCACTACATCTACAGGGCACTTAAAATCAACGTGTCTCCCTATAAAGGTGACTTCATTCTTTTCTTCAGCAACAACCCTATCAGCAGCATAGGTATTAATAGGGGGAGGGAAGTCATAGATATTCCCCTTAAAATCTTTCAGCCATTCTTTAGCCGCATCTAGCGTTGGCCCTGGATTACAGAGAACATGAGTTGCAACGTCCATGATGCAGTTTTTATAATCTTGCCAGTATGCCTCAGTCCCATCCATACCATTACGGTACTCACTCACAAAGTTAGGAGATTCCAGTAGAACAGCATAGCAAGGTAGAGACCATCTCTTAGCATAGTGGAAGCCTTCCAGTATTCTAGGAACACATATCACTATGTCAATGTTGTTATTCTTATTATTAAGAAGCCAGTTGCTCTGCAACATATCGTGACCATGAATATATTCTACCCTATTCTCTGAATCAAAAAATTCAAAGTCCTTAATAAATGTCGGTAGCATATCGGTGATTATTGTTACCTTATGGCCCATGGATGCTAAGTGATATGCTACTAATAGGGCGTGAACTCTTCCACCAGAATAATGCTTCACATTATTCATCCATATCCCAAAGTGCAACATCTTGTGCCCTGCTGGACGGATAGGGAGGTCAGGCACTTGCCCATTCAACATTAGGTTGGCTATGGGGCTGCGGGCTAGAGAAATGATATTGTGCAAAGTGTTGACATCTAACTTTGCCATATCATTATCAAATATCTCTAATAGGAATTTATCATCAGCTCTTAGTACCCTAGACTTATCACCAAAGGTGTAGATTTGTTTCAGGTTGGAACTATTAGCAGCAACTTCTATAATCTCTTTATTAGTCACAACATCATTAACGCCATATCTCTGCATCCGTCTACTTATTTGGCGTTGGGTTAGTTCTCTCTTTATCCTGTGCATCGGTGGCTGGTTAGGTAACACTTCTACAGTTCTCCTCTTTAAGATTAAAAATGATTAAAGAGAAGGGTGCTTCAACACACCCTTCTCCAACTCATAAAGTCTTAACAAATATTACTACGAAGCAGAAGGAGAGGTGAAGCCCTGGAGGAACAGGACTGCGCCATCATATTCAACTTCCATCGCAACACGTTCCGAGATTGCCCACAGAACGCTGTCATTCTTAATGATCTCATCTTCTTTCATCTTGATCAGGCGACGGTCACCAATCACCACGTTGTCACGATGAGTAACAACACCCTGACCGTTCGGAATGTAGTCAGAGTTAATGATTTTGAACTTATTGAAGATTTCACCGACTTCGCCGGTCAGGATGGTTGCTTTTGCGCCGTACTTATCAACAGTGCGCACATCATTATCACGGAGCAGCTGATTGGCTGACCATGGGTTAACAAATGCCACGAGCTGAGAAGTCTGCTTGGCATAGAGGCCAAGGCGATAGATTGCTTCACCGAACACGTCAACACTGGCAGCACCGTTCACAACCTGCTTGGTTCCCGACTCGCGCCCGATAGTCACAAGACCATCAAAGGCAAGGCGTGAATCCTTGTTGTACCACATGGTGGCTGTGGCTGCAGATTCAGTAGCAGTGGTAGAGGCGTGATCAACATCACCAACCAGGAATGCCTTCTCTTCACCAATGCCCATGCCGCGAGCGAACAGCATTTTGATTGCTGTGTTCATGTCCACTACGCCGTCTTCAAAAGTTTCCTCAGAGATTTCCATCCACGCAAAGAGCTTCTTCGCCACGAGCTGAATGGAGCTTGCCGTGAAGGCAGTCTCAACACCAGCAGTAGCTTCTGCACTTTGGTAGTAGACGTTGGTTCCGGTGAGGAACTTGGGAATTGTGCGCGTCCGGCTGTTCATTTTCACTGAGCGGAAGATTTTGCGAAAATTGTTGTTCTCGGTAACAATGTCAATAAACGCAGCAGCCAGAGGATCGGGAAGGAAGGGATGCGCTGCATCACCGACTCCGCCGATTGTGATTGCCTTCACGAGTTTCTTCAGGTCTTTAATGGTTTTAACTTTGAACTTCATTGTTTATCTCCAACAAATATGCACTAGGTTTATATATTTTGTGAGTGGGTTAAAACTTCTGTATAATGGCATTAATAAAAGAGAGGGAGCCTATTAAGGTCACCCCTCCCATTCAGCATCAAAAACTATTCTTTATCAGAACCTTCTTCTTCTGCAGCTTCTTCCGGGTCAAGACCGTTTTCGCTGTCAGAACCACGGCCAAGAACCTTGCTGCTCATCTTGCCGAGAAGTTGACCGAAGAACTGGTCAAGGTCAGCTCCGGCATCTTTCTTGCTGGTGTCTTTGTTGACGACTCCATCAGCAAGCTCTTCATCAATTTCAACTTCAGCCTCATCAGCCAGAGAGTCTTTGCCCTGACCTTTGGGGGTTTCTTTCTTGCCGGAAACAGCCTTCACCACAATGTCTTCAATTGTCTTGGTGAGGTCGCTCATCTTCATCTGACCGATAGGCTGAGCTGCTTGCTCTGCGGCGATGTCTTCCGGTTTCTTACCCATTGCATCAATTTTCTTATTGAGGGTATCAATCACAGCTGCCATCTGAGCAATCTGTGATTCCGGCGTTACCGGCTGTTTCTTCTCCACCGACTTGTCCAACGTGTCCAGGCGGGTATTGATTGCAGAGACGGCTTTTGCCATGTCAGCAATTGCACCAGCGAGAGCATTGTCTTCCGTTACGGCAGGTTTCTGGGTAGCGCCCATTTTGGAGAGGGCAGCTTCGGTAGCCTTGGCAAGCATTTCAGCGATTTGTTCAGGATTCATGATTAGTCTTCTTTCTCAACAGAATTAAGTATCTTGCTAATTTTTGTGCTCGCATCAGTGAGATAGTTTTTCAAAATTTTCTTTTTCTCATCAATACCAACCTGTAGCTGCCCTACGGTCTGGACAGCTTTAAAGTAGGAAGACATTTCATCAGTAATTTGTTTAGTGACTTCATTTATACCATTCAGATTCTCAATAGTGTCAGATATCTTTATCAACTCATCAACCTGCTTGGAAAGTCCGATGACTTGCAGGTGGGTGATTAAATGTAACAATACTGATTCAGGAGCTTTCTTCTCAATAGCCTTCTTGTAACTATTGATGAGTAAGTCCTTATGCAAGAACATAACATTTTTATCATTTATAAAGTGATGCGGGTATTCTTTGTGAATACTATCATCGCAGCCTATAGGGAAGGCTGCATCAGGCAGCTTATCTATAGTAAGGCTCTCCAGAGTGGGAGCGTTTTTCATCAGTTTTGAATTGTGCTTGTATGCGATTAAATCAGAAGAGATCATCTTATCCAATCCCTCATCTGAAATCATCTTCTTGACTACATTAGCAAAAGTCTCAGCATTGGCCGGCTGTGTAGTGAGGGCCACATGGTAAAGTTCGCCATCATCAAGCACCCAGACTTCCTTCTTCATCTTCTCATTAAATTCTCTAAAGACCTTAGTCACTCTCCCGCCGATAGAGAACCCGTAATTGATGCCGGTCTTGACTTGTTTCATTATAAAATCAACACCAGTAGAATCAGTGGTCTTCATCAGCTTAGCAACAAGGCCAAATTTATCATCAGTTCCGTAAGTCTCAGTAATAACCCCAACAGTATCAGCTGCCTTATTGGGATTGTGAGTGTTGTCAGTGATAGGAAGACCTTTAGCGGTGCTCCTCATTTTTGCAATGAAGTTCTTAGACACCCGCTCATCATCCCTATCTATTCCAGTAGTGGAGGCAATACCCTTAACCATAGGGTAATCATCTCCATCATAAACCTTTCCCATGTCTTCATTATTCTCACCATATATTTTTTCAAACGGTATAAACGTATTAAATTTACCATCTTTAAGTTGGAACTCTTTCACAACTACTCCTTCATCTTTAAAATAAGAAAGAAAACATTTTTGTACAACATCCTTACACTTATCATTTTTATAAGACCAAACATTGTCTTTTAGGTAACAGAACTTTTTAATATATTTCCATGTATCATCTTTATTAAATCTATTACTAATATAACTTAAAACAAAAACTAAACCTATACCCTTCTTAAATCTTTTTTCATCATCAGCCTTCCAAATGTACCTACCATTAATTATTGTTTTAAAAAAACCAGCGTTAGGTAACACCTCTTTAATAGTTTTCTCTATAATAGTTTCTTCATCCAACTTGTCACAGAAATACGCTACAGACTTCACCATCAATAGGGCTGCTTGAGGCTCGTCTTGCTCAAATATGGATTTCAGAAATGTTTTTAATTTCCGCTTTCTACTAGGAGCCTTACTATGCTCAAACTTCATAGACCAATAATATGCCTTAGCAAAATCATCAAAATACTTCTCTACAAAATTCCGCCATTTACCTTGTGCAGAAATCTTACTTAGAGAAAATATTAAATCTGTGCTACTTATCCTAATAAAACCAAAGCTACTAAAATCATCACAATGGTCTATGTAGGGAAAGGTCACAGTTCTTGTTTTGTCATCACTTCCTTGCATGTTAAGTCGTATGCTCCTATTGTTCCAAGTAAAGAGCCACTTTCACCAGCAGGAAAGGAATATTCCTTGCTGAGTTTAGATTCTCTTTCAGAGATTATTTTAGTAAGTATTTCTTGTAGCTCTGTGACTTCAATCTTCTCCAACCCAGTAGGTACTTTAAAATTATCAACATGGAATTGTTTCTGAGCACCTTCCTTCTTCTTATCCTTATCCTCATCATCACCGCTCTTAGCATTGTTATCTATAGGAGCTTTATTCTTAGAGGAAGTAATCATAGCTTGCTGATACTTTATCAGATTACTCCACGGAGCATAGTTAAGAGGAACAAACGGCTCATTGCCCCAGTCCACTGCAGGCATCTGCAATTTATTCCGTACCTGATTAATAGTTATAACGCCTTTCTCTAAATACTTCTCATCAATCTCAGCAGTCTTCTTCTCATCATCAATATCAAGATTAGTAGTAGTTAGATAGATGTCATCATAGTTCAAATTCTGGTCAGCCCAGAGTAGAACGCTATTCATAGTATACACTATAGTTCTTATCAACGGTATGATTGCATTTTTCTTGAACTGTTCAGTCTGAACTTCTGAGTTCAATTTTCCGGTAGTATCGGTAAGAATACCGAGTACCATAGGTTGCATACCAAACACAGCCATTATACGGCTTATCAGCAAAAGCTCCCAGTTACTAAATTCCATATCCTTGTGAGTGGTTTTAAGCTCCTGTAGCTTAACATTACCCTTCTCACCACCCATGAATAGGGGGTTGTGGGGCTTGCCTTGATGCTCCTGCAAGTACCAAGACTTCGCTCTCTCTAGAGCGCCCTGACCCTTACCAAATCCAAGATTCTCAAAAATAAACGCCAAGTTAGGCTGAGCATTATTCTCAAAGAACTTGTAATTATAATTCAACATCTCAAAATCACTCATAATACTAACAGCTATAGTAGAGATAGGGGAGAAGCCGTTGGCATAGCCTGCTCTACGGTTTTTAATAAAGTTCATAAAGTCATACTTATCAAAAGTATCTATAATCTTTCTATTTCTAACCTGAGCATATGTTTTCAAATCAGGAAGAGTTCCATCTTTCTGAGGATTAACAAAAAGCTCTTCACCACTAATATTAGCATACAAAGCAATCTTCTTATTTTCGGAATAGCGGGTATCCCGTATCATCTGCATACCGGCTTCATCATAAATCATAATGTCTTTAGTAACTTTTTTCACCAGCGCATTAATACTTTCCATATCAGAATTAGGCTTCAGCAAAATATTCATCACTTGTTCCATGCGCTTCTTAACACCACCATTAACCTTACCATCTGCACCTATCTTAGCTGCTAACGGGCGCGGGAAGATGTCTACCTGAGAAGCTCTCTCCGTAGTCAAGTCCACTATTGCCCTTACCCAATCATTAGTCTCATAGCAACGTGTCTGGAAATCACGAGTAATATTATAGTTATCTTCATCTTCATAATCAGAAGCAACAACAGCATTATCCTTAACATTATCAGAATACCTAATCTGACCTTTAATAGTCTTATTTAAAAACATTTTAGAAGTCCCTAACATACACTATCCTTCTTTCTCATTCTTAGTATTTTTTGGCAAATTTAATTGTACAATTATACAGATTATAGAAATAACAATAGCACCACTAATCTTAATTATAGCATCTGAGATAGAAAAACTTGAACTATACAGTATAATATAACCTATATACAGAATAGAAAAAAGCACCATAGCTAAAGTAACATCAATAAATAATACATAGAGAAGTTCTTCATAGCTTTGGATAAGGGAGATGAGCCACTCTAACTTCAGCCACTTATGTAAAGATTTCCAGAAGTTAAAGATGCGTTCTTGCCTGATGCGCTTGCGGTCTGCATCCCTAATTCTCTTCTCCTCCTCTTTCAACTTTCTCTTCTTCTCCAACTTCACCAGCTCTTTATTCAACTCATCTTTAACCCTATATTCATCAACATTAATTATTTTAGTATCATCATTAACTATACTTGCTGTAGCAGTAGTTGTAACTTGAGGTGACACTTGGTCAACTGGTTCAATGTCATAAAGATTTTTCTCAGGCAAAGAATATATCCCCACTTTCTACTAACTCCGTGACCAATGTTTGTGTAGTGGCAGCAGAGCCATCAGTCAAATCCTTACTACCACTCTCCACCCCCTCTATCTCATACCGTGCCGGAGATATATCAGGGTGGTCTATCTTAGTCCCAATGTCAATAAGCTCCTTACACTCTCGTTTCCAAATAGGGTTAGCATAAGTCCTGAACAAACACTGCTGCATATAATCTTTCATAGTGATGTAGGGGGTCTTGCTCCTATCCACAGAGAACTCCACGCTATCAATCCCACTCCGGTTAAACTCTTGTATGGACTCTTGGCTTCCCCATCTGTCTAGAGTCACCTTCAATATCCCAAAACCCCTCTTCTCCTGTAAGTCAATAACAAACTTCCTCATATCAGCTATGCGAACTTCTTTAAGCTCTTTACGAGCGATAACTTGCAGAACTAAGTCCTGTACTATCCCTAACCTCAGCTCACCATTATACTCCGATAGGTCAACGCCATATGTCTTCTTGTAAAACTCCACCCAAGCCCTATCATAGTTCACCCTCATCGGCTGCAAGTGGGCCATTACAATTCCGCAAGCATCACCACCGTTCCAGATTTGACCTTTGGCTAAGTCTAGGTGAACGGCGTAGTAGTATTGTGCATCACCTTTAAACCATGGTTCCAATATCTCATCAATACCAACAGATATGTCATCAATAGAGTGGCGCTTGCCCTTTACGGGATTGATGGAATACTTGTTGGCTGCGTCTATGCAATTCTCAATAACAAAAGGGTTACTGATGAAGCTATTGGTCTCATAGATAGGATTCTTGCACTCATAAATCATTGCCGCTTTCTCTGGGTCTTTATCATAGTCTTCCTTGAACTGCATTCTCAAGTCAGACTCTTTCTTATCAGTGCGCACCTCATACACAGAATACCTTCTCACAAATGCACGCTGATTAGTTTCCTCCTTCCGCACCAACATACTCATAGGGCAGCTGGCACCGTACTTGTACGATATGGCCATCATCTTACCATACTTGCTACTGCGGCGTACCGAAGAGCCTAACGAGTCATACTGCCCCAGCATCTTGCTGTCTGACTTACCAGAAGCAGCAGCTCCGAAAACATTATCAGCTCTCATAGCTCCTATCTCATCCATCACAGCCAAAACAAGAGTTAAGCCTTCTGCGGTAAACTTATCAGAAGTCAGTGAGTGACAAGTGATGCCGCGATGAAACTCTATCTGGCTCTTCTTGATGTCACCTTCACTCTCCCGCAAGTCCATGTACTTAAATCTCCTGCTGCCAGGGTCAAAGTAAAAATTGCGAGTACTGAACCATGGCATATCAGTATCAGGGTCACGGATGGCTTTGAGGTAGTTGGATAGGTACTTGAAGAAAATATTTTTAGCCTGAGTAGCATTACTGGCAACATTAACCATATCAATAGGTGAGCCTATGCCCAGACCTAAGAAGTGCTGAGGGTTAGTGAGACAACATAGCTTGTAGCCTTGGTAGATGAAGCACTTTGCTACTGTTGAGTCTTTTCCGCTCCCCTTTCCCCACATCAAGATTGCTAAGTTGTAGCGTAGGTCAGTGAACTCATACGGGTCTACACCACAAACTATATCAGCAGCTTCTTGCTGCTTGGGGGTGAAGGGTTCCTTCAAGAAGTGTGAGAAGAAGTACCGAGTATCCACCGGCTCATATCTCCAAATATCACTGTAAGGCTTAAATCCGGTAGGGAACTCTTCTGTGAATGTTTCTGAGTCCTTCTCTTCCCGTAGCCTTTGGGCGCGGGGTTTTGCGATGTCTTCCATCTCATCAAACATGGCATCAAGAGCCAGCACATCTAGCCCTTTACCTGTTGACTTGACTTTTCGCTCTGACTTGAGGAGGTCGTCTATGCGTCCCATCAGAAGTTCACTTTCGGTGATGTCATTACAGGTTTACCCATTGCATCATAGTGACCGGCTTGAAAACCGCTACACCACAAGTCACCATCTTTAAATCTGGGTGATATGATTTTATAGCAATAAGGTGTTCCGTGCCTCATAACCCTTAACGTCAGCTCATCCGATAGGGCCAGCGCTCTTTGAGTCTCGCCATCATCAGTATTGACGCTGACTTTCCTATTGATCAACTCTAGGGCTGCAAACACCTTCTGTGCGAATTTGTCCCAATTAATATACCCAGCATGAATCTCCATAGCAAACACATCATATAGCTTTTTCACTTCCTCACTACCCTCCATCCTGTATAAAATCCCACCGCCCTACGCCGTTCATATACACTTGCTGTTTCCAAGCACACCATTTGATTGGACTTTATCTGGCAACAATTCTGACACATTGGCTTGAACTTATTCTCATTAATCAGCAGACCTATGAAGATGTAGTTTGAGTCATTCTTACCACATTCACATTTTAAGGTATCTGCTGTGAATTTGTTGGCAACAATCTCATCAATATCTACTTCAGATTTTTTATCAGCAATAATTTTTGGAAGCATATCCAATCCTTTCAGCGCACTATTTCTGGCATGTCAACAAAGAAAAAGAAGCAAAAAGAAATCTTTATATATATAATTAAATTTAAAGTTAAAAGATGATAAATAAGATTTGTATACCCGTTACCCCTAAAGGGGTAACGGTGATTCACGCCACACAATACGTTCAGCAAGTGCTTCGCACTGTGCTGCAGTTTCACAGCAAGTGAAACTGAGCACGAAGGTGTTGTTTTAAAACTTTTCAGTAGAGACATCTTATCACCTATTTGCTTGTGTTAAGTAAATTTTTAACAGCCACAATCACATCCGCTATTTTTGTCTCATTTGAGCACAGAAAAACAGGAACACCAAATTGCTGATATTTCAATAGTTGTTTTGTTACATATGGGTTCACAATATCCAACGCTACCGAGTTATCCTTTACCTCAACAATACAAACGGCCTTGCTACTCCTAAAAACAACTAAATCAAACCAACACCTTTTCCTACCAGTCTCAGCATCTACAGCTCTTACTTCACCGCGCACATCACAGAACTTAGACAACTCAATATATAGCTTGCATTGCACTTCAAATTCAGATAATTTTTTAGGGTAAATAATGCTAGAGTTTTTAAATTTTTTCAGCTTAATTTGGAACTTCTCATCACGTTCAAAATTCTTAACACTTCGCACTCCAGCAGACACACTCCTAAAAGTATTCCAGCTATTAGCATAGCTCCCTCTCATAATCTTAACTCCTTATGTTAAATCATTCAGTATAACAAAATTATCAACATATATTAGTCCTAGCTAAGTATAATATAATACTTTACAACCTTAACTCCTAGACCTGGTTCTAAAAAAGTTTCATAACACCGGAACTATGTAAAATATAATTCCAGTAAATCCTTTTTTAAAGCTCTGTAAAGTATTATATTATAGCTATGAGGAAAAGCTATAAATCCAAAGATGAAATATCTATTATTCTTGATTTTAATAATCAAGTTTGGCGCTGTCATCATGCTACTGAAAGAGTGATGCAACCCAACACTGATGGTATAAATGTTGGCTCTGTCATGGGATTAATGAAGGTGATAATTCACGGGTTCAAACAATCCCGCGAAATTAACCCTACCCTCCTTCCCAAGTTAGTCATCATAGAGGACAGGGCACCTATTAGAAAAAGAAAACTATATGATGAATATCGGGATGCTTTTAAAGACCATCCAGACCCAAGTTCAATCCTCTACAAAGGCAACCGCAAAAGTAAAGGATTAGAGTATAACCCTGTGGATATATGTAAGGAGTTCATGTCCTGCATACCACACGAATCTTGCTACTGTGATGAGGAAGAGGCTGATGATGTTGTGGCTTCTGTTGTACAGAAAATAGGCCCATACTCTCCCGCAATTCTCTACTCCTCAGATAGGGACTTGTGGCAGTTGTTGGATGGGTTCCCTAATCTCCAAATATTCCTAGACAACAAAGGCTCCAAGCCCACTAAAGAATATATGATGAAGAAGTATAGGACTGATGACTTTAGGAAAATATGTCTGCATAAGATTATAACTGGAGACAGTGGTGATAATGTTAAGGGAGTTAGAAACTTTCCTTTTAAGAAGACTATAGAAGCATTCCATAAATGCGATGGTTCTATAGAGAGTTACCTTTACTGGATAGTAAAATTGTGTGGTGATCATGGTAGAGAAACCCTACAACTATTTCAAGAAAACAATATACGTCTGCTACAATTAAACCAGCAACTCATCACTCTCAGGAAAGACTTAGACTATGTTACTGAGAAGGTGGTGAAACCGGATATGGATAAGTGGTGGGTGCTGTGTGAAAACTATGAGATACCTTCAATGATGAACCTTAATTTGATGAATATATTCTGAGCTATTTATATAATCCATATTCATAGTTTCTAAGAGAATTTTTAGTATATTATAGGTATAGGGCGAAGCTCTATACTAAAAGGAAGGAGAAAGAACATGGAAAAGGAAAGCTGTGTTTCTAGTAAGAAGGTATCTATCTACTTTCAGCTTAATCTAGTAGGAGATGCCAGTTTCAATGTACGGCCTAACTCTTTATCAGTATCGCCTTTTAGCTTCTGGGTTAGGAAGATGGGGAGTATGGAGGCTGCCGAGAAGAAAGCCACTGATATGCTGGAAGTAGTCGGTAAGATGGTAGATATTTTTGAAGACTAAGGAGAACTAAATTATGGGTAGAGAAATTAGACGCCCAGAATTTCACGGAGATACCAATATTAAGTATTTCCTAGACCTATGCAAGAAGGCATCCTTTACCGGAGTGCACTGGGCAAAGTTCAAAGTCCTAGACCAAAAGGGAAAGAAGATGTTTGCGGATTTTAGCATTTCCGCTCTCTCCCTCCACCACCGTAGACTCTACTACGGGAGTCAGGGTATATGTTGGCAGTGTGGTGTAGAGGAGGCAGGGCCTAACGGTTACTGTACTACCTGTTACAGTAAGATACAAGAGCTGAATAATAAGCGGTATGCGAAGATAGTTCAGCTCAAGCTCAAAAACAAAAAGGGAAAGAAAAAATGCTCTCTGAAAACGAAATAATACCATATTGGTCTGAACGTGCCCACCGGCTCAAGGCCACTGCTGTAGGTTATGGTGATAAGGCATTATCAGAACAAGACAAACATTACCAGATTACTACTGACTTTATTAAAGCTAATATAGATGTCAATTTAAATACTATTGATTATGGTTGCGGGATAGGGCGCTACTCCCCCATATTTAAGGGTAAGTATGTTGGTGTGGATGTGAGTGAAGAGTTGTTGCAAATAGCCAAGAAAAACAATGAAAACTGTGAATTTAAGCTGCTTTCGCAGCCTTTTCTGCCAAAATTTGCACATTTTTCATCAGATTTAGAACAGTTTTTCACAGCCACCGTACTGCAACATATTAATGATGATATGGTGCATAAGGTCTACCAATCACTCTTCAACCTCAATCCATATAAGCTAAAAACAATAGTAGCTTATGAGAACTCTGAGAATTGGACTAAGCCCCATGTGGTGGGAAGGATGCCGGAGCTTTATGTTAAATTTATTACTGATGTTGGGTTTAGGATAGACAACATACACTATAATTCTATAATAGTTAAAGGTGAAAAACATACTCTAACATTAATAGACTTAAAGCCTATGAAACTGAACAGCACAAGGAATAGCAATGAAACCGTCTAAGTTAGATATACTGAGTTACCTGAATATGTCAGAAGACGCTCGCCTATCCTACGGAAGATTGAAGGAACTCTATGATGGAGTGATCTGGATAGAGGACAAGGGCACCAACACCCAAGGCTTCGCTTTGCTGGATAGTGATTGTAATGAGCTGGTCTTTGCGTTTCGCGGTTCCCAGCAATTGCAAGATTGGTTCAACGACTTCAACGCATTCCACATGGTGTGTCCCTACGGTAACACAGATTCCAAAATCAAGATACATCGCGGTTTCCTAGAATGCTATAAATCGGTTCGGGAACAAATCCACGACATCATCAAAAGACACCTCCGCTTCTACTACATAAAAGCTATATTAGGAACAGGCCATTCTCTGGGCGGTTCCCTAGCTACCCTATTCTGTGTTGATGCACAGTACAACTTTGAATCTGAAATATTAGAGAATAGTAAAGATTGTGAGGAGTGGAGGGGAGTGATTGGGTTTACTTCCGGCGCTCCCAAGGTCGGGAACAAACAGTTTTGTGCCTCTTTTAATAAGCGCATCCCCAACTTCACCAGGACATATCACCGTAGGGATTGGGTGCCGATGTGCCCGCCTACTGCTTTCGGGGGAGTTATCCACGGCGGCTATCACCATGTAGGAAATCCTAACCCGCTCGGCACATTCAGCCCATTACAAGGTCTGCAGCACTGGATCACCTCTCTCCGCAACCCCAAAGATTTAATATCAGACATCGCATCACACTCCATAGACCTCTACAGGGAGTGTATATGAGTAATGAGTTGTTTATATTGTACGAAGCATATAAGGCTGAGTCCCTAAAAAGGCACCAAGAGCCCCTACCCTTTAAGAGATGGTTGGGGGAGGTGTACTCACCACCGAAAGGATGTCAGAAATGCAGCTCAACGCAAAAGCTCTTACTGAAAAGATTAAAGTAAGACTACACCCCAAAACTCTAACCATAGAGATAATAGACCGGAGAACTGGTATGGTTTGTAAGGCGATACAGGCCATAAACAAAGTCCACTACTATCATCTCTACTATGAGCTCACCATGATGTTTCGCGGTGAGCGGTTTAGCCTAGATTCCCTTAAACCTTTAGAATAGAAGGAGCCTAACATTATGGATTGTCCACGTTGTAAGAACAAGAAAACCAAAGTCGTAGAATCCCGCCCCTACCCATTCACAGTCTCAAGGATCAGAGTCTGCAAGGGTTGCCAGTATTATTTCAAGACCGAAGAACACCAAGTCCCAGTAATAGTGAAAGGACGCACCGATGTTGCCCAGTGACGCCGCTATGGATAACGGCAGCAAGTGCAATGCCATACAAAATGCACTTCAGAAAGTAGAAATAAGTATCTCCCATCAGCAAGC
>ERZ795055.1162-NODE-1162-length-21907-cov-5.334981_pt1 | contig 21907 bp, 20 predicted proteins | sample MGYA00375139_ERZ795055 | MGnify/ENA primary metagenome ERZ795055 (study PRJEB30184, sample SAMN05720283) | anaerobic digester metagenome | isolation source: active sludge of municipal wastewater-treating anaerobic digesters | place: USA | collected 2015-01-23 ... | reverse complement strand
TTACTTTTGCTTTAAGGTAAAATATTCAAATAAGCCATGAAAAAAGGAAGTATCGTTCCTGTGCCTGTTCTTATAACAGTTGTAATTATTGTTGTTTCCACATCGTGCTGGCAAAATAAGCGGTCAGGAGCTGACATATCAGACCTGCCTTCCCTGCAGCCTCCGGAACCGCCAAAAGCCCCTACAATGGTGGGCGCTGATACAATCTGGGACTTCTCCGGGCAACTGCCTGTTCTTCCCGGAAATGAAGAAGCAATTTTTGCATATATAGGGAAAACAATTGTTTATCCCAAAGATGCTGCAAGGGAAGGCATCCAGGGCAGGGTTATTGTGAAATTCTGCGTTACCGGCAAGGGAGATGTTACGGGTCATGAAGTTGTCGGTAGTCTTGATCCCCGTCTCGATGCCGAGGCAATGAGAGTAATAAAAACAATCACAAGGTTTGAACCTGCCTATCAGAATGGAGTTCCGGTACCAGTATGGTATAAGGTGCCTATAACTTTCAAGCTTCAATAAACTGCTTAATCCACTTTTTCTTCATCCGGAATGAAATTAATTAAATATTTAGTTGTATAACTATATATTTCGTTGTATCTTTGTTCTGCCGGCAGTTATGAAGGCAGAACTTAGATATTAACAATAAACTTAGAAGCTATGAAAACGATTAAACTATTTGTCACAAAATCTGTCATGCTGATTTCATTAGCCTCACTATTGATGCTGTACATGGTCGCATGCGGACACCGAAACAACGGTAAGGATGATAATAAGATATCTGTCGATTCAGTACCGGCAGATATGGTTTACAATGAAGTTGACCAGATGCCTGTTTACCATGGCGGAGACACTGCCCTTCTGTCATTTATTGCAAAAAACACAGTTTATCCTGAAGAGGCTAAGAAGAAAAACATACAGGGCAGGGTGGTTGTCGGCTTTATTGTAGAGAAGGATGGGGCAGTATCGGAGGCAAATATTCTTTCAGGTGTTGATCCAATGCTCGATGCTGAGGCTGTCAGGGTTGTCAGTTCACTTCCAAAATTTGAAAAAGCCGGTATAAAAAAAGGAGTTACAGTTAGAGTTAAATATATGGTCCCGATAACCTATGCCTTGCGATAAACTATAATGCATAAACTGTCATAATCTTATTCTTCACCCCGGACGGAAATCCGGGGTTTTATTATTTTTGCAGTACTAAAACTGACAGATGAACCTGAATCAAAGATGTGACGCTTTTACTGAACTCGGAAGCTCACTCAGAAAAAATGCAGCAGCCTTTGAAAGGGGTGAAGAGACAGAACTGGGTCAGCTGATACTAAGCCAGCAATATAAAAACCAGTGGTTTACTCCCCGTAATGTCCTTGCTTCAATTAGCGCCATAGCTGAAGAACTGACAGCTGACAACCTTAAAAAATGGATGTCAATGTATCCCGGCATTGAAAAAAACACCGCGCAATACACTGCAGGAGTTATAATGGCCGGCAACATCCCACTTGTTGGTTTCCACGATTTTCTATGCGTCCTTATTACAGGGAACAGGCTGCTTGCAAAGAAAAGCAGCAAGGATCCTGACCTTATAAGCGGAATCAGTGAAATCCTCTGCAGAATTGAACCGGGATTCAGGGAAATGATAAACTTCTCCGACGGACCATTGTCAGGTTTCGATGCCATAATTGCAACAGGAAGCAACAATACATCGCGCTATTTTGAATCCTATTTCGGAAAATATCCCAACATAATCAGGAAGAACAGGAACAGCGTTGCAATAATCTCGGGAAATGAAACTGATGATGAACTGAAAGCTCTTGGCGGAGATATTTTTTCATATTATGGCCTTGGCTGCAGAAATGTTTCAAAGCTGTTCATACCGGAAGGATTTGATCCAAGGGATCTTATAAGGCACTTGGACAGTTACTCGTATGTAACAGAGAATAATAAATACTGCAATAACTACGATTATTACAAGGCAATATATCTTGTTAACCGCGAGCCTTTCCTCGACACAGGCTACCTGCTTATGAAGGAAGATCCGATGACAGCATCTCCGGTTGCAGTAACATTTTACAGTTATTACAAATCGTATGATGTGCTTCTGCAGGAGATAAAAACAATTGAAAACAGCATCCAGTGCATTGTGTCAAAAAATCACCTTCCTTTTGGTCAGGCACAGAAGCCTGCATTATGGGATTATTCAGACGGGATTGACACCATAGAATTTCTTCTAAAAAAAATACACATTTAATATCGTAATATAAAAAATATTATATTGCACCCATCGAATTTTAAAAAAATATGGTATACAAATTTGTAGTGTTATCAGATGAGGATGAGTCGTTTGTAAGGGAGTTTGAATTCCTCGACACACACACTTTGCTTGATTTTCATAACATGATCCAGGACGAACTGGAGTTTGACAAGTCGCAGATGGCATCTTTTTTCATGGCAACAGATAACTGGGAAAAAGAAGAGGAATTTACTCTCTTTGATATGGGTACCGGTTCATCAACCATGGAATCAGCAGTCCTGGAGGATATTATCTTCCGCAAAAATCAGAAATTACTCTATATTTTCGATTTCTTTAATGAAAGGGCTCTTTTCGTTGAATATACCGGTGAAGGAAAAGAAATTGAAGGACATGAACTTCCCGCCTGCACAAACTCGAAAGGCGTACCTCCCAAACAGGTGATTTTCGGCAGTTCTTCACGCAAACTTTACAATAATATTGTTGTGGCAGACGACGAGGATGAGGATGAAGCAGAAGTTGACGAACTGTTCCTCGAAGGCGATGATGAAGAAACACTGCCTGATTTTGACAATATCGACAATATCAGCGAAGAAGAGGAATAGCCCGTCAGGGATCATATTCCAATGAACAATAACCTCATAGTACTGCTTGGACCGACAGGTGTCGGTAAGACGGATATCGCCATTAGGCTGGCCCAGCATTTCAGCAGTGAAATAATATCATGCGATTCAAGACAGTTCTACAGGGAAATGCGAACAGGCACAGCAGTGCCTTCTGACGAACAACTCAGACTTGTAAAGCACCATTTTATCCAGTTTATCACGGCTGACAAATATTACAGTTCAAGCATCTTTGAAAGGGATGTGCTTGCATTGCTGCCTTCATTGTTCTCAAAAAGCAGAATTGTTATAATGGCCGGAGGATCAGGCATGTATATCGATGCTGTATGCCATGGAACTGATGATATTCCCGATGTGGAGCAGGAAGTAAGAGACAAGTACAATTCGCTCTACATCGAAACTGGAATAGAAGGTCTGCGTCAGGCACTTAAAATACTTGACCCTGAGCATTACAAAAGAGTTGACCTCAGGAATCATAAGAGAATAATAAGGGCGCTGGAGATCTGTGAGTCAACAGGTCGTCCCTATTCCTCCTTCCTGCTCAGAACGAGAAGAGACAGGGATTTCAGGATCATCAAAACAGGCCTTAACATGAACCGCGAGGAGCTTTACGACAGGATCAACAGACGTGTCGACAAGATGGTTTCAGATGGTCTTGAAGAAGAAGCACGTGAGCTTTTTCAGCAGAGGCATCTCAATGCATTTAACACCTTAGGATACAAAGAGTTTTTTGACTATTTTGAAGGCAAGACCTCGCGTGAGAAAGCAATTGAATTAATAAAGCGCAACAGCCGGAGATATTCAAAACGTCAGCTTACATGGTGGGCAAGGGACAAAGAAATAACATGGTTCAATCCTTCTGAAATTGACAGAATAAAAAGCTTCCTTGAAGAAAAGATCTCAGGTTAAATTCTTCAGAGCCGAAATGCTTCTCAGAGGATCGGGTGAAGAAAATACAGATGAACCTGCAACAAGCACATTCACACCGGCTTTAATAAGGTGAGGAGCATTTGAAGTATCAACACCACCGTCAACCTGAATAAGAACATCATTTCCGCAGGCATCAATCATCTCCTTCAGCTCATCTATTTTGGAATAGCTCTCGTCGATGAATTTCTGGCCCCCGAATCCCGGGTTTACAGTCATAATCAGCACCATATCGATATAAGGAAGCGTATGCTTAAGCAGAGAAACCGGAGTGTGGGGATTCAGTGCTACACCTGCTTTCATACCCAGGTTACGGATTTCTGTCACTGTTCTGTTAAGATGCGTGCAAGCTTCAATCTGAACTGTAAGGATACTTGCGCCGGCATCCCTGAAGCGAGTAAGGAAACGGTCAGGATCTGTAATCATAAGATGCACATCCATAGGCTTTTCTGTTATTTTTTTAACAGCATCAAGCACAGGGAAGCCGAAGGAAATGTTAGGAACAAAAACTCCGTCCATTATATCGAGGTGAAGCCAGTCGGCCTCACTCTTATTAACAAGTCGTATATCTCTCTCTATGTTGCCGAAATCAGCGGCAAGCAGAGACGGAGAAACAAGGTGGTTCATCTTTTTTAGTTTAATTGTCAGCCCAGGTAAGTTTTAAGTATCCGGCAGCGTGTCGTAAACTGTATTCGTTTAATAGCCTTTTCCTTAATCTGCCTTACCCGTTCACGTGTCAGACTGAGCTCCTCTCCTATTTCCTCAAGAGTGTAGGGATGTTTCATACCCAGTCCAAAATAAAGTTTAAGAACTTTTGATTCCCTTGGAGAGAGAGTGCAGAGGGCCCTTTCAATTTCGTATGCCAGCGATTCATTTATAAGGTTTCTGTCAGGACTTGGAGCATCGACATTGGGGATCATGTCATACATTGTATTCTCATCTTCTGAGGTAATGGGAGCATCCATGCTTACAGTGCGTCCGTTTGTTTTAAGCGCTTCCTTTACATCCTCAGGGATCATCTCAAGCAGATCAGCGATCTCCTGTGATGAAGGTTCACGCTCATAAGTCTGTTCCAGCCGGGCAAAAGCCCTGTTTATCCTGTTTATAGAACCAATTTTGTTCACAGGAAGCCTTACTATGCGCGACTGTTCGGCAAGTGCCTGCAATATGGCCTGCCTGATCCACCATACTGCATAGGAAATGAACTTAAATCCTCTTGTCTCGTCGAAGCGCTGGGCTGCCTTCATAAGGCCGAGATTACCCTCATTTATCAGGTCGGGAAGAGTTATTCCCTGGTTCTGATATTGTTTAGCCACGGAAACCACAAAACGGAGGTTTGCTTTTACAAGCTTCTTAAGCGCCTCATTATCACCTGTTTTTATCTTCCTTGCAAGCGCCACCTCATCCTCGGGAGAAATGAGCTCAACTCTTCCAATCTCCTGAAGGTATTTATCCAGGGAGGGAGTATCCCGGTTTGTAACCTGCTTCGTGATTTTAAGCTGACGCATTAGCTTTTATAATTAAGACTGGTGTAATTTACTCTCCACGTACAATTTTAATAAAAAAAAGGGCTGTCCCGACACATTGTATTAAATATTTTTGAATTCATTAAATTAATTAATAACTTGCACAACTGTTTCACTTGCTGAAAAATCAGACTTTTTTGCATTAGAATAATTTCCTTGGCAGTTTTAACAAATTTTAATTGGAATTATAAAAGTATTTTTTTTAATATTGCAGCGGTTTTCGGGAATCTGAAATCTGTGCATTTTAAATCAGCGGGTAAAGCCGCATTTCTTATCCCGTGTTTCCATTGATATTAGTAATGATCATTCTTATACTCCTATTATTATAAAGTATGTACGACATTCTTGAGCTGAGCAAGAAGCTTCTTCCTGAGTTAAAGGAGATAGCTAAACAACTGAATATTAAGAAGGCTGAGACCCTGAAGAAACAGGATCTTATTTACAGGATCCTTGATCAGCAGGCAATTGAAGCGACAGAACCTTCCGCAGCACCCCCGGCAGAAAAGGAACATTTTCCGTTTACGCCTGAATCTCAGGGGCATGAATCGGACATGCACGCACGGAGAGGAAAACGTCCCCGGACTTCAAAGCCTATGCCGGCCAGGTCAGTTGAATCAGTTATGTCAGTTGGTCCTGACGGAACTAAATTATCAGAGTCAAAACCTTTCGAAAAGCCCGACAGGGAAGTAAAACCTGTTGCCGCGGAAGAAAAACAGGAACCACAGAGGTTCTTTCAGCCACGCAATGAGGAAAGAAGGGAAAACAGATGGAAGGAAAATGCACCAGCCAGTGAGAATGACAGGGAAAAATTTGAGAAAAAGGAGGATAAAGCCCCGGAAACCATTAAACCTGAGGCTGTCAGGGAAAAAATAGTTGACGATTCTTTTCCTTCAGTAATTCCTGAAACAATATTTGAAGAAAAAACTCCTTCAGCAGAGCTTTATTTTGGTGATATAATTGTTGAACCACCTGTAAAAGAGGCACATCCCGAGGTTATTCCTGTAAAAGAGGAAAAGAAGGAAAAAGCCTATGATTTTGAGGGTATAATATATAATACAGGTGTTCTTGAAATCATGCCCGACGGATATGGTTTCCTGAGATCGCCCGACTACAATTACCTTAACTCGCCTGATGACATTTATGTTTCGCAGTCACAGATAAAACTGTTCGGCCTTAAAACCGGCGATACAATAAAAGGATCAATCCGTCCTCCGAAAGAGGGTGAAAAATATTTTCCCCTTATAAAAGTTGATGAGATCAATGGCAGAAGTCCTGATTATATAAGGGACAGGGTTCCGTTCGACTTTCTTACCCCTCTTTTCCCGAATGAGAAATTCACCTTGTGCCAGCCCGGCGAAGGCTCCCTCTCTGTAAGGATAATTGATATGTTCACGCCTCTAGGCAAGGGACAGCGCGGACTTATTGTTGCACAGCCAAAGACTGGTAAGACAATCCTTCTTCAGGAAATCGCCAATGCAATAGCCAAATACCATCCTGAAGTTTACCTCATGATACTTCTTATCGACGAGCGTCCTGAAGAGGTTACAGATATGGCAAGGAATGTTAAGGCTGAAGTAATTGCCTCAACATTCGATGAACCTGCTGAAAGGCACTGCCGCGTAGCCAACATAGTTCTTGAAAAAGCTAAAAGGCTTGTTGAATGCGGTCATGATGTTGTCATTCTTCTCGATTCAATCACCCGTCTTGCAAGGGCCTTTAACACAACAGCGCCTGCATCAGGGAAAGTGCTGTCAGGCGGTGTTGATTCAAACGCACTGCATAAACCAAAAAGATTCTTCGGAGCTGCACGAAATATTGAAAACGGCGGTTCACTTACAATTCTTGCAACTGCGCTTACCGATACCGGTTCCAAAATGGATGATGTTATCTTTGAGGAATTCAAGGGTACTGGAAACATGGAACTGCAGCTCGACAGAAAGCTGTCAAACAGGAGAATATTCCCATCAATCGACATACCGGCATCGAGTACAAGAAGGGAAGACCTGCTGCTTAACAAGACAATAATGCAGAAAATATGGGTTCTCAGGAATTTCCTTGCAGATATGAACTCGGTTGAAGCAATGGAGTTTCTGCGCGACAGGCTGTTGCAGGCTAAATCGAATGAGGAGTTTCTTATATCAATGAATGGTAGCTAATAAATAGTTTTTCTTAGATTTGCACTGAATTTTTAAAACCTTATTTAAATCAAAATAATTCACAATGAAGACAAAAAAATTCATAACATGCGACGGTAACCATGCCGCTTCTCATGTTGCATATATGTTTAGCGAAGTTGCTTGCATATATCCCATTACACCATCTTCCACAATGGCAGAATATGTTGACGAATGGGCTGCAAACGGACTTAAAAACATGTTCGGTGAAACACTTAGGGTTGTTGAGATGCAGTCGGAAGCAGGAGCTGCAGGTGCATTGCACGGCGCTCTTCAGACAGGAGCTCTCGGCACTACATTCACAGCTTCACAGGGACTTCTTCTGATGATACCAAACATGTACAAGATGGCAGGTGAACTGCTCCCGGCTGTATTCCATGTATCTGCACGTACAATCGCCGCTCATTCACTTTCTATATTCGGCGATCACAGCGACATTTATGCAACAAGGCAGACAGGTTTTGCAATGCTCGCTAGCGGCAGCGTTCAGGAGATAATGGACCTTGCAGGCGTCGCTCATCTTACAGCTATTAAATCAAGGATTCCTTTCGTCCACTTCTTCGACGGTTTCCGCTCTTCAGCTGAAGTTCAGAAGATTGAGGTTCTTGAAATGGACGAACTTACAAAACTTCTTGACAGAAAAGCACTTGACAGATTCCGCGCAAATGCACTTAACCCTGAACATCCTGTAACAAGGGGAACTGCACAGAATCCCGACATCTTCTTCCAGGCAAAAGAGGCAATTAATCCTTTCTATGCTCCTATTCCTGATATGGTTAATTCATACATGGAAGAGATCAACAAGCTTACCGGAAGAACATACAAGCCTATCACATATTACGGAGCACCCGATGCTGAGAATATTATAATTGCAATGGGCTCAATCACTGAAACAACAAAAGAGGTTATCGACCACCTGATGGCAAAAGGAGAAAAAGTAGGTCTTCTTACTGTTCACCTTTACCGTCCGTTCTCAGCGAAATATTTCTTTAATGTACTGCCGAAATCAGTTAAAAGAATTGCTGTCCTCGACAGAACAAAGGAACCGGGCGCAAATGGAGAACCTCTCTACCTCGATGTGGTAGAACTTTTCTACAACAAGGCAGAAAAGCCTCTTATAGTGGGTGGCCGCTACGGATTAAGCTCAAAGGATACAACACCTGCCCAGGTGCTTGCAGTATATGAAAACCTTAAGATGAAAGAACCGAAAAACGGCTTCACAGTAGGTATCGTTGACGATGTTACTTTCACATCACTGCCAGTGCTTCCTGAAATAAACGTATCACTTCCAGGTACTTATGAGGCAAAATTCTACGGTCTCGGATCTGACGGAACTGTAGGTGCAAATAAAAACTCAATCAAGATAATAGGTGACACAACAGATAAATACTGCCAGGCGTATTTCGCTTACGACTCTAAAAAATCAGGCGGTATTACAACATCACACCTTCGCTTCGGTGACAAACCGATACGTTCACCGTACCTTGTTAACTCACCCGACTTCGTTGCATGCCATGTTACATCATATCTTGAAAAATATGATATGCTCAAGGGGCTGAAGAAAAACGGAACCTTCCTTCTCAACTCTATCTGGGATATAGAAGAAACAAAGAATCGCATTCCGAATCACATGAAGAAGTACATGGCTGACAATCATATTAATTTCTTCATAATAAATGCAACAGCAATCGCTGAGGAACTTGGTCTCGGAACACGCACAAACACAATAATGCAGGCCGCATTCTTCAAGGTAGCCAATGTTATTCCTTACGAAAAGGCAGAGGCAGAGATGAAGAAAGCCGTATATAAGACATACGGAAGAAAAGGCGAGGATGTTGTCAACATGAACTATGCTGCTATTGATAAGGGCTCAGCTGTAACAAGGGTTGAGATACCTGCCGACTGGGCAAAAGTAAGTGTTGAAAAATCAAAGGATGAGCGCAATATTCCGGCATTTATCCGCGAAGTGATGGAACCAATGAATGCAATGAAGGGAGACGATCTTCCTGTAAGCGCTTTCAGAACAAGGGAAGACGGTACATTCCCGTCAGGAACTTCACAGTATGAGAAACGCGGCATCGCTGTCAATGTACCTGAATGGCAGTCAGATGAGTGTATTCAGTGTAACCAGTGTGCTTATGTTTGTCCTCACGCTGCTATCAGACCATTCCTTATGACTGAGGAAGAAGCTAAAAATGCACCTGAAGGTACCAAAACAATACAGGGAATACCTGGTGCTCTGAAAGCATTCAGGTTCAAGATACAGGTAAGCGTTCTCGACTGTACAGGCTGCAGTAACTGTGCTGACGTTTGTCCTTCAAAGAACAAAGCACTTATTATGAAGCCGCTTGAAACACAGCATAGTGAAATAGCACGCTGGACATACATGCATGAGAAAGTGGGTTACAAGGATGCCGTTGTTGACAAATTTGTAAATGTCAAGAACAGCCAGTTCTCACAGCCTCTGTTCGAGTTCTCAGGCGCATGTGCAGGTTGCGGTGAAACACCATATATCAAGACTATCACCCAGCTGTTTGGCGACAGGATGATCGTTGCAAACGCCACAGGCTGTTCATCAATTTATGGTGGTTCAGCTCCGGCAACTCCTTATACCTACAATAAAGTGGGCAAAGGTCCGGCATGGGCAAACTCACTGTTCGAAGACAACGCAGAATACGGTTTAGGCCAGATGCTTGGAACTGCTGCCCTGAGGGAAAGAATAGCAGGCCGCATGAAGGCAGCTGTTGCTGACAACACAGTAAATGCTGAAACAAAGGCAGCATTTGAAGAGTGGCTCAAGGTAAAAGATCAGGCAGAAGCATCCAAGACAGCTTCAGCCCAGGTTGTTGAAGCCTGCAAAAAAGAAAAAGCAGAAGTTGCCAAAGAGATACTCAGCCTCGAGCAGTACCTCATCAAGAAATCACACTGGATCTTCGGCGGTGACGGTTGGGCTTATGATATCGGTTACGGAGGCCTCGACCATGTGCTTGCTTCAGGTGAAGATGTAAATGTTCTTGTTCTCGATACAGAAGTTTACTCCAACACAGGAGGCCAGGCTTCAAAATCAACTCCTGCAGGTGCAGTAGCTAAATTTGCTGCCTCAGGTAAGAAGATCCGCAAGAAAGACCTTGGCCAGATGGCTATGACTTATGGCTATGTTTATGTTGCACAGGTTGCTATGGGAGCAAATAACTCACAGTTCTTCAAGGCTCTCAAGGAAGCTGAAGCTTACCCTGGTCCTTCACTCATAATCGCCTACTCACCATGTATTAACCATGGCCTCAGGGACGGTATGGGCAGGACACAGGCACAGACCAAGCTGGCTGTTGAATCAGGTTACTGGCATACATACAGGTTCAATCCTCTTCTTGAAGCACAGGGACAGAACCCATTCCAGCTCGATTCAAAAGAACCCGACTGGAGCAAATTCCAGGATTTCCTGAAGACAGAAGTACGCTACACCTCTCTTATTAAAGCATTCCCGAAAGAGGCAGAGATACTCTTCAAGTCTGCCGAGGAAAATGCAAAATGGAGGTACAAATCATATCAGCGACTTGCAGCAATGGATTTTTCAAAAACAGCATAAGCTGATCAGAATAGATAAAAAAGGCCACCGTTACAGGTGGCTTTTTTTTGTTATTTTTGCACCGGAAATATATATGGGCAGGATAATTGGCATAGATTACGGCAACAAAAGAATAGGACTGGCAGTTACAGATCCTCTGAAGATGTTTGCCTCACCTCTCTGCACTCTTCATCCTGATGAATTTGACAACTTCATTGCTGATTATTCCGGCAGGGAACAGGTTGAGGCATTTGTAATAGGTTATCCAAAGCAGATGAACAACTCACCCAGTGAAAGTGTTAAATATATTGATCCGTTCATTAAGAAGCTCCGGACTAAATATCCGGGCATTACAATTCATCTTGCTGATGAGCGCTTTACATCACAGATGGCATTCAGAAGCATGATAGACGGAGGAGTGAAGAAGAGCGGCAGGCAGGACAAGTCGATGATTGACAGGATCAGCGCTTCAATAATACTGCAATCATGGCTTGATGCCGGAAATAAATAATAAATAAGAAAAAATGGTTTACCCTATTGTAGTATATGGTCACCCGGTGCTGAGAAAAGTAGCAGAAGATATTGACAGGGATTATCCAGGCCTTGACCAGTTTGTACAAGACATGTTTGAGACGATGTACAGTGCTGACGGTGTGGGTCTTGCAGCTCCACAGGTCGGAAAATCAATAAGGATATTTGTCATCGACGGAAGTCCCGCGGCAGAAGATGATCCCTCTATGGAAGGCTTTAAGAAAGCTTTTATAAATGCTCATATTACCGAAAAAAACGGTGAGATAATTCCCATGTCAGAAGGCTGCCTGAGCATACCGAATCTGAGAGAGGAAGTGAACCGCGAATCGAGGATAAGGATTGAATACTATGATGAGAACTGGGAGTTCCATGATGAAGTATATGAGGGGTACAAGGCCAGAGTGATCCTGCATGAATATGACCACCTTGACGGCATCATGTACACCGACAGGGTGAGCCCTTTAAGAAAAAGGCTTCTTAAAGGAAAGCTTACTGCAATAAGCAAGGGTATGTTTGATGCAGATTACAAAACAGTTCTTCCGGGCCAGAAGCCTAAAGCTTAATATTTTTTTCTTAACTTGGTACAGTCTCAACACTGCAGGCTGTGCTACATCATAAAATTCCCTTTCTGAGGATAATAATTCCTCTTTGTGCAGGAATTATTTCGGCTTACTTCTTCAGAGCAGGTCAAAACGTTATTATCCCCTTTGCTCTTCTCACAGCAGGTGTACTTATAAGCTCTGCAAGAAAAAACAGGAAACCAACTGATTACCTCTTTTCCTGCCTTTTTGCATGCTCACTTTTCACTGCAGGAATGCTTCTGTATTACATTGAAAAAAGAAGCATTTCTGAACTTCCGGCTCATGAGGCTGTATATACAGTGGCAATCAATGACTTTCCCGAAGAAAAAGCGAAAAGCTATAAAGCAGTGGCAGAACTTATTTCTGTAAGGAATGGAAGTGAAAATACAGAGTTAACAGGATCATTACTCCTTTACTTCGAAAAAGACGAATCTCTGACTGAATGGCAACCAGGCGATATTATTGCAATCAGCTGCGTTCCCTCCCAAATATCGAACAGGGGTAATCCATCGGAATTTGACTACAGGTTTTATATGGAAAACAAGGGAGTCAGGTATACGAGCTACGTCAGAAAGGAAAAAATAATCAGCCATACTTCCCCTGAAAGAAGGAACCTGAGATCAGCTGCACTTATAATAAGAAACAAAATAATAGACATATACAGCGAGAGCGGAATAGCTGCCTCCAGGATTGGCCTTGTTGCAGCCATGACACTTGGTGACAAAACAATGCTTGAACCAGGGCAGAAGGAATCCTTCATGAAAGCAGGTGTTATGCACATTATGGCAGTATCGGGATTGCACGCCGTAATATTGAGCATGTTTGTATTCAATATTCTGTTCTTCCTCCGCGGCAGGCTGAATATATTAAGGATTCTTACAGCTCTTTTCATCCTCTGGGCCTTCGCCTTTGTGACAGGTCTCACCCCATCAGTGCTCAGAGCAACCCTGATGTTTACTTTTTTACAGGCCGGAAACCTGCTTAAACGCCGCTCCGATCCTGTAAACTCAGTCCTTGCCTCAGCATTTGTGCTCATTCTGATAAGGCCTTCAGTGATCTTTGATTCCGGATTTCTCCTGTCCTATTCTGCTGTCATATTTATAATAATCTTTTACAGAGATCTTTACCTCAAACTGCAATTGAATAACATCCTTGCAGATAAGGTCTGGCAGTCGATTGCAGTCACCTTCACTGCCCAGGCCGGAACTCTTCCTTTTACAATTATGTTCTTTAACATGTTTTCTGTGTACTTCCTGCTTACAAACCTTATAATTGTGCCGCTTTCTTCACTGCTTATAATTATCGGCTGCCTGATACCTCTTTTTTATAAGATTAAGTTTCTTGCCATGCTTTGCGCTTACGCAGCTGACAAGCTGGCCGCAATAACAATTTTATTGACAGAACATGCGGCAGCTCTGCCCGGAGCTTTGATGGAAAACATTGGACTTTCACTTCCCGAAGCCTTAATTTCCGGAATCATAATTTCACTGCTGTTTGCCAGGTTTGTAAACGGGAAAAAAATCAGTACATCTGCAATTCTGCTGTTTATTCTGATTTTCAGCATATTCCGGACAGCTGAAAGGATTCAGTTAAGGCAATCTTCAGAACTTATAGTTTATAATACTCCGGGACTTGTTTCAGTAGGCATAAGAACCGGCAGCATAATGAATTTTTACAGTTTCAGCGACACAATACCGGAAACAGTAAGGCACCATGCTAATTCGGCAGGTCTGCATTTCAACAGGTTTGTTATGAGTTCAGTACCTGTACTTATAAGGTCAGACAATTACAGTATTCTGATAAACAATAGAATAAGCGAATCAATGATTTCTGAATTTGCACCGGATGCCGTAATTCTGACAGGCAGGAAGCCAGAAACAGAAAGTAAAATTATCACTGCCAGGCCTGGTACAAGCTTTATAATTTCACCGGAGGCATCTCCGGCTAACATCTCAAAAGGGTCTAAAGAAGCGCACAAGCAAGCAAATCTTCATTATGTGGGCATCTCAGGGGCCTACATCTCAGATCTTTAAAGAGGCAAAAAAGTCGCCCAAAAGCTTATTATAAGCAAAGAAAGTAGTAATTTAGCATGTTTTTTTCAAATGAATCTTTATGAGGATAGTTATTGCAGGGGCAGGTGAGGTTGGAACACATCTGGCAAAGATGCTCTCAAATGAAAATCACGAAATAGTTCTTATTGATCCTGAGGAAGTAAGACTTAAGCCTATTGACAGTGCACTTGACATCCTTACTCATGAAGGATCGGCCACCTCTGTAAGGCTTCTAAGGGACACTCTTGTGAAAAGGACTGATCTCTTTATTGCAGTAACCCATTCTGAGGACACAAATATTATCTCAGCCATAATGGCAAAGAGGTTTGGTGCAATAAAGACAATTGCAAGGATAGACAACCTCGATTTCTTTGAATCATCAACTCTCGACTTCTTCAAATCAATAGGCATTGATTCGCTTATCTACCCTGAACTTATTGCTGCCCGTGAGGTGCTGGGACTCCTGCATGAAACAGGTGCATCCGATTTTATGGAGTTCTGCAACGGAAAACTGATGATGTACGTGCAGAAGCTTCAGGAAAATGCACCAATAATTAACAAAAGCCTGCAGGAAATTGCAGCAACAAACAGGACTGACAAATACAGGGCTGTAGCTATCAAGAGGGAAGGCAAGACAATTATACCCAGGGGCAATGAGCATTTCCAGCTTGGCGACACGGTATATGTGATCTCATCACTTGAAGGTATGGATGAGATGATGAAAACCTCAGGCACAAGGAATTTTGAAGCCAAGAATGTCATGATCCTGGGCGGTTCAAGGATTGGCAAGCACATAGCCATTCACATGCAAAGGTCATGTGAGGTTAAGCTGGTTGATATTGACACAAAGAAATGTGAATCACTGTCCGAAATACTTGACAATACACTGATAATCAACGGAGACGGCAGGAATGTTGATCTTCTTGAACAGGAAGGGATTTCCAAAATGGATGCCTTTGTTGCTGTAACAGGAAATTCGGAAACAAATATTCTTTCCTGTCTTCTCGCAAAGAAATTCGGAGTTAAAAAGACAATAGCAGAAGTAGAGAATATTGAATATATAAGCCTTGCAGAAACAACCGGCATCGATACAATAATTAACAAGAAGATTTCTGCAGCCAGCAGAATATTCCGGCACACTGTAAGTCCGATAATTACCCAGGTAAAGTACATGGCAGGTACAGATGCAGAAGTGCTCGAGCTGAATGTTCCTGAAAATTCCAGAATAACGAAAGGCACACTCAGAAGCATAGATTTTCCCAAAGATGCAATTGTCGGTGGCGGCATCAGGGATGGGGTACCTTACATAGCAACCGGCGATACAATTATACATGCCAACGACAAGGTTGTTATTTTCACACTGCCTTCAGCTTATGAGAAGCTGAATAAATTCTTTACCTGATATTTATGATCAACTTCAGGATTATTGCAAGAATCTTAAGCCTGGTCCTTATTGTTGAGGGTATTTTTCTTCTTCTGACTACCGGAATTTCAGTTGTTATTGATGATGGTGTAACTTCTTCCTTCCTGTATTCAGCAATAATTACACTTGTTACGGGTATTATTTCTTTTACACCGCTGAAGCAGGATGAAAAGGTTTACGGTAATCGCGAAGGTTATATAATTGTGGCGGCTACCTGGGTAATTTTCGGCATTTTCGGATCACTACCCTTCCTGTTCACCGGATCAGCAGACAGCTTTACTGATGCCTTCTTTGAGACAATATCAGGATTTACGACAACAGGCGCCACAATTCTTACTGATATTGAATCGGTACCGGCTTCTGTTTTACTCTGGCGCAGTCTCACACAATGGATTGGCGGCATAGGTATAATACTCATTTCGCTCACAGTTTTCCCGATAATAAAATCTGTCAATATACAGTTAGCCGCCACAGAATTCTCAGGTCAGCAGGCCGATAAAATACAGCCGCGCTTTATTGAAGCTGCAAAGAGGCTTATCAGCATCTACATTTTGCTTACCGGCATACAGGTCCTTCTTCTCCTTCTCACAGGAATGACATTGTTTGATGCTCTTTGTCATTCATTTTCAACACTTTCAACCGGCGGCTTCTCAACAAAAAATAACGGAATAGCTGCATTCAGCAGCCCGGGAATCAGAATAGTCCTCACCCTGTTCATGTTCATTGCAGGAATAAACCTGCCGCTTGTATATTTTGCACTTAAGGGTAATATTAAGAAAATAAGGGGTAACCATGAGTTCCTTTTCTTTTGCCTTCTTACTGCAGGGTTCATACTTATTTCTGCTGTTGTGCTTGCAGTTTCAAATGATTTCAGCATAGGCAAAGCACTGGCTGACAGTGCCTTTCATGTTGTTTCAATAATCTCCACAACAGGATATTACACAAGCGATTTCACAACATGGGGCAGTGTCATGACAATGATAATCTTCATTCTGATGTTCACCGGAGGAACAGCAGGATCAACAAGCGGAGGTATAAAGATCATAAGGCTGTCACTGATTACACTTAATTACAGGAAAGAAATGCACCGGCTTATTCATCCTAATGCTTACATTCCGGTAAGAATTGACAATCATGTAGTTACTCAGGGCAACATTTACAATCTGCTTGTTTTTATCGCCTTATATTTCATTACAATCTGTTCAAGTTCCTTTTTGATTTCCCTGATGGGCTATGATATAGTGACCTCATTCAGCACAGCTGCTTCCATGCTTGCCAATATAGGGCCATCACTCGGGGAATTAGGGCCTTTCATGAACTATAGTTCGATGCCTGATGGCGGAAAAATATTTCTTTCAGGATTAATGATTGTCGGAAGGCTGGAGATACTTACAATTATGATGCTTTTCAGCAAGAGCTTCTACAAGCACTGAAAGTAAATTCACAATTCAAGGTTACCAAGTCCCTGCCTTACAACAGTGATTTCCTCCCCTGTGCAATCCACTATTGTTGAAGGCTCATTATGACCATAACCGCCATCGATTACGAGATCGGCAAAATCCCTGTACTTTTCATGGATCAGTTCCGGATCGGTAGTATATTCAATAAGCTCATCGGGGTCATGTATTGAAGTCGTAACAACAGGTCTGGAAAGCTCCTTCACAATCTCAAGCACAATATTATTATCAGGGATCCTTATCCCCACTGTCTTCTTTTTGTTCCTGAAAAGCCTGGGTATCTGACTATTAGCAGGAACAATAAAAGTAAATGGACCCGGAAGGTTCCTCTTCAGAAGCTTGAAAATATTGTTATCGTGTATTATTGTATACTCCGAAAGCTGACTCATGTCGTGGAAAATTAGTGACAGGTCGGGATTCTTTGGATTTAGTCCCTTGAAAGCGGCTATTTTCTCAATTGTTTTAGTTGCCCGTATATCACAGCCCATAGCATAAACTGTGTCAGTAGGATAAATGACTATCCCACCCTGTTCAAGAATATCAACTACCTTCCTGATATGCTTCTGGTTTGTATTCTCGTTGTAAAGTCTGATGAGCATAACTGCCAATAAAAAGGGTAAGCTCCTTATATCGCACCGCTACAACTGCCTACCCTTGCTACCTTCCGATCCTGGGGGAGTTCAGCAGGAGCTGGTCGTATAAGACTTACCCGATGCAAAAATAGTACAATTTAGCCAGCCTGCAAAATTTAAGCCTCATTTTAACACAGTATCATTCTTTTCTGAATTTTAAACTATATTTGAATATAAATATTCGCAACAAACCTTAATCTAAATCGAAATGGAACAAAAAGTCAACGTCTGGAGTGCTAACCTGACCAATGGGCTGATCCTTGGTCTTGCCGGAGTAGTGTGGGCACTTGTTATGTGGTTTATGAATCTTCAGTTCAATCAGGCTCAGAGCTGGGTTTACATGCTGATTCAAATTGTTTTGCTCTTCTTTCTTCTTAAGTCATACCGTGATAACTACATGCATGGTCAGATTAATTATGGCCAGTCAGTAGGAGCCGGAGTGGTAATAATCCTTTACAGCGCAGTAATAACAGCAGCATTCACATATCTGCTTTACACTGTTATAGATCCAAACCTTACAGAAAAACAGCTTGCCTTTGTGGAGGAGACAATGGTAAAAAAAGGAGTGCCACAGGAGGCAATTGACGCAGGAATCGGCATCCAGAGAAAGATAATGAAGCCTGAAATTATGGCTCCTGTCAGCATTTTCAGCAACCTGTTCTTCGGCACAATTATTTCTCTTATCCTCAGCATTTTCATAAAAAGGGAAAGCAATCCACTGCTCGACAATACTGTTAACCAGTAAAGAATTTTCCGATGGACCTGTCTGTTATCATCCCGGTTTATAATGAGGAAGAGTCCCTTCAGGAACTGTCTGAATGGATTAACAAAGTCTGCCTTGCAAGCCGGATAAGCTATGAGATACTGTTTATTGATGACGGCAGTTCCGATTCATCGTGGAACAAAATAACCCTGCTGGCTGAAACAAACAGTTCCGTAAAGGGATTCAGGTTCAGAAGAAATTACGGCAAGGCTGCTGCTCTCCACACAGGCTTTGCCAATTGTTCAGGTGATGTTGTAATTACAATGGATTCGGACCTCCAGGACAGTCCTGATGAAATACCTGAACTGATAAGGCTGATAAAAGAAGAGGGATATGACCTTGTATCGGGCTGGAAAAGAAAAAGATACGACCCGTTTGTTAAAAGAATTACTAGCCGTTTCTATAACCGCACTGCACGCTGGGCTTCCGGTATAAAACTGCATGATTTTAATTGCGGGCTGAAAGCCTATCGCAGTGAGGTTGTAAAGAGCATTGAGGTTTTTGGTGAGATGCACCGTTATATACCTATGCTTGCAAAAGAAGCCGGATTCAGGAAAATAGGTGAAAAAACAGTGCAACACAGGTCAAGGAAATACGGGGTTACAAAATACGGGCTTGACAGATTTGTAAAAGGCTATCTCGACCTCCTTACAATCAGTTTCATAACCAGGTTTGGCAAGAATCCGATGCATTTGTTTGGATTTCTTGGCACGCTTATGTTCCTGGCAGGTTTCGTCATGGCAGGATATCTCGGAATAAACAAACTGATATTTGTAAAGCAGGGACTAAGGGCACCGCTTGTGACTGACAGCCCCTATTTCTTTATAGCACTTACAGTTATGATTATCGGTTCCTTTCTTTTTCTGACAGGTTTTCTCGGAGAGCTCATAAACAGGAACTCTTCTGAAAGGAATAATTACCTTCTGAAAGACAAAGTTAATATCTGATTAAAGAATACCGGGCCACCTGCCTGTGTATTCAGCGGGCTGGCATCCTAGAAGAAGCATATTATCTTCATTAATTCCGGCCCTCCTGCCCGCTTCGATATCAGTTTCCTTATCACCGATCAGAATACAGGAACTCATGTCGAGCGAGAACTCCTGCTCAGCCCGGAGCAGCATTCCCGGTCCGGGTTTACGGCAATTACAGGGCCCTGTAAAATCAGGATGATGCGGACAGTGGTAAACCCTGCTTATAACAACTCCTCTTTTTCTGAACTCTTCAAGTACCCAATCCATAAGTACACTGAATGTATTTTCATTATACAGTCCTTTTGCTATTCCAGCCTGGTTGGTAATTATTATTATAAGATAACCTGCTTCTGAATATTTCCTGCAGATATCAAATATTCCCCGCGTAAATTCAAAATTTTCCTTTGCGGATACATGCACCCTGTCGATGTTTATTACACCATCGCGGTCAATGAAAAGTGCCTTGTTCTTCATCTGATCAGTAGCTTTTCAGTATTTCTGAGGCTTTGTAATAATCTTCGGGGATGCCTATATCAATAAATGGAACATCGAAGACCATGCATTTCAGGAGATATGAAGCGGCAAGCTTTTCAAGTACATCCCTCTCAAATGAAAAAACATCCGGAAGCATCTGGGATTCAAAAAAAGCCTTGTTTATCAGATATATACCTCCATTTATAAGGCCCTCATTACAATAGCCTTTCTCCTTGAATCCTGTTATTGTATCACCAGTGCACTCAACAGTTCCGTACCGTGAGAAGTCTCTCATGGGTTTCAGGGCAACAGAGATAATGTTTTCCATATTTTCATGGAACATTGAAAATCTGCCTGTATTCACAGGAAAAAATGTATCACCGTTAACTACAAGGATATTATCGCCAATGCATTTCTGCAGGCAGAATTTTATTGCACCTCCTGTACCCAGAGGTTCTGCTTCCTGAGCATAGACAAGGGGAATGCCGTCAAAACTATCCCCAAAATATTCGGCAATAAGCTCTGATTTATAACCTGTTGAAACAATAATCCGCTCAATTTCAGAGCCGGCGACAAGCCAGCTGAGAAGGTAATGCAGAAAAGGTTTTCCGTTTACCGGCGCCATGGGCTTGGGAAGGTCTTTCAGGACATCCCTGAGCCTTGTGCCCAAACCTCCGGCGAGAATGACTGCCTCCATAGTCTGCAGCTTATTTCTTAAACAGTTCCTTTTCAACAATCGCACATATCACATGGGCAAGCAGAATGTGCATCTCCTGTATCCTGGGTGTCTCATCCGATGGCACCTTAATCAGTATATCGCAGCTGCCCTCCATCCTTCCTCCTCTGGCCCCGGTGAAGCCCAGAGATATTATCCCTTTCTTCCTGCATTCTGCCAGAGCCTCAAGAATATTCACGGAATTTCCTGAAGTTGAAAGCGCCCAGAATATATCTCCTTCCTTTCCAAGCGAAGCAAGTTGCCGTGAAAACACCCTGTCGAAGCTGTAATCATTTCCTACAGCAGTAAGTATTGATGTATCAGTAGTAAGAGCAAGAGCCGGAAGTCCTTCCCTGTCGATATAAAACCGGTTTACAAATTCTGCAGCAATATGCTGTGAATCAGCTGCACTGCCACCATTTCCGGCAAGCAACAGCTTTGAATGGCTGCTGAATGCCTTTATTATTGATGTAGCTGCCTTCTCAACAGGATCAAGTACTGACCGGTCTGATAGGAGCTTCTCCGCAGTTTCTATATGACTGATTATATGACTTCTGATATATTTTTCCATTGAGTAGATTTTTTACTCATTATCATTAATTCTCCAGCTCTGGCATCCGTTATCGCTGAAATGAAAATTGAGGACCTTTCCGTTGAAACGGCTTAGTGCATTTATAAGGTTGAGTTTTTTAACAGGATCGACTGAGAAAATCATGAACCCACCGCCACCGGCTCCTGACACCTTACCCCCGTAAGCTCCTGCACTTATTGCAGCCTCATAGATGCTGTCAATATTTTTGTTTGTAATTGAGGCAGCCATTCTTTTCTTGTTTTCCCAGTCCCGCCCAAGTGCCTTTGAAAACTGGAGAATCTCGCCTTTCAGGAGAAGATCCTTCATCAGGTATGAATTTTTCCTTATGCTGTGAGTTGCCTCAACAGGATCCTTTTTACCTTCCCGGGTATTCTTCTGCTGTTCCCTTATAATTTTATCTGATGATCTTGTATCACCTGTATAGAAAAGCACCATCGACACCTCCAGTTCATCTATCACCCACCTCTTTATCCTTAGCGGATTTACAACAACCCTGTCATTATCAGAGAATTCGATAAAATTGAAACCACCAAATGTTGCAGCATACTGGTCCTGTTTTCCTCCTTTTAGTCCGAGATCGATCCGTTCAATTTCATAGGCAAGCTTCGCCATATCATAATCACCCAGCGGAAGGTTAAGCCATTCGGCAAAAGCCTTCAGTAT
>ERZ795055.1158-NODE-1158-length-21946-cov-4.689964_pt1 | contig 21946 bp, 3 predicted proteins | sample MGYA00375139_ERZ795055 | MGnify/ENA primary metagenome ERZ795055 (study PRJEB30184, sample SAMN05720283) | anaerobic digester metagenome | isolation source: active sludge of municipal wastewater-treating anaerobic digesters | place: USA | collected 2015-01-23 ... | reverse complement strand
CCGCAGGCGGGTATCGACCCTATAGAGGATCCCCTCGCCCGACGTCGCGCTGACGAGGCCGATGATCCGCTCCGACAGCTTCGCGAAATATTCCTGGTTGGTGATCCGCTTGTCGCCTCCGGTATGGCCTTCCCCGTCATACACGAAAACGATATCGAGGTCGGAGCTGTACCCCAGCTCGCCGCCGCCGAGCTTGCCCATGCCGTATATAGCGAAGCAGGCGGGGCGCCCGTCGCTCGCCGGCGCGCCGTATTCGGCATCCAGCGCGCCCCTCGCCGTCTCCCTCGCGATCTTAAGCGACACGTCGGCGAGCGCGGTAAGCTCGGCCAGCGTCTCATGTAACGGAGCGATATCGAGTATATCCCGCAGGCCGATCCTGACCGTCTCCCCCTTCTTGTAACGGTGGAGCAGGCGCATTACCTCCGCAGGCCCCGCCGCCCCGGCTGTTTTCGAAGACAGCTCGGCGTACATGTCCGCCGCCGATTTCTTCCGGTCCAGCGCGCCGGGCCTGAGGACGTCTCCCAGCGTATCGGGCTGAGCCACCACGATATCGGAGAGGAACTGGCTGTGATCCCCGAGTGAGACGAGCAGCCTTATCAGCGGACGGTTCTCGTCGAGGAGCTTATAGAACACCGAGCGGGCGCCCTGCGATTCGGCGAAACGCTCGAAATTGTTGAACGCCATGTCGGGGTCAGCGGCCGCCGCGATCTGCTTGAACAGGTCGGGCGCGAAGTTCCTGAAAATGCGCGCCGTGTCGGGCGAAATGTGGATATAGCCGGGCCCTTTGACCAGCAGTGTAAAGTTCCGCAGGGCGCTGTCTGCGTCCCGGATCCCGAGGCGCGTGAAATACTGTTTCGCCGTTTCGTCGTTCTCGCCTTTACAAAGGCGGTCGATCTCCTCGTCGCCCGCATCCTCTGCCTCGCCCGCGAAGACCGTCGTGTGGACGCGACGGACGAATTCGGTATACTCCCTGAAATCTGCCATGAAGCGCGCCGACGCTGTCTGTGCCGTGCCGTCGGCGTACCCGAGCCGTTTGGCCAATCGGATCACTTCTGCAGAGTCCTCGGGCAGGGCGTGTATCTGGAGGTAGTGCTCGATCTGGATGAAATGCTCGACGCGCCGCAGGAACCGGTACGCGTCGATCAGCCGGACGGCATCGTCGCGGGAAAAGATCCCCGCCTCAGCGATCGCCGGGATCGCCTTGAGCGTCGTCCCGGTCCGCATTTCAGGCTGCTTGCCACCCGAAATAAGCTGGATGATCTGAACGGTGAATTCAATATCCCTGATCCCGCCGTACCCCAGCTTCACCTCGGTAAGGGCCTGGCCGCGCTTCGTCACTTCCTTCTCTATCCGCTTCTTGATCCCCCGTATCTCGTCGACGGCCGACTGGCTCAGCGTCTTCTGATAGACGAACGGCCGTATCATCTTCATGAAATCCGCCCCGAGCGTTTCGTCTCCGGCGGAAAAACGCGCCTTGATCAGCGCCATCCGCTCCCACGCCGCGCCCCAGGCGCTGTAATACTCCTCGTAGCTGTCCAGCGACCGCGCCAGGGGCCCGGTCTTCCCCTCGGGCCGCAGGCGGGTGTCTATCCTGAAGACATACCCCTCTTTTGTCGCGCCGCCGATGATCTGGATGATCAGCTCCCCCATCTTGGTGAAATACTCGTGGTTGGTGATGCGGGCCGCCTTGGGGTACCCGTCCGGGTCGGTCTCCCCCTCGGCAGAATAGACGAACACGACGTCGATATCCGAGCTGTAGTTGAGCTCCTTGCCGCCGAGCTTGCCCATGCTGATGACGGCGAAGCCCGCCTCCCTGCCGCTGTCCGGCGCTCCGTCGCCGGACTCTTTCGGGACGCCGAATTTCCTGCGCAGTTCCGCGTTCGCAATCTCGTACGCGGCCCACAGCGCCGCGTCGGCGAGGTTCGACAGCTCCAGCACCGTCTCCTCGAGACGGGCGTCCCCGACGATGTCCTTGATGCCTATGCGGAGCATCTCGCGGCGCTTGAATCGCCGCAGGGAATTGAGGCGGCCGTCGTAGTTGCCGAAAACGAGGACCGTGTCGCTGATCTCGGCGCGGAGCGATCCTTCGTCCCTGATCGTATTGAGGAAATCGGGCGCGGTGAGGATCTCCAGGTATTCCGGGTTGCGGATCAGCGTATCGGAAAGGAACTGGCTGGTGCCGAAGAGCTTGATGAGGTACGTGACGAGGTACGGGTAGCGGGACAGGGTCGCAAAGAAGGCCATCCGTCCGGAAAGGGCGCCGACGAAACGGTCGAAGTTGTTGAGCGCCATGTCGGGGCCGGGCGATCGAGACAGCTCCTCGAGAAACGCCGGGAAGCTGAGCGAAAAGTACTCGTAGGTCGCCTGGTCGCCCACCATCGAGCGGATGCTCTCGACGGCGTTCTTTGCATTCCCGATCCCGTACGCCGCGAGCGCCTCCGCGCACGCGGATTCCGCGGCATTCGCGTTCAGGATATATTTGAGGTCGATGCGTTTTTTCATAAATGAAAAGCCTTCTGCCAACGCCCTTATACAGTTGGCGTTAACAGAAGGCTTTCGATAGTGGAGCGGGCGATGAGATTTGAACTCACGACAACCTCGTTGGCAACGAGGGGCTCTACCACTGAGCTACGCCCGCGAGACGTTCACCATGATCTGCAAAACGATACCGCTAATATACCACCAAACACTCTACCGCACAAGAACGGCGGAGAACTGTCAGAGCATATGGGCGAGGTGGGACTCGAACCCACATACCTTTCGGCATAAGATCCTAAGTCTTACGTGTCTGCCAATTCCACCACTCGCCCTTATCTCGAAACGGCGGATAACGGCCCGCCTGCGGCGTTGCCCGCCACCGCTCCCTTCGTGCGGCGTACTACCAGTACGCCTCCTCGGTCGCCGGCGGGCGCCTTGCAGCCGGAGCGTTCTTCGCCGTTTCGAAAATCACACTTTGGTGAAACTGCTTGTCAATGAAACTATATAATATATGCGCCGTGAAGGAATTGAACCTTCGGCCCACTGATTAAGAGTCAGTTGCTCTACCGGACTGAGCTAACGGCGCGTCAGTGACAAAACGAGACGAAACAATACAAAATCCGTATATTTTTGTCAATGGGTAAATTCTCTATGAATGAGACTTTTACACCCGCCGTGCTGTGATCATCAAATGTCATTGGATGCAGTGAAAAACGCAGCGTTGACGACGCAAGATTTAGCTTGCATAATTTTACGTAATATATTATAATGTAACTACATAAACAAGAAAAGGAGGTGAGTGTATGAGAAAGTATCTAGGGTGGTTTATTGTGGCAGTTTCAGGTTTCGCACTTGCTTGGGGAATGCTGCCGTCAGATGCGGGAGCAGAGCTTCGTAGGCCTCCGAAGTCCGGAGAAAGAGCGCTGCAAGCACAACAGCAGCAACAGCAGAACATAATGCCGTCAGCGCAATTTCATAACGCGGGCGCTGTCAACAGAGGGGCTGCCATGCAGATGAACCAGCAGCAACAGCAGCTGGGAGCTACTGTCAACAGGTCTGCCGGCGGATACGAGCAGCAGATGCATCAAATGCAGGATCGCGGCGGCATGGGGATGATGCCGCAGCAGCAGGTTCAGATGCCCATGCCGGTGCAACAGTCGGGCCAAGGCGGCGGGCATCAAGACATGCCGCCGTGTCACCAGATCATGATGGAACAGCAACGGCAGCAGCAATAACCGCACATAAAAAGGACGGCCCGCTCAGCGGAACGGGCCGTCCTGCCACTTCTCTCAGAAAAAACGCGCCTGGCCCGGATCGAACGGGCAACCCTCGGTTTCGAAGACCGATACTCTATCCAGTTGAGCTACAGGCGCAACGTCACACAAGATAACGTCAAAACGCGAAGCAATCAATAAAATAATCAGGACTGTGCGGATATACCTGGCAAAGCGCGCTCACGCGCTGGAATCGAGCCCGGCGTCGCGGGCGGGGCTGAGAAGTTCTAAGATGGTAAAATCGCTTTTCTTGGGGGCCGGGACCTGCGAAAGAGCGTTCGTGATGCCGTTGAATACCTGCACCAGGCGCATCTCATTCATGATCAACCCGGCAAAAACGGCCTGGGAGGCAAGCTTGATCAGCAGCGAATGGGCCATGAACCCGGAAAAATCGCACAGTGCGAACGGCAGGATAACGGCATAAAGCGGCCTGCCGCGAAGGAATGTCTCTCGTTCGTTGTTCCACGTTTCAATTGCGAGTTCGACGATCGTTTTATCAGAGTTCTTTTCGTATAGTTCCGACTTAAAGTCCTGTTTGTAGATATCGATGTTCTCGCGAAGGATTCGCACCGCCAGCGGAACGGCGAGCCGCAGGATCTCCTCGCTCTCCATCCGTTTTCCCGTTGCCGCTTCCCGTTCAACGACGGCAGCGTTGAGATCGCGTATGGCGGCAGACTTGCTGTACCGCCCCATCGCCGCCATCGTCCGCTCGATCTCGCTGCCGGTAATTTCCGCCATGGCCCTGTTATGCCGAGCCACAGCGTCCGGGTCGTTCTGGTTATCACGGAAGATGTTCACCATGTGCATAAAGGTGAGGGCGTACGCCAGAGTCTCTTCGAGTGCCATGTCACGCATCGGGCCCGTATGGCAAAAGCACTCGTGCCAGATCGCATATTCCATGAGCAACGCCTCTTTGCGCAACAAAGGGAGCGTGATGACGAGGATGTTCGCCAGCTTCCTCATCTCGATATGCTCGGCATCGAGGCCGCTTATGACGATCTGCCGGACAAGGTCGCCGTTGGGGACCTCCTCGATGCGGGCGGTGATTTTCTTGACCGCATTACCGACATCATCCATGGTCATTCCATGTTTTTCAAGCGACTTATCGGCGTTATTGCCCCTCTTTTCGTTATTCAGGACAAATGCGGTCTGCCCGTCAATCGTTGGCTTGCGTTCATAAATAGCGACCGGGTTGATGTTCATGATGAAAAACGAGTTAAAGAGCTCAATGAGCGGCTTCCCTTCGGTTGAATTCAGCAGGTCGCGCACATTATCCTGCAACTGTTTCTTAGCGGCTTCCTTATTGAGAGCAGGTGCCGGCTCTCCCGGGATCGTGGGCCGCAACATATCCCAGATCAGCACAGCGACAATGACCGTAACGGTGGTTACGCCAAGTATGACCAGAAACGAAACGGCAACGGCGCCCGGATCGCTCCCGAGGAAATCGAGGCCGGGAAAAGCGTTTGCAGAAACGGTATTGAGCAGAAACAGCGCGGCGGTAAACACGATACCAACGCCGTACACGCCGAGGAGGCTGCGTGCAATACCGCCACACCTGCTGATCAACGGCCGCGCCGGCTGGACTGGCCGCAATGGCAGGGCATACTGCGTATTTTCAACCACCGATTCGACTACCAGCCCCGTCGGGACATCCCGGTTAGCATCCTTTGCCGTGCCAACCGCTTCGATCACCCTGCGCATCGCCCCAAAATCGTTCTTCTTCCCCTCCGACTGCGGCGCCAAACCATACGCAACGCTGGTTGACAGAAAAATAACAGCAAAAAAACAAGCTGCTGCTCTCTTCATCATCATTGATGATCTCATGGTCTCACCGTTCCCGCGTTCTCACCACAGAATAGTATGCAATGCATTACGCCATGAACTCGGTCGTGCTGGTTGCTTCGTTGAGGTTGTTCAAGAAATCAGCATCGTGTTTTACATCCTTGAGAATAATGAGCTGTTCAACGGCATATCCTGCTTTCTTGAGAATATCCTGCTGATCTCGCGGCAGTTCGGATATGTTTATGGTCCCCTCTGGCAATGTCATTATAAAAGTACCTGTCTTAATCAAAGCATCAATATCCCAGCAACCTGCATTAAGCGGATTCAATACGACACGGCAGTTCTTGAAATCAACTTTCATATCTTTTTCCATAATCGCAATCAAAGTTTCGCCAATCTTTTTGCCTTCAAGCCCTTTCAGCGCATCACTCGCACGCCCAAAGAATTTAACATTTGGTAAATTAAGAGCTTTTACAAAAGCTTCGATATCTGAAGCATTCTTTGCATCGCCTTTCCCGTAATCATTCAAAAACAACACTACCCCGCATGCATCCGCATATTTGGAAATGGCCGCTATGACGACTTTTCTTTGTTCAGGGCTATATTTGTCAAAGTCCTGAATGTCCAGCATATGGCCGGCCTTAACTTTCATTTGTTTCAAAACACCTAGCGATTCAATGTGCCTTTGAATTACCGGATCGTTTTTCAGCTTATCTAACTCGAGATCATTGATCTGTTTATCTGTTAGTTGCAATGCCTTTGCCGTATTCTCGAGATTTCTTGTTATCCTCCTTGGGGTGATCATTTTTCCGATATTATTGATCTTTTCTATCTCCTTTAACCTGGCATCCACGGCTGCACTGTTCCCGATCAGGCCGTTCTTTGCAATCTGGAACAACACCAGCGTCGGCGCGCTGTTGATTGCCTCATTCATGTTCTCCGGGTTTTTAAACCCGATATCACCAGCCATAAGCCCTTTAAACAGCGTCGGATTCGTTTTCTGCATCTCTATCAATTTTGCTTTAATGATATCTCTGACAATACTGTCAAGTGCAGGCTGCTGCTGGGTAATTTCGATCACCTCCGCAAAGTCTTCGATGCTTTGTGCCATTAGGTTTTTCATGGCCAGACTGTTCACGGAATCTTCAAACGCTTTGATCGACGCCAATGCTTTATCGATATTTTCTGCTCCACCGATCTTTTCAAGGAACTGAGCGTTATTCCTCAACGTAGCGCGCCGGCCCTCTCTCCCTTGATACTCCATTATCTTTGATAGCAATTTTCCTGCCTTCATAGCGTTAAATTGATCTTTAACGAATTGCGCCCCCGCATGATCAACACTATCCCACCCGCGTATGACGATCTGCGCCATCCATGCCGCATAATGATCTTCTCCCAGCTCTATTTCGAGCGTTTCATGCTCAACAGCGATGTCCCTCTGTTCGCCTTGCTGATCATCAGCAACATAGATCACGTTCCCGACATGGTACGCCCCGCCTATCTTCTTCGCTATAGCGTTTTTCGAACTGTATGTTCGTATAGTGTATATGCCTTTCGGCTCTTCCTTGCCCCCTGCATCCTTGAATGCCTGCACCAACTGATCAAGCTCCTTTGGACCCAAAGCAACCTCAAAATCATCAACGATATTTTTACGTGCCTGTGTTTTCATTACTTCATTTTTACCCCAATTCCAGAGCCTATCCAATAACCCCTTATCTTCAGCAGGTTTTTCAAGCGCCTCTGACGCAGTCAGTAATTTCTGTACAATTTCCGGCGCTTGGCCCGTCGCAACGAGATTCATCATTTGCAGCTGCGTTTCGTTGAGAGCATCAGCAATGCCAGCAGTGCCCGATGCAAAATTAGCGCCGGCAAACATCATATTTAAGGCGGCAATCGTAGATTCATTGCTTTTCGCAGAAGCCTCGGGAACGGTTAGATCGAGCAGAATAGTTGCGACAGTCTTATGCGCACCGTTCTTCCACTGCGAACGCGCCTCTGTCCAAGTCGGCATCGCGATATCTTGCCGCCTCTGGGCTATCTGCATCATACCCTGCATTGTCGAGCGTTGCTCCTGGACGATGCTCAACATACGTTTAAACTCGTTGCTGTATGGCGACGATCGCAATATCTCACGATTCATAGCAATATCCTTCACCTCGCTGCCTGACAGCTTAAGGCTCTCGGCGTCAATAATGGCATCAAGCATATTCTCGTCAAAGAAGTAAAGGATATAAGTAATGAGGTTCTGTGCCCCCGATTGCGGCAACGTGATATTACCGCTCCTTCTTGCTAGTGTCGGCGAGAACTTTCTCCACGCATTATCGAATCGCGCGATGCTCAGGTTCAAGAGCTTTTCCTGGGCAAGCCTTTTCGCTTTAAGCAGCGTTTTGTCGTCGAGCTTATAATTTCTCTCATCTTTCGCCTTTGCAAGATCAGCATTAATCGACTTTATGACGCTAACCAGGGCTCCGGAATTCGTATCATCAATTGAGTTGATCAAATGCTCTATATACGTATCCTGCACGGCAACAATCTTTTCGGCCATCGCCACGCCCTTCTTGTCAGTAATCACTTGCTTCTGATGCGTATCTCTCACCGCCCGTGTTGCGTTATCAAATGCGGCAATCCTCGCCTGCGTCTCTCCCCGCTCCTTTCCCTGGCGGTTATATTCATCGAGGACCTTCTCCATCAGCGTGCGTGCAGCGATACGCTCCCTCTCTCTGTCCTTCCTGCCGTCATTGACGATATGCGCCTTGTTGTTCTTGAGCGTGATAAACGCGTTGATGAGGCGTCCTTTGTACGAACCCTGCTTGATCTTAAGCATGCCGGTATTCGCATCCTGTTCGATCCAAGCGTTGTCCTTGCCTATTGCCCTGGCTATCTGATCGCTGCTGATATACCCCGTGGCCGCAGAATATTCGCCGATACTGTTCAATGCATCAATCAGCCCGGACTCCATGCTCGACAGTTCGGTTACTGGTTTCAATTGGCTGCTGTCCGAGGCAAACAACAAAGGAAACACATTCATTTCCGACATCCTGGCCCATGCATAGTATCTCACTATAGCAGGCGCTGGTTTGCCGCTCATCATGCCGCTTTCCGCCAATTCCTTGAGCTGTCTGTAATTCATCCCGTCCAGCATTTTTACAACCGGCTCCAATGCCGGAGTCATATTAGCTTTGAAGAGCTCGAATATGTCGGCACGTTCCCGTATGTCCGCAGGATAGCCCTTTGAAGCCATATCGATTACGACCGCCGACTTCTGCGCGATACCGGCTTTCACCAACGTCTGTCTCAGAACTGCCAGCATCTCAGCCGAGGCCGCGTCGTCGACTATGGACGCTGTAAGCCTGTTGATCTGCAGTCCGCGCAGAGATGAGAGTATAGCGGCAGCTTCCTGGAGATTGCCGGAATTGATGCTTCGCATGAAGATATTTCGCATAACCTGAAGTGCAATGCGTGATTGATGTGAAACGATACCAGCCGCGTCGTTTGTGTTTATGATCCCCTGCAGATGCCTGACACATGCAGCATAATCGCCCTTTTGCAGCGCCTGGATAAAATCATTCTCGGCAAGCGTATTAACGTTCTTCTTCTGAATCAGCATGAGACGTTTTAATTCCTGAATGGCAAGCTCGGAGGAAACCTGTCCCATGGCATTTGCGATGGCCACGCTGTTTACGTTCATTGCACTTATAAGATTAATGAAATATTCTTTCTGTTCGGGAGCAAGATCCTTAAGGGCAGATTTGACCGGCTGTGTTTCCATGCCCCCGTTTGCGATCAACTCTTCAAGAGCCTTGACGGCGCGTTCCTGCACTTGCTGTGACAGTTTTCTCCGCGCTTCGAGATTCGCCTCATACGCATCACCAAGCTCCGCCTTATACTTCGCCTCTCGTTCAGCGTTCGGTTTCCATTCCCCAGCGTATGCGAGCAGATCAGCTAAAGCGCCGAGATTACCCTTTGCAAATGCATCACGCGCCCGGCCAATATCACCAGAAAGAGCATCAAGTCCTGCCGTTTCTACAGCTTCAGCATGATTGAACCCAAGAATCGCTTCCGAAAATTCATGCCTTAACTGCGATATCAGTTCTTGTTTATTCAGCAGATCCAACGCGATACCGATCACCGCCTCAGACGATGCATCTGTGGGCTTGGAGAAGATTATTGCATTCGCACCGGTCTCTCCGCTTTCACGCTCGGACTTGCTCTGCAAGTACATACGGTCGGCCGGCACCATGCGTATCGTGTACATCTTGTTATTGATAAGAACTTTTGCAGTCGTGCCGGATACCGCAACAACTTTTATCCCCAAGCCTTCCAATGCACTTTTAATCTGCGCTTCAATGTCGCCTGCATCTTTGTTTTCGTTATCCAATGCTGTTTTGATGTCCTCAGCGCTGAGTTGCTTATCATCCTTATTCATCCCCTTGCTCGCCGCAACCTCGCGGGTTTTTTCGTTCTGAGCAGCAAGCGCAACCACTTTACCCTGCGCATTTCTCGTGTTCAGAATATTCACTGCAGTGGCCGTGTTATCTGCAATCTTCGAAATAAATGCAGATTTATTTGCGTCGTTATCAAGCGCGCCTAACTTGGTATCTCCAGTGATCTCCAATGCCGCTGTAGGCAAGCTTTCGTTAGCAGCAATAAATATCTCCGCAAGCACTGCAGGCGTTTCCTCTCCCACATATCCCGCCTGCCGGACCTTCGCAGCAAGCAGCAGCTGCGCGGCGGCGAGGTTGGCGGGGTTGGTTTTGAGGACGTTATTAACGATTTTCTCGATGCTCGCCATGCCTTCGGTGCCTTTTGCGACATAGCTCTTGTAAATCTGCTCGATAGTATCTTGTGCGGCTTGATTTTCCGGATTGAGAGCCCTGGCTTCAAGTACGGCTTTCATTGCTTCCGCGATCTTCTGCTCCTTTTGTTCAGGTTTGAGTTTGGCATCACTGCTCTCTGCAAGCAGTTTATTAGCCTGCGCCAATCTAATGTTTGCCAGCTCTGCCCTAAAACCGAGCACGATCTCTTTTGAGACCGATTTCTGTTCGGCGTCCGCTAATTTTGCAGCCCCCAAATGCTTCATGAACATCGGCCAGTTTGACATCATATCGTTCAACAAGGCCGGCGCTTCCTCGTTTGATACTCCTGCATTGATCAATTGTGTTTTCAGGTTGTTTGCATAATCATTCAAAGCCCTTAACTGCGCGACATACGCATCCGCGACGGCGCTTGATAGTCCGAAAGCTATCAATATGTTCTTCAAGTCGTTATATTCTTTTTGGCTTAACGTGCCCGCCTTCGCGCTCGCATAGAGTTTCCCTATCTCCGCCGCAAACGAAACGAATATTCCCTTATTGTTCGTCCTGACAAAATCGCTCGCGTTCAACCCCAGCATCTTGAGATACGGATTTATCCTGATATTATCCATGAATCCGAAAAAACCAGGCGTTCCTGCAAAAGATTCAAATAGCGGAAGCGGCTTATCGTCATACATTGCCAGCGAGCCCTCTTCATACAAATACGGGATCATCTGGAAGTAGTTCTTCTCCGCACCGAATGATTCCGACGCGGTTATAAGGTCGGACAGCGCGATCGCGATAGCAGCATCCCGGTATTCTGCCTGTTTGTCTCCAAACAGATCTTTCAGCCGGTTTATCTGCGCTTCTGCGAACATATTCTTCTCGCCGCCTATGTCTCCAAACTTTGTGAACTCAATAAGGCCTTGGATACGTGCTATCCGGTCACCCGAAAGATGCATATCCGCCAATATTTTAGGCGCGCTATGCTTGTAACCTTTCATAAATTCATCTACTGCATCGATCGCAGCGTCATCGATATCCACTTTTTCAAGCAAAACGCCCGGCTTGCTCAGGATCGCGCGTATCTGATCCCTGGTGAAATTGCCGATCCCCAATATTTCATGGAAAGGATACGTCTGAAAGGATATCTTCCGTCCATTTTTATCTGTTACAGCCTCCTTGCCTACGCCTTCGATCGCGCCTGAATCGTGCAGGATCGTGGAAAGGACGGCCTCTTCGAGCATGACCTTATCGATCGGCTTCCCGTCCTTTTTAGCTTTCGCAATAAGCGCGCGTGCAATCCCCATGGCGACTTCAGCGGAGTGCTGGAACTCGTGATATCTCGACATGACTTTTTCCGTCTTATGATCTTTGCCCAGGGAGCTTTGCGCCGCGAATCCTTCACGCACCTTATCCAAGACCGCAGAAATGGTCGTCGTATCCAGGCCGGATGTTTTAAGGATCGATTCTAATTGAGACTGCGCGGTATCTGCATTCAGGAGGCTTATGGCGAGAGTGATCTTCTCGCCGCGGCGAGCGCGTTCAAGATAGAACTGCGGAGGAGCACGGGCTGCAATATTATTCAGAATTTCATTTAAATCATCGATATCTTCAGCTTTTATCGCTGACGTCTCCATCAATTCATTGATATCATTAAGCGCGTTATCTAAGTTCCCCTCCTCAACCTTTTGCTTGATATCAGTGAGCTTACCGGCAATATCCTTTACGGCAATAATTTGCGGAGTAGCCGTAACCGCTGGCTTCTGAGCCTGCTTTAATGCGTTAAGGAACGCCACGGCTTTCTTCATCATCGCATCGTTCTTTGAAAGCTCGGCTAGCAATTCTTCATCTGTCAGACTGGTCTTCCCAACGCTCTGTCTGAAAGCTGCCATACCCAACACCTCGTTGACAGCAGGAGAAAGCAACGTTTGAGCAAGCACGTCCGGCGCCTCCGTTCCCGCATACCCCGCCTGCCGTGCCTTTACGGCAAACATGAATTGAGCCACCGCCTGCTTGATATCAGACGATCTCAGTTCGCCAAAGAACCCGTTTCTACGTAACAGCTCCAGATTCATATCTTCATCAACAGCATCTATATTTCCCTCATAATCCGTCAACATACCGCTTTTCTGGAGATATTCCATCTGGCGCATATAGAACTCGTATACGGCTGGATTGCTCTTCCATTTTCCGCTCGCTAGCAGAGAGAGCAACGCTGTAGCGCGCACATTCGGGTCAGCCAAGGCGCCGTTGAGGACGTTGAATTCACTGCGTCTGTTGCTGAATAGCGTTTGCGCGACCATCTTTATCCAGCTTTCATAATCGCTGGCTGTCTGCTTAGCCACATCATCGGCATAGAAGATTATCTGACCTAAATTCGGCAAATAATACTGCATAGAGCCGCCTTTATCTTGAAGGCGCTGCATGAGCTCTTGGTATCTCTGGGGACTCGCCTTTTTCACATCGGCAAGCGAGAACACATTCATTCCACCAAACTCCATCCCCAGATCTTTTGCGAGCGCTGCAAACAACTGTTCTTCAGCATTAACAGCGAGCGCTGGAACTTCGACAGGCCCCTCGAAGGCAAGAGCCATCTCCGGCATGTCATGCTGGACACCCGGGACAGAAGGCACAGCTTCGGGGGCGAAACCTTCCATCGCACGGTAACCGAACAACCTCGTGCTTAAAGCGCCTGTCCCATGCCATAATTGGTACAGCCAATCCTTCAAACGCGATGCCCAACTGATACTCGATTGTCTGTTTATCGCATAGAGAAGGGCTCCTCTGTAGTTATTTAGCATCTCACGTTGCCCGGGAGACAAGGATCCCTGATCCATTCTACTGATAACTTCATTTGCATACCAATACGCCTTCTGAATTTCATTGAAATCCTTGGTTTTGCTGTTCGCTATCAATTGCATTTCAAGCTCAAGCATAAACGGCTTATTGGATTCTTCCTGCCGCTTCATTTCATCCAAGAGGGCAGACCTAAACGCCCCGTTGCCGGGTAGTTTTTCTACACGATCAAACAATTCGAACACATCAAAAAAACCGATCGTCGAGCTATTGAACCCTTCCTTGATCGCTTCCATCACTCTGTCCAAGGTCGTCTTATCTATCGCCGCGAGCGGTGTTATTGCAATCATTTTCCTGACAACATCAAGCGTTGACTTGCCGTACGCTATATAGCCGGCACTGTCTTTCTTGAGAACTCCCTCATCGATCCGCTTTTGGGCCAGCGTATCGAGTTTTTTTGACGCATTCTTGTTCATAAGCGTGTATACATACTGTTTTGCGTCTCTCATGAGATCCACGACCAGCGGATTATTATCAAGGTTATCAATGAGGTTCTTAAATTCCGCGATTCGCTGTTCGCCGGCCGTGGAGTCAAGGAATGCGGAAACCATACGTGCAAGCTGCTGTTTCATCCGATAACTGAATTCAGGATTGCTTATGACCTTTCTAGCAATATCACCTTTTTCCGTTTTGAGCCGTGACGCAATCGCTAGGACCACGAGAGCTTTATCAAAGTTTTCCGGCCTGCTAAGGTCAGTGCTACCGAAATTATCGATGAATGCCTGGCCGTTCCTGTCACCAAGCATCTTCTTGATATCGTCGGCATAACGCCTGACAAATCCCAGATTAAACTCTTCACTGATTTTCTCCAGTGGCAGCACTTTCCCTTCAGCCAGCCGCTGCTGAGCCAACCGCGCGATCGATTCATCCAATGAACTTGCAATTCTTTCAATGGCAACATCACGAACTTCGCTGGCGAACCTTCTCGCTGCTTGCAGCGCGTTAGGTTGATAAGCTGCAATAAGCGCTTCATGTAACGCACGGTTCTCATTCACTATGGCGTCCAATTGTCTATCATCCATTCCTCTTAGCTGTGCTCGCGCAAACGCCATCATAGCGTCTCTATCCGTTGAAATCTGCTTCGCCCAGGCGAGGATGTGTGCGGCACGGGCGATCGCTTGTTCTCTCGTCACCCCTTTTATCAGTTCGCTCTTCACTGCGTCAGGAAGCTTGTCGAACCCGCCGGCTGTCAGATCTTTTTCGATAGCGGATTCCATAGCCTCGTGCTGCAGCGCCGCTTCCTTCGTTATGCCTTTAAGCCCTTTGATGTTATCGATGACGAGATGGATCGTCGTCTTTCCGTCCGCCGATGTGACGTGGCAGGCACCGCCTTCCTTGAGTAGCCTGTCGTAGATGGCATCCCCTTCCTTTATCGTAATTAAGTTTTCATCCTTCCCCTCTATCTTCACCGTCTCTATTCTCTCTTTAGCAGTGCCGACAAAATTCATCATTGCCGCATCCGAAGCGGCAATATCGTCACTATCCACCGTCCCCGGCTCGCCAAGGTTCTTGAGGCGGTTGACGACGGCTGACTTACTGCTCATCGTAGTGAGTAATTTAACCGTTGCGGTCAATGCATCTTGATTAGATGCAATTTTTAACAGCAATTCAGCTTGTTGCGCTGAATTAAGTTCGCCTATCTTAACTTCTCCGACGATTTGCCTCAGCGCCGCACTTTGCAGTTCTTCGTTAACAGAATAGACCATTCTCGCAAGAACCTCCGGCGCCTCCGTCCCCGCGTACCCCGCCTGCCGCGCCTTTACCGTAAAGAGAATAGGCGCAAGCTCTGCGGCGATAAGCTGCATTCCGGCATCTTTGCCGGCAAGAGCTATGATGCTGCCGATTAATTCCGCGTACTGCTGCGCCTGTTTGTTATTCATCCCCTCAACGCTACGCGCGATGATAACTCTTACCAGGGCGGGAAGAATTTTATTCAGTCGGCCGCTAACCTTCAGATTAATCAGCCCGCTCACAACTTGCTCGGCCGCATCGAAGTTATCCCCTGAGATACAATTCACGAACGCTGACACTTCGGAGGAGATAGCTTTTTCACTGCCCTTTGCCGCTTTTAGTAATGCTTCATCTCTTGCTGCCGCCTTCTGTTCAGCTTGTGCTGCCTGCTCAGCGGCAGCTCTTGCTTTACTCTCAGTAGCAACCCGTGCAGCTTCCTGCTGCGCTGCGGCTAGTTCGGCCGCTTTGGTAGCTTTGGCAGCAATGGCGTCTGCCAACTTTTGCATAGCTTCCGCTTTGCTTTTCCTGGCTTCAATGATCTCCTTGGTCATCAAAACCGTGTTCGCGATCGTGCCATCTTTTGACCCTGTTACTTCGATCTTGAATGGCACGCCGTCGATCGTTACGCTAATCTCGCCTTTCGCGTATTTAGCGTCGGCAAAACCTTTGCTCTTAAGGTAATTTTCCAAAGAAGCGAGGGGCAGCTTCGACATCGCCAATTCCATCGCCAGATTCTCACCTTTTCTCGAAATTTCTTCAGGTTGCGCGGTAGGCGCGGCCTGTTGCGCAGCAGCAGATTTCTTTTCCGCTTGTTCTTCTGCGCTTGCCAGCGTAACGCCAAGCGTAAGATTCCGCATTGCCGCAACAAGTATTTTTTCCTGCTCGGGGTTTAGGACTTTGCCTGCCATAAACATTTCGACCACACCACGTTCAACAGGCATTAACGCTTTGCTGCTAGGGTCTAATCCTTCATTAAAAACCTCAATCGCTCTTTTGGCAGCTTCCAGTTTCTTATTGGAATCAACGACCTCTTTGCCATTCACCACTACTTGAATGCCCTGCCGCGCCCATATATCCGGCACATTCAGCCTCGTCCCGGCTGCACGGAGCAGTTTTTCAAACGCCGTCTCCTCATCCATCATCCGCGACATGTATATCGCGGGGTCGTATTTGGCCGTCATGCGCGGCGTGACGACCATGTAGGAGATGCCTTTGGCCTTGAACTTCTCCATGACGCCCTTGGAGTGGAAGCCGCCGGTGACGACGACGCAGCACTTCTGGCCGGTCTTCTCCATCTGGGCGAGGGTGTTCTGGACGATCGCGTCGTCGCGTTCGATCGCGGCTTTGTAGAAACCCTCCATCTCGGCGATATGGTCGGTGATGCTCGCCACGTCGGCCGAAAGGCCTATCGGGAGCCCGATGCGCTTGATCTCGGCGTTGATCTGCTCGAGAAACTTCTTTGCGTCAATATCGCTCTTGTGCTCCTTGATGTAGACGAGGTCTTCTCGTGTCAACTCGAGGTTCAGGAGCTTCTCTGTCATCCGAACGTTCTTGAGAAGCGTGTCGAACTTCTTCTCGTTGCTGTTCTTTATCGCTTTGTCCTTGATGTCGCCCAGTATCTGGTCGGTCTCGAAGAAGAGCTCCGCGGGGTTGACCTTCTCGTGCACCTTCACGATCTCGACGTAGCTGGCGAAGTTCTTGTACTTCGCCATGTCGATCTTGAGCTTTGTCCCCTCTTCGAACGCGTAGCCGTAGAAGTCGGCCGAGGAGATCTTGCCGATACGGAACAGGAGCGATTTCTTGACCAGCTCGGTCAGCTCCTCCTTTACCATCTTCTTCTGGAGCTCCGTGATGAAGGCGGCACGCTCCGTCTGGACAGCCTGCATGTTGGTCTTGTCCTCGATCTCCATCGAGCGGATCACGTTGGCATAGCTGTCATAGCGCTTCCAGTCGACGCCGAACTTGTCGCAGGCGGCGCGAAGGTATCGGCAGTACTCGGTGAACTTCATCCGCCCTTCCTCGTAGTCGGACGATTTCAGCGACACCTCGAGCATGTCGGGGCCGAAGACCTTGCCGCGGAGCAGCTTTATCATCCCCTTCATCTCCTCGAGCTTCCGCAGGGCGTCTTTTTTGTAATACTGCGTCTTGAGAAAGCGGGTGTAGTTCTCCACATAGAGCTGTTCGTTTTCAATGCCGAAGATATTCATCGGCTTCTTGTCGAACAGTGCGTAATACTCGGAGCCGGTGAGCATCCCCTCTTTCATGAAATACTGGGCTATCTTGTCCTTGACGCCGTCATCCTGGACAACGGCGAACGGCGAAAGGTCGATCTCGCCGGTCGCCCCCTCGACGGCGATCAGGTTGAGGTCGTCCTTGAACTTGCCCGTCTTGAGGTTCTTGAGGATCGAAGCGAAGTTGACCTGCGATTCGAAGTTGCAGTGCGAATCCTGCACATGGACGATCACCTTGTCGGACGGGCCGGTGAACTTCTCTTTCACGGTACCGAAGTTCTCCGGGATATTGACGTCAAGGATCTCCTTGATATCGACAGGCTCGACGACGGGCTGGTCGTTCTTGTTGAGGGACTCGAGCGGCGAAACGGCGGGTGCGTTACCTACGGCATACACAGCGTTCGACTGAAGGAATGCGCAGATGATCAACCATGTTATGAACTTATTAAATTGTGTATTACGCATAAAGACCCCCTTAAATTTCCTTCCCTTTAATTATAATCCATAAATATCTGTTTGTCAAGAGGATGACCTATATTTATTAAGCATAATCCGTGCCGTCATCGGGCAATCCGATCCTTAAATCAGAAATTGTATCGCATTGATAGATGAATACTTACAACCACTCGGCGCGGGAAAAGGCTGCAAATCGGCACCGTCAGAGGTGCGTTGCGGGATAGATGTTCTGTTTTATGGCAAAAAGTCGCAGACCAGTGATTATGCGCTCACTGCGAGCTCGGCGCTCTGGCGGGTGATCTCGTTGAGGTAGTCGGTATCGTTAATGGCCGGCTTGGGGTAAACGCGGATGCGTCCGGGTTCGGCGGTGTTCACAAGGTCACGAAGTTCCGGTGGGGCTTTTTCTCCAAAGAGTGCGACAATCGCAGTCGAAGGCATGGCGGCGTCACCCTGCAGCAGGGCAAAGAGCAGCTTCGAGGCAGACTTTCGCCAGATAGAATCGTAATAGCGCGACTCGGTGATAACCGTGATGGCGACATTCTTGCCCGCATCGTTCCCCTTTCTGAACGCCTCATCGATCTCCGATTTCACAAAATCGACGAAACGCTGCGCCGTTGCAGGGTCGCGCTCGAGCATCGCCGCATTCCCATCGAACTTTGCAGGGTCGATGCGCAGGTCGCCCTTCGGCATCTTCATCAGGTCGAGGACGCGAAGGGCATCGGGGGTCGTTGCCACCCACACGAATTTTCTGGAGCTCCCGATCTTTCGGTCGCGCATCAGCCGTTCGAGCAGGAGTTTACTACCGAGGTCCTTGAGGACAGGAACGCTTTTGCCCCGGCTCTCGTCGTATTCCATCCGGTAAAAGCTCTCGGCGTGGAGGAGGGTCACGTCGATGCCGGCCCGCGGCAGATCCGGCTTGAACCTGCAGCCGGAGTAGCACTCTTCTCCGGATACGATAGCCGCATAATCGGCCTTCCCTGTTCCCTTCTCTTCCGCTGATGTGCCGAATATGAGCCGCACGATCCTGTCGATCACCCCCTCAGTCTCTTCCGAGGGCATAATAGCGGCAACCGTCTTTCCGCGGCGGACGGCCCTCCTCTGCGCCACTTCAGTCTCCTCATCTTTCAAACGCTTCTTAACCGCGTCTATCCCCATCATCACCGTCAGGATCGCCGCGCCGGCCCAGCCCCAGAAATACAAGACGGTGCCGGCTGTGAGGGCTGATGCCGCCTTACCCGGGAACTCCGCATTGATCGCTGTCGGAACTAACAGATCGAAAAGCAAAAGAAGGGGCAGCGTAAATCCGAATAGCGAATTCAGGTTGCGGAACGATTCGTATATTTTCTTAAAAACACCTTTGTCTCTAGCCGTTTGTGCCGGCTTTTGCGGAGCGGACAGCGCCCCTGCCGGCTTCGCCGCAGCGGGAGAAACCTTCTTTTCGATCCATGCCTTGAAGTTATCGATGACCTTCCGCTCGTACTCGTTTTTCGGCGCCCGGGAGAGCAGCTCTTTTGTCGCCGCTTCCTGGTGCTGGTTCCCCTGTTGGCGAGCGAGTACATCAAGCGACGAAACGGTCTGTTTCGTCATATCTATCTTCTGCGCCTGAGAAGATCTCCTAACCGGCGATTGTATCGCCGGCGGCTTGAGCGGCGGCGACTTTACCGGCGCACCGATTCCCTGCGTCATGGGCTTCTCTGTAACCGTTCCGCCTTGAGAAGGTGCCGGCGGCAATCCCTTGCGCCGACGGACCTCCTCCAGGCTGATCAGCTTGCCGGGTTTGCGCGGCTGTTCCGGAGACTGTGCGGCCGGCGGCTGACCGGACGGCTTGACCGCTCCGGCAAGGCTTATGACCTTGCCTGCGGCGCCGCGTCCCGCCGCCTTCTGCGCTGGCTGCTCAGCCTTGGGAGCAGCAGGCGGCTTCGCCTGAGGCAGCTTTCCGAGCGTAATTCCGGCAGCTGATACCGTCTCTCTCTGCGGTAATTTCACCAGCGAGATCCCCGCCCGCGATGACTCCTCTTCCTGCGCCTCTTTGCGCGCAAGATACCAGCGATAACCGTAGATGAAGGCGATGTTCAGCCCGACGTTGAGGAGCAGGTTAACCAGGAACCCGCCTACCGGAATAACCGCGCTGAGAAGCATGAAAACGGCGCTGAACAGGACGATATTCAGCGTTACCGTCCCCGCCATTGAAACGGCCCCCATCAGCTGTGTCGTATCAAATGCGTACGCCGGCGCCGCCGAAGCGGCAACGATACCCGCGGCGACAAGAGCGAACGACCAGAGACGCGTTAAACGTTTCTGAGACGGCAGGGATCGCCACTGTTCCTTGAATTTTTCGATGAGCGTTGACAAAGCCGTTCCGGCCGACGGCGCTGCGATCGCGGTCGCGACGGCCGCATGGTCCAGCAGCATCTTCACGTTGCGCATGACCGCCGGGTTCTGCGCATCCGCATCGGAGAGCCCATCGAGTGCCTCCGCCAGCGTCCTGTCCTCATAGTCGCCCGCGCCGGTCAGGAACGCCGCGGTCATGCGCGGCTCAAGCGCGTCAAGAGTCTCTTCGTCTGGGATCTCCTCGGCATCAACGATCTCCGCAAAAGCTTCCGTCGACTTCCGATAGGAGTCATATTTGAGAGCCGCGTCCGCAGCAAGCCTGCTTATCGTCTCGTAAAAGACCAGCGCGCCGAGCAGGTCGTTTTCCCCTCCCTGCGCATACCAGGCGTCGCCCGCCGCCTTGAGCGTCTCGAGGATCTGCCGCGCCGCCAGTGTATCGAGCACGCCGGCCAGCTGTGCGGATCTGAAATCTTCCGACAGGTCGAGCAGCATGCCGCTCACTTCGTTTCCCGCCCTGAGATTCTCCATGAGTTTCACCGCGCTGTCGCGCACGGCGCCGGCCGAAGCCTCCGCCGCCCTCGCGTCATTCGACCGCATCAGGGCGCGGTAAGCGCCAAGCGCTGATCCGGCGATCTCAAAGATCGTCTCGAACCGCCGCCTGTCGGCTTCGGAGCCCAGCCGCTCGAGGACGCAGACGGCGGCGAGGGCTTCGCGCCGGCCGCGGCCGGCGCCGAGCAGACCAATGATCTCGGGGTGGCGATCGCTGAAGTCTGCCATCTTCTCGGCCGGTGCGCGGATGCCGAATATCTCAGCGATTTTTCCGTCTGCAATGCGGTCGATCACGCTGTCATCGCATCGGTTGACAGCGCCGGCCAGCGCCGAGACCGGCAGGATCGCCGCGGGAACAAGCGCCGGTGAAACGGCGTCTTCCGGGAACCTGGCCGAAAGCTCCTCGAACCAGTCGACCTTCCGGCCGTCTTTGCCGGCGATCCTCCCGAATAATTCGTCTCTGACATCATCGGCCGGCCTGCCATAAAGATACGCCAGCACCTCGCCGGAATAGATCCCCGGCGTGCCGGCATAGCGGATGATCCGCTCAAGCAGCGCGTCGAGTGATGCCGTCGAGGGGACGGACAGGACCTTGTAGAAGCCCCGGTCGTCGATATCGGTCGCCTGCGACTTGAGATGCTCGATCAGCGAGCGCTGGTCGGCCGGCGAAAACGACTTGAATCGGTACACCTTGAGCAGCGTCGCAATGATCTCCTCGATCCCCGCAGGCGGACGTCTGTCGGCGTTGTCCTGGGCGATCATCAGGTGGAACAGCTCCTCTTCGATATCCATCGTCATCAGGTTCATGTCTGCCGCGTCCTCGATATCGATCACCACTACTTTCGCCCCGCTCCGGTGCGACTGCGCCGCCGCGGAACGGTCATTGCCGCAGACGAAACGTATCCGAAGCTCGCCCGCGACGGGATATCGAGCAAGGGCATCCCCGAACGCCTTGCTGACGGCGCCGAGCAACGCAGGGTTTGTCATGTCGGGGACGCCGCGGGGGATATCCTTCGGGTCATAGACCTTGGTCAGCCGGAGCTCGCCGTTCTCCTCTACGGCGAGATCGGCGACAAAATAGACGGGCGCAGAGGGCGAATCCCTGCGGATGATGATCCCCGATGTGACTCCGCTCTCATTCTTGATCTCGATCTCGCGCGGGGGCACCAGTATCGACGGCATGTCGCCGTCGTAGCGGACGATCGAAAGCTCGTTGGTGAGCCGGTTCAGCGTCAGGACGACCGGGTTGCCGTCGATCACGTCTATCACCGCGTACTCGTTATCGGCGTCGTGGAAGATGCGGATCTCGCGCAGCTTGAACGTCCCGTATATCTTGCGCGCGCCGCGCTGGACGGTCACCTGATCGTTCTTCATGGCGATACGCAGGCCCGGCACCGACATCGAGCCGTCGATGATGTGCGGGATGAAAACGTCCCGGATAAAAGAGATCTCGCCTGGCTGG